>RRZU012768555.1_pt1 | contig 38414 bp, 36 predicted proteins | sample 2165561 | NCBI WGS metagenome assembly RRZU01 (sample SAMN10456909, study PRJNA506462) | wastewater metagenome | isolation source: wastewater sludge | place: USA: Moscow, Idaho | reverse complement strand
TATTAATGAGTAAGGCTTTTTATAGAAAATATCGCAGTAAAAAATTAAGCGAGGTTGTGGGACAACAGCATATAACTACTGTGTTAGAATCAGCCTTAAAAAAGAAAAAAATCGCCCATGCGTATTTATTTACGGGCCCTCATGGAGTTGGAAAAACCAGCGTAGCTAGAATTTTAGCTCACGAAATAAATAAAATACCGTACACAGACGAATCTTATCACCCTGATATAATCGAAATTGACGCAGCCAGTAATAATGGCGTTGACGACATCCGTTATCTAAGGGACCAAGTTCAAACAGCGCCTTTTTCAGCTAAAAAAAGAATTTATATAATAGATGAAGTTCATATGTTAAGTAAACAAGCTTTTAACGCACTTCTAAAAACTCTTGAAGAGCCACCAGAGCATGTCGTCTTCATCTTGGCTACTACCGATCCTCACAAACTACCTCCAACAATTATTAGTCGGACTCAACAATTTGTTTTTCACTATATATCACAAGATGATATCTGTAAACAGTTACGTTTTATCGCTGATAGTGAGAAAATATCTATTTCCGATGACGCTATAAAGATTATAGCCGAAAGAGGCGGCGGCAGTTTTCGCGATAGCATATCACTACTAGATCAAATTTCGAGCATCAATTCATCTGATGAAATATCAACTGAAATGCTTGAGAATTTACTTGGGCTGGTGCCACAACACAATATTCAAAAGTTGATTGAACTTTATGACAGCCAAAATGTTATAGAAATCATCAAAACTCTTGACGAGATCAAACACTCCGGCATTAATATGCAGATATTTATTGACCAATTTATTTTAGAAATTAGAAATAATCTAAGTCAAAAACCATATTTAGTCTCACTTTTAACACCCTTAATCGAAGCTAAAAATTCGCCTTTTATAGATATTGAATTATTATCAATCTTAATAAAGCCAAAGAAAAATCATTCCGTAGCAGCAAGTGTCGCTACTAATGCGTCTGACTTTATATCAGCACCAGTCGAGAAAATCGTCAATAAGCCTTTAGTAAAAAAATCAGCACCTTCTGTAAAAAACAAAATACAAGCACCCGTCGAAAAATCTGAAGAACAAATCATAGCAGAATCTATGCCAACTGGCGAAACGCATGAGTTTGTTTGGGCGGATCTTTTACAGTCGATAAAAGCCGAAAATATGCCGGCCTATTCAATTATAAATAAGGTTGATTACGTCATCGAGAACGACACTATTAAACTTTATGCCGGACGACCTCTATACAAAAAGAAATTGGATTCGGCCAAGTATCGGACTATAATTGGTTCGGCAATGAAAAAAATTGGCGCCGGGGGTTGGAGGATAGAAATACTATCTGATAAAAAACCACCGGAAGACGAGACAACTGCAGCAGTTTTTGATATAATGGGTGGCGGAGAAGAGGTTAATGTGAATGAATAATTCAAGCAAAAATAGTGACCATGTAGCTGGTAAAATACCGCCTCAAAATATTGACGCCGAGAAAAGTTTACTTGGCGCAATTTTAATCGATGAGGAAGTGATTGCAGATGTTGCAGAAATAACAAAATCAATTGATTTTTATGATAAGCGTCACGCGACTATCTATGGTGGAGTTATTCGACTTTATGAAAAACACAGCCCAATTGATCTTTTAACTCTAACCGACGAGCTTAAGAAGAAAAACGAACTAGACATCGTCGGAGGCTCTAGCTACCTATCCGAACTTACTAATTACGTCCCGACATCAGCCCATGCTAAATCATATGCTGAAATAGTAACTCAAGCAGCAGTTCGCAGGCGTTTGATTAAAGCTAGTGGCGAGATATCGGATCTAGCTTTCAATGAAGAGCTATCTGTACCGCAATTACTTGGCCAAAGTGAAGCAGAATTGTTTAATGTTTCGGATCAATCCTTAAAACAAGACCTTACATCAATTGAGAGCATTCTTGACGAGAGTTTTGAACGACTCGATGAACTATATAAGAATAAAGGCGCTTTACGCGGCATTAAGACTGGTTATCGCGACTTAGATAACATGACCGCCGGTCTACAGCGAAGCGACCTAATAATCTTAGCAGCTCGCCCAGCCATGGGTAAAACTACCCTTGTGACCAACTTAGCCTATAACGTTGCGACAATCGAAAAAAAATCCGTGCTATTCTTCAGCCTTGAGATGAGCAAAGAACAGCTAGTTGATCGTATGCTGGCAGACGCGGCTGGAGTAGATAGCTGGAATATCCGCACCGGCAACTTAAGTGACGATGATTTCGCAAAGTTGTCTGACGCAATGGGTGAGATGGCTGAAGCGCCAATCTTTATCGACGATACTCCCGGCGTATCCGTCTTAGAGATGCGCACTAAAGCCCGTAGAGCCGCTCATGAAAATGAGCTCGGACTAATCATCATCGACTATTTACAGCTAATGCAGGGAAGTGGCTCAAGCCAAGCCCAAGGAAACCGCGTGCAAGAAGTGTCTGAAATCTCACGTGGACTCAAGCTTTTAGCGCGCGAATTAAATGTACCCGTAATCGCACTTTCGCAGCTTTCACGCTCAGTCGAAAGTCGACAGCCACAAATCCCTCAATTGGCTGACCTTCGTGAATCTGGATCAATCGAGCAGGATGCCGATATAGTAATGTTTATCTATCGTGAGGCTTATTATAATCCTGAAACCGAACGCGATAATATTACTGATCTGATTTTAGCAAAACACCGCCATGGGCCAACTGGCACGGTTGAACTTTACTTCCACCCAGAGCGTCTACGCTTTATGTCGCTTGATCGTAAGCATCAATAAATTCCGTATCATATAATATTGCGCCACAGTAATGCTTATGCTATACTATTTTTATGACTGGTGGGAAACAAAAAGAATTTAATACTGAGAATGTTTTAAGCTTTACTGAGGTGGCGGTGCCAACCATAATGGTGATTTATGGTTTTTTGGCAAAATTCGGCTTAGTATCTAATGAATACTACACATCCGACGCCGTTTTATATATATTGTCTTTAGTAATGATGGGAGTCGCCCTAATAACTGTAGCCAAACCAAGCTTAATAAAGCCCCTAGTAAAAACTGTCACCTATCACATCTTAACGTTGCTGTTTTTAACTTTCGTCACTGGCTTTAGCTCGCCCTTTTTAGCAGTCTGGATTTTACTTTTGATCAACACCTCAAAACACTTCTCAATAGATACATCATGGAATAGTATTTTAATATTCATATCAGCATCAGCTCTACAATCATTTTTCTTTTTACCTAATGACCCCGGCGCACAGCTCAAGCAGCTAATAACAGTCTTGACTTTCTCGGCACTTGGCGCAATTGTTGTGATAATATTCCATTCACAAAAAGTCAATCAAGCTGACCTCGTAAGTTCAAAAAAGAGAGAAAGCCTTGAACGTGAGCGCCTTTTAACAATCGTAAATAATCTTACTGACAGTATGATGGTGGTATCAAAAACTGGCAAAATTGAGATTTTTAATGCTTCAACCCTTAACCTACTTGACACCAATCAAAGCCTAATTGGTAAAAATATAAACCGAGTGCTAGAACTGAAAGATGAAAACAATAAGCCATTTAATTTTGATAAAAGCTTTAAAACAGCAAAATCTAATTTAATTAGAAACGATTTAACACTTAAAGTCGAGAGCGAAACCATCAAAACCGAATTGAGTATTCTCCCAATTAGGGGTACGTATTCAGAGCAGAAAAAAGCCAACCAACAGAGCTTTGTTGTAATTATACGAGACATCACTAAAGAAAAGACTCTCGAAGAGGAGCGCGACGAGTTTATTAGTGTCGTTAGTCATGAGTTAAGAACACCTGTAGCGATTGCTGAAGGCGCTATAAGTAATCTTAGCTTAATGATCGAAAAGAAGGCTCCAGAAGCTCAGATGAAGCAATCTGTTCAGTCTACGTATTCTGAAATAATGTTTTTAGCCAATATGATTAATGACCTATCAACACTTTCACGCGCCGAAAGAGGAGTTGGCGATAACGCCGAAATTATAAATACTAAAAAACTCGGTGAAGATCTTTATAATAAATACCAAAAAGAGGTGTCTACTAAAGGACTTACTTTAGATTTAGACCTCGATTCTAATCTCAAAAATATTAAAACTAGTCGACTCTATCTTGAAGAGCTCCTGCAAAATATTATCACTAACTCAATAAAATATACTAAAGAAGGTGATGTGTTAATATCAATAAAAAATGAAGGCAATAGCATACGCTTTGCCGTCACTGATACTGGTATTGGTATATCCAAAAACGACCAACAAAAAATCTTTAATAAATTCTATCGTAGCGAAGATTATAGAACTCGCGAAACAGGCGGAACTGGTCTAGGGCTATATGTCGCTTCAAAATTGGCACGCAAAATGAATACTAAAATCGAACTTCAAAGCCGGTTAAATTACGGATCAACTTTTAGTTTTAAACTTCCGTCTGCTAAAGACTAGAATTTTCTAAAATCTATCTCCCGACCGCGCCAAACCATTCGGCCAAAAAATCGTCGGTAAATACCATAGATAAATATACAAATCTCTTGTAGTATTATGACTGGATAAAGTAGTGCGCCAAGCCATGCGCCGCGAGACCAAACTAGAGAAGTGTAACAACCATATATTAGTACCGAAAAAATAACTTGAAGTAGGTAAAGCGCAAAAATAGTGTCAAATTGGTTCATAACTGTTTTTGCAGTCACGATAGCAAATGGCAAAAAATGTAGCGTTAAAAACGGTAGAATGAGTAATATTATACTTGGATTTTTAAATATTCTAAGGGCAAAATTACGCTGTTCAGTTTGAATTTGCGAGCTCCATTTCTTTTCAAAGTTAACCCCAAACTTTCCTTCGTCAATCACAAATCTATAGTGCGGGTTTTCGACTTCAAATAGTTCACCATCTTCAATATTTAAGGTTTTTGCTATCTCAGATTCGGGCATAATTGCTTGGCGATATTTGATAAACCCATTTAGCTGATTAATCAATATTTCTCGCTCTATCATCCACGCACCAGAACTAGAAGGCGGATTACTGTGTCGGCCTAAAATCAATTCAAGATAGTAACGCAAAGTAGAGAATAATACTGAAGCTCGGTAATTATCGTTTCTTGATGGAAGAATACTTAGCATTTTAGCCTTATTATTTAGTATAAAAGACGTTATCAAGTTAATTGTGTCTCTTGAAATTTTTGTGTCTACACTCAAAAATAGTAGATAATCGCCACTAGCCTCCGAGCTCAATCTCTCATAAGCATAGTTTCGCCCAAGCCAACCTTCAGGGGGCTCTTCACCTCGAATGAAGCGTACACCAGAGTGAGCAAAAGCTTTTACTCTATCTGACGTATTGTCAACAGAATTATCGTCAAGTACAATTATCTCCATCTTAGGATAACTACTCGATAAAACCCTCTCAAGGCATTCAGTCATTGCGGTTTGCTCATTTCTGGCTGGTATCAATACACTAACACTAGGCATCTCATCTAATTTAAAATTGTTTTTTGATATGGTTTTTTGTCGATATTTTAAAAATGACCGTAATAGTCTGTAGGCCAAAAATGAGTTAGCTAGACTGACTAATATATATAATAAACTAAGCATTAGATCTATTTTATCACTTGACAAGTAAAAAATAAATAGGTATACTTGACATATCAAGCCTTCATAGGCTTTTTAATTTTGGGAGTATAATCCAAGAGGAGAAAAATGGCAAAAGCTAAAAAATCTGAGACTAAAGTTACAAGAGTGAAAGCTAAAGACGATTCAAACAAGAACGTCAAAACAGCTAAGCCTAAAGTCAACGAAACATCAAAAAAAGCTACAAGTAAGTATGCAGCTAAAGTTTCCGGTAAAAAAGTTAAAAAAACTAGAAAGCCCGCACCAAAATTCATTCGAATTATATTCAAACCGTTTATCAGCCTTGGTTCATATTTAAAAGGCGCCTGGAGCGAGCTAAAATTAGTTCGCTGGCCAAGCCGCAAAGAAACATGGAAGATGACAGGGTCAGTCCTTGGATTCTCGATTGCGTTTGGCGCCTTGATACTTTCGGCAGATATTCTATTCGAATGGTTATTTAAATTGATGTTAGGACAATAAAAGGAGAAATATGAAACGATACGATTCAACCAGAAGCTGGTACGCAGTAACAACATACGCAGGATACGAAGATAAAGTAGCTGAAAGCTTACGCCAAAGAATTAACGGCGTCGATATGGCCGACAAAATTTTTGACGTAATGGTACCTAAAGAAAAACAAATTGAAGTCAAGAATGGCAAACGTAAAGTTGTCGACCGTAAGATTCTACAAAGCTACGTTTTAGTAGAAATGAAATTGACCGAAGAAACTTGGTTTGTAGTTCGTAACACTCCAGGCGTAACTGGTTTTGTTGGTGCCGGAACTGAGCCTACTCCAGTCTCTGAAAAAGAAATGCGTGACATTAAACGCCGCATGGGCGCAGAAGAACCAAAGTACGATATCAACTTCTCTGAAGGTGAAATCATCAACATTATCGATGGACCATTCAAAGGCTTCGAGGGCGCAGTTAGCGAAATCGACGCCATCAAAGGTAAACTAAAAGTCATGGTCTCAATGTTCGGTCGCGAAACACCAGTTGAACTTGACGCTCTACAAGTTAAGAAAATCTAAATTAACTACGTAATATTTAAATAGCCCTTGATTTGAACCAAGGGCTATTATTTATGTTTTGTTTTACTAGGACTGAATCAGATGGTTTATTTATCAATCGCTTCACTAAATTTATCAATACTATTTCGAACTTTAGTTGCGTAAAATATTCCAGTGACTCCAGTTAGTAGGGCATATACTCCTAAAATCATCATTAGGACCGCGCTAGTTAATCCTGGCTTTGTAATCATTAAGATTCCGGCTACTATACCCAAGAAACCAGATAGCGACCAAGTAATTTTATCAGCCTCATCTTTTTGCACGCCTAAACCAACTACAATATCAATAACTCCTCTTAGTAGGACCACGACACCAATTACCGTCAACACTAGATCAAGCGAGAAGCCCGGTGAAAGCAGTAGTGTTAAGCCAGTCGCGATAAAAATTAGTGTTGATATAACCGCACCAGCCACAGATCGTTCTTGTTTGAGATTAGAAAAAATCTGCACGAAACTAATACAGCCAAAGAATAGCAGAATTACTGCCAAAATTTGGATAATTGCAGTTATCGTCCAATCGGGTGCTATAACGGCTATAACGCCAAATACTGCCATCGAGATTGAAATTGCCAAGATCGATAGCCATAAATTTTCAATATATTGTCTAATTTGTTTTAACATTCGTTCTCCTTATTTATAGCTTAATTGTACTCTATATGTTTATGCTTGTAAACATTTGTCTAAATATCCAGCCTTAGCTTAGCCAATTACTCGTTGCATTTATAGCGCCAATATGCTAAAATATGTAAGTTACGCACTTGAATAATCAAGTAAAATTTATAAGGAAAAGCAAATGGCAAAAAAAATTATCGGAAATTTGAAACTTCGTATTCCAGCCGGACGTGCGACTGCAGGTCCTCCAGTTGGATCAACTCTTGGTCAGTGGGGACTAAATATGATGGATTTCATTAACCCATTTAACGACGCAACTAAAGATCTAATGGGTAAAGATGTGATCGTACATATGCAAGTTTTCGAAGATCGAACATTTACTTGGAAGTCTCTAGGACAACCAGTTGATGACTTGATCCGCGAAAAAGCTGGTATCAAAAAAGGTGCAGCCAACAGTAAAACCGACAAAGTTGGTAAAATTACTAAAGCTCAACTACAAGAAATTGCAGAAAGCAAAATGGAACACCTAAACGCAACTTCAATCGAAGGTGCAATGAACACAATCGCCGGAACCGCTCGCTCGATGGGCGTAGAGATTGCCGAATAAAGAAATCTTTAACTAGAGCTAAAAACACGTCAGAAAACGGCGTGTTTTTTAAATTAACACTTAATAAATGCTTATGCTATATTTAAGATAGCTTAGACAGAAGCATAAAAGCGTTGATTTTAACTATTGGAGTAGTGAAGCAACAGATACCTGAGTCTAAATCTTAAGGCTAGAGTTGATAGTACCACACCAAAAACCATCTGGATTAACCCGTGGAATCAGTATATCTATATACATAGGTAAATGTACAAAAAGCGCTGCCCAGGCGTTTTCATAATAAGGTAAATAAGGAGTCGCATGAAAAACACTAGCAAACTTATCAAAATTTTAGCAATAACAAATATTATTACTGTAATCGCACTGTTTGTGTTGAGCTATTTCCTGTATATAAATTTCCGCAACGATTTGGTTAATGTTGAGACAAACGGTGATACCGGAGTGAAAGTCACGAATCTAGAAATGTATCTGCGAAAAGCTGGCTTAGTCGACGGCGAAACTAGTCGAGACGACATTAACCCATACTCTCTCGAACAGATGGAAGAATTTCAAAAATACTACGACAAAAAGTAGTCTAATGGTGAATAATTAGATATTTAGAACTCTAGTTGAACCTACGCTAGAGTTCTATTTTTTGCCAAAAATACGTAAAAATGGTATAATTACAATTATGAAAAACCGACTAGTGTTAGTTATCAACCCGCGTTCTAGCGGTTATTCTTTAGTTCATGAAAAAATCGTCCGCAACATTAATCGCCTCAATTTAGCCGAAAACCAAAGAATGACTTATGAAATCCAGACCACAAATCCACTCGATAACGCCGAAAAAATGGCTAAATTACTCCAAGACGACGACACTGTACTAGTGGCTGGCGGCGACGGCACCGCTCATATCGCAACTAATGCGATTATTTTTTCAAATAAAACAGGAGTTAAAATTAAGTATACTGGGTTTGGTAATTTCAACGACTATGCTCACAGTTTCTCTGGCAACAACTCTAGATCATGTTTAAATGCTATAAAGGACGGTAAAGTTGTCGCCGAATTAAAACCACTAAAAATTTATATAAATGACGAGTTCTATCGGCTAGCACCGCTTTATGCAACCGTTGGCTTGACGGCCGAAATGGCTGAGATTTTTGAACACCCTAAGGTGCGTGGTGCATTAAAAATTACGCCCGGCAGAAATACACGCCTGATATTGTCTCTTTTAGCCGCAACTAGGTTTTATTTTAATCATAGACGTACCAACATTCTTAATATTAAAAATATCGGTCTAGACGGTGATGAGTGCATAAAAAATAAAAATAATATCACAGATATAGTCTTTATGAACGGCCCACGTATGGCAAGAATTATGAAGTCAAACTACAATAAAAAACACCCCGAGAACTTTGGCTTTAGAGTCTTAGATTCAAGCAAAATCATTAAGAATATTCCTTTTATTACCAAAGGATTGTTTGGGTTCCTCCCTTTAAAACGTGTAATATCTGCACAAATTAACTTCAAAAAACCTCAAGATATATTCTTTCAAATCGAAGGCGAGTCAGCGACCGTCAAAAACGTCAGCTCAATCAATGTCGAGCAGTCAAATCAAATCATTAACATATTGTAATTATTGTATATTTATGGTATAATACATAAATCTTCTCTTGAAGAAAATATGTATAAGGGGTGTATATTATGAGTACAGAAGAGCACATTAAATATATTATGACAAATTTTGGGCGACAATTAGGCAATCATTCAATTTCAGAGCGTCAAATTACACTTATCTCTCAATATACAGGCTTGAATAATGAAGAAGTAATTTGTCTTTTTGAAAAACTGAGTGTTGCACATCAATCAATCTGTAAAATAGAAAGAGACGCTGCAATAACGGCTGTTGGTACCCTGGAAGATCGCGAGATCATTAGGCGTAATTTATTATTAGATTTTATTTATAATACCATAAATAATGGTATTATCCATTTTGAAGATTTAAATATTATTTTTAAAAATTACGGATACAAGGAAGACGCACTAAGCTTGTATCAAGAATCGATCAAAAGAAAGATAAATTCCTTAATTTAGTCATAATAATTATTACCCGGTAACAGCCGGGTATTTATTTGACCAAGAATAAATTATATGGTAGAATTATAGAGTTAATAATATCAATGTTGGGAGATTAAATCAAACGATTTTAATCGCTATCACCACAGAAAGGGTTCATAAATGGCAAAGAAAAAAGCCGATCTATTAGAAGATGCTAAGGCCTTAGGCCTAAAGCTAACAGAAAAAAACACAATCGCTGAAATTAGCGAGGCTATTAAAAATGCTGCTGAAAATACAAAAGAAGTAGCCGAAGAGGTGGTTGAGGAGGTCAAAGAAAAGGCTGAAGAAATTATCGAAAAAGTTGAAAAAAAAGCTGACGAAGCTTTTGCTAAAAGCGGTAAGCGAAGCAAAAAACACGCCGAAGAAGTGGCTGAAATCGAAGAAAAAGAAGCTCGTAAAGCTGCTGGCGATACAACACCAGTTGATGGTAGCGAAGCAGCTATCAAAAAAGGTCCAAAGCCAGTTACTCGTCCAAAACTAGAACGACGCGGCAAAAAATATCAAGCAGCCGCTGCTAAGGTTGAAAAAGACAAAGTTTACGCTCTAAACGACGCGCTTAAACTAGCTACAGAAACTAACCCAGCAAAATTTGACGCCAGTGTTGAGGTTCACGTACGACTTGGTGTTGACCCACGACAAGCCGACCAAAACATTCGCTCAACAGTTGTACTTCCAAACGGAACTGGTAAAGATGTTAAAGTAGCGGTATTCGCCCCAGAATCAGAGCACGCCGCAGCTAAAAAAGCTGGTGCTAACATTGTTGGTGACGAAACATTCCTAAAACAACTTGAAAAAGGTGACCTTAACTTCGATATTCTTATCGCTACTCCAGGCTACATGCCAAAACTTGGTAAATTCGCTCGAGTTCTAGGACCACGAGGTTTAATGCCAAACCCTAAAGCGGGTACAGTATCTGCAGACGTCGTTAAAGCCGTTATAGAAGCTAAAGCTGGTAAAGTTGAATACCGAGTCGATAAGCAGTCAATCGTTCATTTGAGTATCGGTAAAGTATCATTCGGAGATGGCAAGCTAGCAGAAAACGCCAAGAGTTTCTTTGATAGTCTAGCCGCTCAAAAACCAAGCAGCATTAAATCCACTTACGTAAAATCTGTAGCTATTACAACCACACAAGGTCCAAGCATCAAAGCCGAAAACCCAATTGCTTAATTTAATAAATTAGCAATTAAACCACAAAATCTCCGCAGTTCTTTGCGGAGATTTTGTTTTATTTAGAAAATATTATACAATAGCTGTAGTAGCATCAACATACACTACCAAAAAAGAGAAAGAAGGAGTGATTCGATGAGTACTTTACAAGAAAAGCGCACTGAAGCTAGTTCCTACCGTCAAACTTTGTTGAAACTGGAAAAAATTAAATTTAGCGCTCGCCAAAACGAGGCTAAAAAACTACTTAAGATTAGAGGTATTGATAATCTCAGACAGTTACTAACCATATCGATTTTTTATAGAGGCGTAGAAAATGCTCTTTATAGTCTAAACTACGGACAAAAAGTAAATATAATAAAAGCAGTCAACCAGACGAAAGACCTAGTCGGAAAATCTAATTACAGTTACATGTTCGAAAGAAAATACTTAATCGATATGTATAGTTTTTTTAGCTTATTTGGTAAAAATTTTACTAAAATAAACGGCGGCATAAAGCCAGCTAATAAAGAACTTGAGGCTCTATTTTTAGGAGAAGAAGGTAACGCAATTGTATTGTTTGATTTAACTAATCACAGCCATACAAATGTAGAAGATTTTGTGAAAGCTCAAGATTATTTTATTAAAAAACGTACCGAAATGACGGCTGCGGGAGATCTAAGATCCGTATATGGACGTTATGCAAATAGTGATTATAGAGAAACTAAGGAAAGTGCACGAAAACAATTAATTTATTTCAAAGCTCAAAAAGATTGGGCACTACAATTAATTGAAAAAATGCAATATGTCGGTATTTACGATATATTGTATTAGCACAATATAACCTGCTAAATAGCAGGTTTTTTAATATAAAAAATAGCCCACTAATATCGTGAGCTAAAAACTTCGGGTTTAGGAAAATATGAGCGTAATCTCTCATTGCGATCTAAATTTGCAATAAAGAAATTAGTAGCAATTGCTAGATGAAACGTAAAATCTCGTCCGATTTCGTCGGATTTATAGTATGAAAACAAACCTTTATCAATCAATTTTATTATCTTTTCTTCAGCTAATTGTTTATTATCGCCATCCGAATCAAAGACTAACTTTAAATCAAAATAACGGCCCATTAGCGCTCTTCCAGATTTGCTTTCGTAAAACCGAGCATAATGTATAGTCGGGCAAGTCTTTCTAATATAATCGCCCTTATTAGTGCAATCATATTTTGAAATTAACCCTCGGTGTTTATCATCTCGCTCGAACGAATCGTCACACACTGCATAACCTTTACGACCATAGACTTGTAGGTAACTACGTGCAACTTCAGGAAATAGAGTTTCTAGTAAATCTTTACGACCAATATCACCATGCGTATAACTCGCGATATCCATCGTATGGATGGCTTTGCTGTTTCTAAATAGCTGAATCATTTGATTACAATCAGCTAGACCATTACTAGCAAGAATAAAAGACTGTTCTAGTTTTTTATTCTTAAAACCTTCTTTTTTAATATAAAATCGGTTGGTCCTTTGATAATTCGCTCTAGCGTGCTGTTCGCACATTAGGGCAGTTTTGAGATCAAGCAAAGTCGCTGGCGAAAGTGAATCTCTCCAGTGGCCCATCAACCGTTGGACCAATGCTTCATTAACGTCACTCTGGCCATCAACGTCCCCAAGCGGGGCAGCGTTCAACTCATTTTCTGGCAGTAAAACTTTTAAAGAATTTCCATCATTCATATATTTTTCGCCCCCTATAAATGTACTATAATTAATTTATTATATCATATTTATGCTAATTCATCAAGTAACTTATTTAGGTAATTGACTATTTAAAGCTTGTATGCTAAAATATATCCAAGTTACCAGAGACAGTAGCGGAAGAAGCGAAAGCCGATTCTTAATAAGCTACCGAGGAATTCTTATTCTGAGATGGGTCTTTGGTGGCGAGTTTTTTGAAATTTAGAGTTTAGCTTTAAAATCAGAAAACAAATCACCAGAAACTTAACAATTTAGATCGAATAACTAAAAAAGGAGTTTTTATGGCACTTACACGCGATAAAAAGAACCAGTTGGTTGCGGATTTAAGCGACGCTCTTAAAGACGCTAAGATGACAGCTTTCGCCGAGTATAAAGGACTAACTGTTGCCGATTTGCAAGAGTTACGAAAAGAAGCTCGCGAAGCTGGTGTCGTAATCAAGGTTGTTAAAAACCGCCTTGTACGAGTAGCTTTAAAAGAAATTAAAGAGTACAAAGATACTGATACTAGCGCCCTAAAAGGTCAACTAGTTTACGCTATCTCAAGTGAAGACGAAGTTGCCGCTGCGCAAGTTCTAGGAAAATTTGCAAAAACCCACCCAGAGATGAAGTTGGTTGGCGCATTTTCTAACGATGGACAATCAATCGACGCTGCGACTATCACAACTCTTTCAGAACTTCCAGGAAAAGATCAACTTATCGGTCAGATTGTCGAAACTTTACTTTCGCCAATTCATGGCATTACAGGTGGTCTTACCAACGAAGATTTGGCGTTTCGAACAGAAGCAACCAATTAATTTATAATATAACTTTAACAATATAAATATCTATTGATAGCCTTATAGCTTATCATTAGATAAAAAAGGAGTCAAAATGGCTGACATTAAAAAGCTTGCTGAAGAATTGACTAAACTTACAATTCTAGAAGCAAATGATTTGAAAAATCTTTTGAAAGATGAATACGGAATCGAACCAGCTGCTGTTGCCGTAGCTGCTGGTCCAGCTGCAGGTGCAGATGCTGCAGATGAAAAAACTGAATTTACTGTAACTTTGAAGGACGCAGGTGCCGCTAAAGTTGCTGTTATTAAAGCAGTTAAAGAAATCACCGGTCTTGGACTTGGTGAATCAAAAGCTATCGTTGACGGTGCACCAGCACCAGTCAAAGAAAAAGTTTCTAAAGATGAAGCTGAAGAAGCTAAAAAGAAACTTGAAGAAGCTGGCGCAACCGTCGAGCTTGCTTAATCTAATACAAAATCAACTAATTTCGATCTAATTTATTAAGAACTTACAAATAATTCGCTCAAATACTTGGGCGAATTTTTGTATATGTATTTTTTACAACGTTTTTACAAATACAGATTAAAACTTGTGGAAAAATCCTTAAAATTAGCTTTAACAATCTAAAAGCTTGACAAGTAGCCGAAAAAGTAGTAAGCTTATCTTGACTATTAACAAAAACAGACAAAGGAAAACTGCGAGGAATATGTCTGAATTACCAGAAAAACAAGTAAAACGGTTGAAATCGTTAATTCAAGATGCGGAAACAAGTTTAGCAGCTGCAAAAGAGCTACTAATTAGCATTATTGGCGAGGACAGCAATGTTGTCACACCAAGCACTTCTGTTATCGAAAGCCCCCAGGGCAAAGTAATCGAAGGTGTATTTGATGGACAAACCATGATTGGTCCTGACGGTAAAAACTACCCAGTGCCAGCAAACTACGCTTCAAAGTCAAAGCTCGTGGAGGGCGACATCTTGAAGCTAACTATCAACGATGATGGTGGTTTTGTCTACAAACAAATCGGGCCTGTCGCTAGACGACAAATCATCGGAACACTAATCAACCATGATGGTGGCTTCTTTGTTGAAGCTGGAGGCAATGAATATAAAATATTACTTGCCAGCGTAACTTACTTCAAGCTAAAAATTGGCGACCAAGTAACTATCGTCGTCCCAGAAGACAATCCCGACGCCACATGGGCAGCTGTCGAAGCATCATTTTAAAGTTTGAGAGATTTATACTTGATGTAGAAATAAAAATTGCGAGCAATGCGAGACCTCGCAATTTTTATTTATTATGATAAAATTAAAAGATGAAAGAAATATCTAAATCCAGTCTAAAAAAATACAAATCCAGCTTTTATGATGATAAAAATAATCAAATCGCCCAGCGTGCAGTTATATCAAACGGTATATACCAGTCAACGCGTGACTATAGCGCAGTAAATCTAGACCAAAACCAATGGTCATACGAGATTGATGCAGGCGATATTCATAGCCAAGAACAATCCGGCAGATGTTGGCTTTATGCGGCCTTAGTTTTGGCTGAAACCAAAATGGCTAAAAACTTAAAAGTTGCAAACTTAAAATTATCGAAATCATATCTATATTTTTACGATAAACTTGAAATGGCTAATTCGTTTTATCAAAATATCATCGATATAAGAGATAAAGATCTTCATAGCAAAGATGTCCAGCATATTCTTAGAGTTAAACAGTACGATGGCGGCTATTGGCACGAGGCTGCTAATTTAATCGAGAAGTATGGCGTGGTCCCAGAGTCAGCAATGACCGAAACTCAAGACACGAAAAACTCAGGCTCACTCAACTCGATTTTAAATGAAAAATTATCTATTGATGCTCAGAAATTGCGCGACAGCAAAAAACCCGAAGAATTAAAAGAGCAGCTCTTAACTGAAATTTATAAAATTTTAGCAATTTCTTATGGCCAACCGCCTGAAGACTTCACATTTGATTATTTACCGCAAGAGGATAAAGATAAAAAAGATGACGATAAGAAATCTAAAGACTCCAAAAAAGATAGCAATAAAAAGAATTTGAAAACTATAAAGTCTACACCCTTAGAATTCTGGCAAAAATATGGTGTAGAAATCTCAGACTTCGTCAGCCTAAACTTCATGCTAGATTATAAAAAATCTAAATGGAACACTCATTACGAAGAAAATGACGTTGATTCAATGTACGGTAAAAAATATCGATTTGCAACTATTCAGATTTCTGATAGTGTTAAAAAATCAATCGTTAAACAGCTCAAGAATAATGAACCAGTTTGGTTTAGCTGGGATGTCGAAAAGCAATTTTCAAATAAACTTGGAATCTTAGACTCAAACATTTGGAAATATAATGAACTTTACGGTTTGAATCTATCGCTAGATAAAGAATCACGTGGCTTATATAGGGACATCAGCAATTCGCTTCACGCAACAGCTATTGTTGGATTTAGAGAAGAAAATGGCAAGATTACACACTGGAAGGTTAAAAATAGTTGGGGTAAAGATCGCGGCCAAAGTGGCTACATATCGATGAACGATAATTATCTAGAAGATTACGTTTTAGACGCCACAATTCGCAAGAAATATCTGCCAAAAGCAGTCCAAGAAATATTCGACAAGCAACCTGAAATAATTACTTATTGGAAATAATCAAATGAAACTTGAAGATTATACCTACAATTTACCAGAAGAACTAATCGCCGATAAACCGCCTAAAAACCGTGGAGAGTCAAGACTAATTGAGATAAACAGAGCCACCGGCCAGATTCGAGATAATCTATATAAAAACATTGCTGACTATTTTCAAGAGGGTGATGTTTTAGTATTAAATGATACTAAAGTGATTAAAGCGCGACTATTCGTTAAAAAAGAATCTGGCGCCGACAGGGAATTGGTCGTGCTCGAAAGACACAGCTTTGATGCAGACTGGTTTACGCATAAAGTTATGTATCGCGGCAAACTAAAAGCTGGCGATAAATTAACGATTAGTGGCTCAGACGCGGAATTGGCCGTCAAAGAAATCCTTGGTGATGGTCTAGCGATAATCGAATCAAATCAAGATCTGCGCGATCTGTGTGAAAGATTTGGTGCAGTACCGCTGCCGCCATACATGAAGCGTGATGCCACACCTCTTGATATTGAACGTTATCAAACAGTTTTCGCAGACGAGAAAGGTTCTGTGGCAGCACCAACCGCGAGTTTAAATATGACAGAAGAGATCTTACAAACGCTAAAAGATAAAGGCGTAAATGTTTGCTATCTAACTTTACACGTTGGGCTTGGCACCTTTATGCCAATTCGAGTCGATAATCTAGAAAAACATAAAATGCACCAAGAATATTTTCAAATACCGGTTAAAACCATAGAAGAGATTCAAAAAGCCAAACAAAGTGGTAAAAAAGTTTTTGCACTTGGTACAACCGTAACGCGAACTTTAGAATATGCGGCCGAAGATATTTTAAATAAGCAAGCCGAACCATTAACTGGAGAAGCAGACATTTTTATCTATCCAGGATATAAGTTTCAAACTATTGACGCGCTAATCACTAATTTTCATGCGCCAAAATCAACAGTTCTAATGTTAGCCAGCGCTTTTGCTGGCTGGGACAACCTCAAAAAAGCCTACGATCACGCTGCCAGTGAAAAATATCATTTCTTGTCATATGGCGACTCAATGATTATTACCTAAATATAGACCCTCCATTTTATATGCTATAATGTTAGATATGAATGAAAATGCAATTTCAATTAAGAATTTTAGTCTATCTTTTGGAAAAAAGAAGATCATCGACGATTTATCGTTTGAAATAAAAAAGGGAGAGGTTTTTGGCCTACTTGGAAGCAACGGAAGTGGCAAAACTTCGATTATTCGAACACTTTTAGGCTTATATCAAGCTGATAGTGGCGAACTTTTAATAAACGGAGAAGTTTTCGCCCCAGGCAAAAAGAATATTTTGGGCTATCTGCCCGAAGAACGCGGCTTATACAAAAAAGAGTCCGTTATTGACGTTATGACATATTTTGGCCAACTTAAAGGCATGACCAAAAAGGCTGCCAGTAAATGGTCAATGGGATATTTAAAAAGAGTTGGCCTGGAAGATAAAGCCAAACTAAAGATTGACCGACTATCTGGCGGCCAGCAGCAGAAAATTCAGCTTGGCATGACTATTATCAACTCGCCAGATCTATTAATTTTAGACGAGCCAACTAAAGGCTTTGATCCTGTTAATCGACAACTTTTAATGGATATAATTGCCAAAGAAAATCAACGTGGCGCAACTATAGTCATGGTAACTCACCAGATGGAAGAAGTTGAACGAATTTGTAATCGAGCGCTCCTTCTTAAAGATGGTAAGCGCAAAGCTTATGGGACTATTGATGAAATTCGTGATCAATTCGGCAAACAAAGGATTGTGATTGAATTTAGCGGCGAGCTTAATGAGAGTCCAAATTATGACATAGTTAAAAAAGAGGCTAACTATGCTGAACTATCACCTAAAAACGATTCTCAAGGAATTTTAAAAGAATTGATCGATAATGATATTAAAATCAATCGATTCGATGTACAAAGATCGACCTTAAATGAAATCTTCTTAGAGATCTATGGTGACGAAAATTCGCAAAAAGGAGCAAAAAATGAATAATCTATGGACCGTTATAAAATTTGAATTAATCCGAACTTTCAAAAAACCATCTTTTTGGATTGGTGTTTTGTCACTGCCAGCTATATGGCTCGTGATGGGCGGTATTATATATTTCACCGGACAGCAAACAACCGCCCAAATGGAAGAACTAGCCAAAGAAACGTTTTCGTTTGAGATTACAGACGAAAGCCAAATTGTTTCGCCAAAAGCAATTGAAGATTTGGGCGGCAGAACCTCTACTAATAAACAAGCTTCTATCGAAAAGGTGAAGAGCGCCGAGTTAGATGCTTATTACTTTGTGCCAAAAGATTTATCTTCAGAAAAAGTTGAAGTCTATGGCCTAAACCAAGAATCTGGGAAGAACGATCGCTACCAAACATTTATATCAAATCTTCTTAAAAATTCTTCAATCGAAACCGTTGATCAAAATAAAATTATAGCTATCAATTCAAGTCTTTTGGTTGATCAAAAAATTTATAAGGACGGCCAGGAATATAACCAGATATATGAGATGATAGCACCTGGAATTTTTCTAGTAATTTTCTACTTAGTAATCGTGTTGCTGTCTAACCAAATGCTAACCAGCACCACTGAAGAAAAAGAGAATCGCGTAACTGAAATGATTCTTACTAGCATCACTTCAAAAACACTGATTGTCGGTAAGATTATTTCGCTTATTATCTTGGGCTTAGTTCAAATAGCCGTACTATTTCTACCTGTGATTATCGGCTATTTCGTTGTGTCTACACAGATGAATTTGCCCGATATCACACCGCTACTTGCTAATATTAAATGGGAATTTTGGCCAATCATGACTGGTATTACTGTGCTACTAGCTGGTTTTATGATGTTTACTGGCTTACTCGTAGGAATTGGTGCTGCCATGCCAACAGCGAAAGATGCCAACAATTATTTTGGCGCTATAATTATGTTATTAATGGTACCATTCTTCTTACTGTCACTATTTACTACACCAGAGCCTAGTCCAATTGTGCAGTTCTTTACACTATTTCCACTAACATCACCAATCTCACTAATGCTGCGTAATATGCTTGGCACACTGACTGTTTTTGACGGTGTTGCTGGCGTTGTTATTTTGGTAATTTCATCGGCTATCACAATTGCAGCCGCAATTAGAATCTTTAGATATGGTACAATTTCTTACGGCGCACGAGTTAACTTAAAACAGATTTTTGCCAGAAAATAACTTTAAGAACATTTTAAGTAGTTTTTAAGTTTTATATTGTATTATAGTAGTATGAGAATATTAGTAGTAGAAGACGAACGTAAAATTGCCCGAGCCTTAGATAAGGCCTTAAAGCAAGAGAAGTACGCTGTAGATTTATCTTTTGATGGTACAGATGCTTTTGCGATGGCAAGTACGATCGATTATGATTTAATCATTCTTGATCGGATGATACCTGGAGACTACGACGGCTTAACGCTAACTAAAAAATTACGAGAAGAGAAGAATCAAACCCCAATCTTGCTATTAACTGCACTCTCGAGCGTCCGAAACCGTACTGAAGGCTTAGATGCGGGGGCGGATGATTATCTTACAAAGCCATTTGCGCTCGAAGAACTGTTAGCTCGCGTTCGAGCGCTCCTTAGACGACCTCAGGTAAATATTGAAAGCGTTCTAAAAGTCGGCAATCTAACATTAGACTTAAATATACACCAAGTTGAACGAGCTGGCAAAAAAATTGAATTAACCAATAAAGAATTTGCTTTACTAGAATACTTAATGCGAAATTCAGGCCGGGCATTGAATAAAGAGCAGATTATTCTGCATGTTTGGGATTACGATGCCGATATTCTGCCCAACAACGTCGAAGTGTATATTAGATTCTTACGCGAAAAAATTGATGAACCATTCGATGAAAAGCTCATAAAAACCGTTCGTGGATTTGGCTATAAAATAGAAAGCGAGCACCAGGACTAGTGAATTTTTCTTTTTTAGATAACAACGTCTTTAAGAACACTCGATTCAGAATAACATTGTTGTATATTTTAATTATAACCGCTATTACTTTGATTTTTAATATTGTGATTCTAAGCTCGATCAACGTCGATGACAATGAAATAAATAATATCCCACCAATAGATTCCAGCTATAACGAAGATTTAAAAAGAAATATCGTTAATGCCAGAAACCAAAGAGCAAACGAGCAAATCGGTCTATCACTCCTATGGCTGGACGCGATTATACTCACTGCCGGCGGTTTTGGTAGCTACTGGTTAGCTAAAAAAACTTTAGAGCCACTAGAAAAAGCCCACGAACTGCAATCACAATTCGTATCCGACGTCAGCCATGAATTAAAAACACCCCTATCAACAATCCAGTTAGAATCTGAAATTTTACTACGCGACCCATCCTCAACAAAATCTGAAATGAAAGATGTAATTCAAAGTAATTTAGAAGAAGCTCGATCGCTAACTTCGCTCACACAAATGCTGCTTAAACTTTCCCAGATGGATGACGATCTTAAAAATTCATCGGTTAACTTAAATGAGATTGTTGAAAGTAGGATAAATAGACTCCCAAAGGAAGCTATTGAATATACCTCTACAAAAACTTTCTTAGCTTCAGCTAACGAAACTGCATTAGATGAAATCGTAACGATCTTGATCGATAATGCCTTAAAGTACCGCACTTCAGATAATCCAGTTGAAGTTAGGATTTTTAGAGAACACCGTCAAGCAGTTTTAGAGGTCACAAATGACTCCGAAGAAATGTCTCAAGAAACACTCGATAAGCTATTTGATAGGTTTTATCGGTGCGACAAAGCTAGAACTAGGAATAATTCTCAAGGTGGGCACGGTTTAGGCCTATCGATCGCGAAGAAGTTGGTAGAATTAATGGATGCGTCATTATCTGTCAGAAATGAAAAATATTTAGTTGACAATAAACCAAAATATAAGACCACATTTAAGGTCGGCTTCCATTTCAGTAAATAAAACTTTAGTCTAATTTTTTTTACACGGCAATAAGCTTATGCTATAATATATGTAATGAGTTATTACAATTTATCAAGTCAAGAAACGTTAGAAAAATTAGAATCAAGCGAAAACGGGTTGAGCCAGAATGAAGTTGATATAAGACTTCAAAAAGTCGGACTTAACGAAGTCACAGTTAAATCAACTCCTTTATGGAAACGACTACTTAGCCCATTCTTGGATGCTTTTATGTTAGTTTTGGTTTTCGCGGCCGTTATTAGCTTCTTCCATGGCGACAACTTAGACGCGATTATCATCGTAGTAATTGTAGCGATAAACGCCATCATATCTTATGTTCAAGATTTTTCGACCGAACGAATATTACGCGAGCTCAAAAAGACTAGCGAACAAATAGTGGAAGTGATACGAGACGGGGCAACCGCTCAAGTCAACAAAAGGTTCCTAGTTCCTGGCGACATCGTACTGCTAAGTGAGGGCGATAAAATCCCCGCCGATGGACGAATAATTTCATCTAACTCCGTCCGTGTTAATGAATCTCTATTAACAGGTGAAAGTAAGCCGATGTCAAAGAATAGCGATACACTCGAAGAAGAAGATTTGCAAGCCTACGAACAAGCCAACATGCTTTTTCAAGGGGCATTTATAATCTCAGGTAACTTAAGAATGGCCGTAACGGCGACTGGTGGCGATACGGAGTTTGGTAAATTAGCAGAACTCTCGAGCAATATTACGAGCGAAAGCCCAGTTCAGGCTAAAATAAATCGCTTAGTCTTTCAAATAATTATCGCAGCAATCATACTAGCTATCGTAGCCTTTGGACTAAGTATGTGGCGCGGGATGGATTTACTAGAAAGTTTGAAGTTCGTGATGGCGCTAAGCGTCTCGGTTGTGCCTGAAGGGTTGCCAATTGCAATCTCAATCATCTTAGCGCTCGGCATGCGTCGTATGGCTCAGTATAAAGCTCTCGTTCGAAATCTACGCGCCATCGAAACTGTGGGAGTCATAACAACTATTGCCACAGATAAAACCGGTACATTAACCGAGAACCGTCTAACCCTACAAAAAACTTTTACCTTTAAAGAAGAAACAGACTTTACACGAATTATTTCAAAAGCTAAAAACTCCAGTGAAAAAACTCACGATCCACTAGATACTGCACTCGATGAATACGTAAAATTAAGCGGTGAGGCTTTTACTTCTCATGAACCATTAGTTAGCTTCGGTTTTAATCAAGAGCTAGCTTTAAGCGGCAACCTATGGCGAAACGGCGAGAAATATTGTCTCAGCACCAAAGGTGCACCAGAAGTTTTAATTACTAGATCAAAGTTAACAGCTGAAGAAAAATCTCTCATCGAGAAAAAATTACAAGAATTTGCGAGCCAGGGCTTACGCGTTATTGCTGTGATTGAAGCTTCACTAGATAAACAAATCGATTCCTTAGAAGATTTACCAGAAGATACTCAATTTGATTTTTCAGGTCTTGTCGCTGTAGCTGATATCTTACGACCAGAAAGTGCAAACGCAATTCAAAAAGCGCAACAAGCCGGGGTATCGGTGCGAATGATTACTGGCGACCACCCAGAAACTGCCTTCCATATCGGTCATGAACTTGGCTTAGCCGATAATAGACAGCAGATATTTGATGCTAGTCAGATAAAAAACCTGTCCGACGAAGAACTAGAAGGTGCGGTAAAAGAGGCAAGAGTGTTTGCTCGAATCACTCCAAAATCAAAATTTAAAATTTTAAAGATTTTAGAAAAAACTGAGATTACTGCCATGACTGGCGACGGCGTAAATGACGTTCCAGCATTGGCTGCTGCCAATGTAGGCTTTGCTATGGGTAGCGGAAGCGAGATCGCAAAAGATGCCGGCGACATCATCTTACTAGACGATAACTTCACTAGTATAATTACCGCTATGCGCGAGGGTAGAGTGATAGTAGCAAATATTAGACGGATGTTGTTTTATGCCTTGGGCACAAACGCCGGTGAAGCTTTGACGATGATTGGATCACTCGTAATTGGAATTCCGTTACCACTAGTTCCTGTTCAGATTTTATGGATCAACCTCGTAACGGACACTGCACTAATCATTCCGCTCGGACTAGAGCCTGGCGCTGATGAGATAATGACCAAAAAACCAAAATCGCCAAACCAGCCAATTTTAGGTAAATTAATAATAACTCGAATGGTTATAATCGCTATATTTATGGCAATTATGTCGATCTCAATCTTTATTTTCTATTCGTCAAAAATTAATGAAGAAGCTGCCCGCACACTGACTTTTACTGCGCTTACTACAATGCAGTGGGGAAACGCACTTAACGCCCGAAGTAATACAGTGTCGATCATACATCGCTTTAAAGCCCGTAATAATAAATTTGTAATTGGTATGTTTATTGCGATCTTGCTTCAAGTCTTAGCCTTATTTAGCCCACTAGGTGAATTACTGCACGTTGTGCAAGTTCCGCTTTTAGATCTAGTAATCGTGACTCTAGTCTCGTTCATCTCGCCAATTATCGTGATAGAAATCCACAAATTCTTTACTCGCCATAAATCTACTGATTGAGCCGCTTAGATATCCGATCTCGCATAAATTTAGCTATAGCTAACTGTGCCACCGTCACAACCATTACAATAAAGCTAGCAAAGAACCAACTTTGAAATTTTGGCAGACTAAAATCAAAGAAACTACTCAGAAAATCAGACTGAAAAATCACAGCTGAAAAAACAATAATTAAAACTAGATAAATAATTCTACCTTTCCAGAATGCGTTTTTGCCTTTACCAAAATCAAGAATAATTCCACTAATAAACATCATCAGTGCACCGAAATATCCAACCGCAACGGCAGTAGAAGTGGTAATCTGTATATCAGTCAAAGTATGGCCGCTAGCAGAATTAAGAGTAGCCATAATCCAGTAGATAACCGATATTGATAGGCCGCTAAGTATTGCAATCGGGGCAATCGACAACAGTGTGTCTTTCCAAAAATATTTTGGATTAATCCTATGGATTGGCTCTGGCGGAAATAGAGTTACGATGATCGTAGGTAGTGTAACTAAAATCACATTTACATACGTAACGTGCCGCGGCAAGAAGGGATAGTTCATCCCAAGGAACATCGTCGCTAGAAGTATCGTAAGGCCTAGAATGATTTTATGAAAAAAGAGTATAGCGATCGTTTCAATCGACTGCATAATTTGATTACCGATTTTTATGCCTTGCGGAAGAGCAGCAAACGAGTTATTTAAAAGCACTAAATCAGCAACACGTCTAGTAGCAGGAGCACCGTCAAACATAGCAATTCCAAGGTCACTTTCCTTAACTGAAAGGGCATCGTTCACGCCGTCCCCAACCATACCAACATGTAGGTCGGAATTTTTTAAGGCTTTAATGATTTGTTCTTTTTGATTAGGCAGAACTCGGGCAAATATAGCATTTTTATTGGCTGCTTCTTTAAGCTGATGATCGGTCATCATTTTAAGTTCATCACCAGTAATATAACTATCATAGTCTTTTATTCCGGCCTCACGAGCGATATAACTAACAGTCTTTGGGTTATCGCCAGAGATAACCTTAACTGTCACATTATTTTTTTGTAAGAAATCGACCGTCTCGACTACTTTATCTCGAAGTTCATTTTTTAAAGATATAATTGCAAGTGGACTTAATTTTTCTTTATTCCTTAATAGTGTTTCTGGATCTTCAGTTTTTTCAAACTCAGCTAGCAGTAAAACCCTCAAGCCTTTCTCGCTTAATTGATTGATCTTCTCAGATAGTTTATCGTCTGTTTCGGATAATCTTAAAATATATTCTGGAGCGCCTAAAACAACGGAACGAACCTGCTCGTTATCTACGAACTGCAGTCCAGATATTTTACGCGCACTTGAAAACGCCATTCGTTTTTTAAAAATAAAACGGCTCAAATCAAGTTTTTTAAATTTCTTTAAAATTGCGCGACTAGTTGAGTTGTCGCCAGTTTCTTGCGCAATCGACTTTAACACTCTTTTTACGTCGTCGCGATCGGCATTATTTAGTAATTCAATTTTATTAAAGATTATTTCTGGGCTAGTTAGAGTTCCAGTTTTGTCAGTAGCTAAAACATCTACTAGGGCTAAATCTTCAATCGCAGAGATCTTCTGAGCCAAGACTTTTGCTTGGCTTAATCGAATAGATCCATATGCAAAAAACAGCGAGCTAGCCAACAACAGGCCTTCCGGTACGACCACTACAGCAGCACTGGTAATCGTCTGAAAAATCGTTACAAGATTTTCACCCGATGCGCTATAAGTGAAGAATATAAGAACAGCCAGGCCTAATGCTAAATAGGTCAAAAAGGAAATTGCATGCGAAATTCGTTTTTGTAACGGAGTTAGTGTTGGCTTATAGGCTTTTAGTTTTTTAGTCATCTCTCCAGCGTGCGTTTTATCGCCAATCGCAACTACTCCCGCTTTAGCTTCACCAGATATTGCTATTGAGCTCGCCAGAACCATATCTCCGCCACGCTTTTTAATCGGCGAACTTTCACCAGTCAACAATGCTTCATCAACTTCAAAGATTTTTGATTCTATGATTTTTGCGTCAGCAGGAATTTCATCGCCACTTTTAATTAAGATATTATCACCAAGCGCAACCTTATCATATGAAACTTCAATGTATTTGCCATTTTTCAAGACCCTAGCATGAGGCGCAGTCATTAATTCAATCTTCTTTAAGATCCTATAAGCTCTAATCTCTTGGATACAAGCTAGAATTGAATTAAATATAATCACAGAACTAACAAACCAAGCATCACGCGATTCACCTAGAGCCAGAAGAGTGAAGGCTAGCAGCAAAATAGCAATTGTAATCGGTGAGATAAAGTTTCGCAAAATAATTTTAAGTATATGTTTCATATTTATATTTTACCATGAATTACACTTAGGGTTTAGTATGCAAAGAAAAAAGTCTATGAGATTTCCTAATCATAGACTTTTTTCTTGGCTGGGATGGAGGGATTCGAACCCCCGAATGCATGGACCAAAACCATGTGCCTTACCGCTTGGCTACATCCCAATATAATTTTATAATGCTTACTATAGCCGTTAATCAGCTATCAATGCAGAGACTATTTTAGCAAAAATAGCGCTATAAATCAAGTATTTCGCAAAAAGCATTTTTTGTGTTATAATTAACTAGAATTTAGAATTTGTTTAACAACGAAAGGAATTTATGGCCAAACATAAAAGTTGGCACGGTGCGGATCGTAAGCGTGCTTTAAAAGCTAAACTAAAAATTACCAAGCGCCGCGAAGCTAAACGTCGTGAACGATTAGCCGCTGCAGTTGCCGCCAAATAATTTTAAAAAACTCAGGTACTTGCCTGAGTTTTTCTTTAAATAGTAAACTTAAACTATTTAAACAGTCTCTTTTTATGATTATAATGATTTCATTCATAAATAAAAAAAGGAGGCATTTTCATGCCCCCCGCAAATAGCAAGTTACTACCTGACTGTTTGTATATTTTAATACCATCAAGTAGTATCTTAAGAGTATATTGACCTATGTTTTCGTAGTTCAATAATCTTTTTTCTGGGTGAGATTCAACTGGAATGAAACATTTGTACTCTCGCCAAATTGCCTCAAGTGAAATATCTTTTCTTATTAAAGAAATTACATCTTGTTTATTGTACTCGCCTTCAAACAACATAGCTATAAATTTTACACTATAACCCTCAACGACGATACTATCGGATTTTACAGTAATAAATACATCTGGACTGACATACCCACCTTTACAAGCTTGATAATATAAGCTAGGCTGATAAGCTTTATAAGCCCCGGCCCAATCACCGTTCGTAGGGCGGTCGTGACTACTTTTAAAAGTCGCAAAATCTTTGTCTAAATCTTCCTGAAAATTTAGTTCAATAATACTTCTAATAAACTGCATAGTGTTTCGATTTGGCTGCTTCATAAACTCACCACTCTCTATATTTTAAATGTACCTGATATATATTATACCAGAATATTAAATATTTTCAATCAAGACTAAAATTTAAATTCAGTCAAAAATCGCTCTAGTATTTTTTTGTAGTGACTAAGCTTATCTACATAAATGAATTCATCCACCTTGTGAGCCTGAGAAAACTCGCCAGGGCCAAAAACTACTGTATCAATACCACGAGACTGGAAGCTAATCTGATCAGTTGCACCTTTGCTTATTGAAATATTATCAATTCCGCTTGAAGAAATCATATTCTTAATAAGCAGAGAATTTTTATCGCATAGACTTGAAGCTACTGGTGGAACAACATAATTATATTCAAAATTGTATTCTTTAGCTAACTGCTTGAACCAACTATCAAAATCTTCGTCTAATTGCGGCGTGGTTCGGATATCTAAAATAATATCTGTAATCGCCGCCGCTTTATTTGGCGAATCCGCATCTCCAGCAGAAATTACTGTTGGTACTATGCTTGGACTGCCCATTAGATCGTCGCTATAATTACCGGCTAAAGACTTAGCTATCTTATCGATGTTTGATAAAAACACATTAGCCGCAAATAGGGAACTTTCAGAAAAACTTGCTTGTTGTGAGGCGTGACCAGATAGTCCTGAGAACCTTACACTCACAAATCGATTACCACGATGGCCGATTTCGATCCTATCTAAATCAGTCGGCTCGCCGATCACGCAAACAGCTTGCTTGTAGTCATATTCAGCCTCAAACCACTGCATAAAAGCTTCCGAACCAGAGCCATCTAACTCTTCATTGCCAACAGCCACCACCCATAAATCATATTCAGCGCTCCTGATTTCAGCTACTGCTAGCATTTGTGCGGCTACTGCCGACTTCATGTCAGAAGCCCCAAGACCCATCAACCTGCCATCTTGAAGATTCGCTTTGGTTGGTGATGTACTCCATAAACTTTTATCACCAGCGGTAACGGTATCTAAATGGCCACTAAGTATGACGGCTTTATCATGTTTTTTGGCAAATTTTCGACCAGCCACAAATAAATCTTCCTGAATAGAGAAGTCGAAATTATTCGCCTCAAACCATTGCTTAGTAAAACTAAATACTGCTTCTTCATTACCAGACAATGAAGATATGTTTATTAAATCGGCTGCTAAACTAGTTACTTTCATTATCATCTCCTTTTTTATACATCAGTGGCATATCACAACATTCAATTTTACCATCTATGTTTTGATTATCTATTAAATTCGTTAGATGATTTTTTCTATCATTTAAAACTTTTAATAGTTTATGGTTACTTTCATTGTCTATTTTATCATTAATGCTTGAAATTTCCTCAAGGTACATATTCGCTCGTTGCTGATTAGTTTTATTAAGCGGGTAATGGTCACAGCCTTCACATAATTTAGTTGCAATTTCTGGCAATTGCGATTTTGTGATCGCAAGATCATAACCATTCTTTATAAATAGTGGCGCGGAATCATTATTACCAAATACGTAGGGAATTATTTCTCTATCTAATAGATCTTGAGTAATCTGATTTAACAGCATTGTTGCGATCCCCAAATTTCTATGGCTATCAGCCGTAAACATTGAGCCGATTTCTGCCATTTCTTGACCAGATTGGTTAAACTCCGGAGCCGCGTATCCAGCAAATGCAATCGGTGAGCCGTCTTCGTCAACAGCAATCTTCATGTCTTTTTGAGAGACCTCGTCTACACTCAATTTTACCATTTTAAATTCAGACACATGAGTAATCTCTGAAATCGTTTCAGAATAGTATTGTTTTTCGGTTTCATCCATCTGTTGCAAGTCATAAACAGTCAAATGTAGGTTGTTGTTCTTTTCCATATATCTCCTTTAAAAAATAAAAACCTCTTTTCCTAGAAAGTAAAAGAGGGCGACAGTTAATCTAATTAAAAACTACTAGCCCTTACGGGCGACGACGAAGTTGAAAAAAGTTTTTCGTAGTTTTGTACATGTTTGTTATTATAGCATAAATATTATGATAGGTCAACCATTACTTAAAATATAACGTATGGTATAATAAAAGTGTCTAGGATCTAAGTAAGTGTTGAAGCAAACATGTAGTTTTTGCGTATTTATGCCATAAAAGTGGCAGCTACGTAAAAAAGAGTTGGCGTAATGCGCTTACTTCGGTCCTAGACAGTCCAGCGTGGCTGTCACTTTTAATTTCAGCCCCTGGAGTAATAATATAATTAGCTTCATAGGAGGGGCAAAATGAAAAAAGATACAGCAAGTAAGAATTGGTTTTCAAAACATAAAGTTTTGGCTGGTATCATTATCGTAATTGCATTAGTCGTTATATCTAGTGCACTAAGCACAAAAAGCGAGCCCACAGTTACAAATTCTTCAAGTGAATCTAGCACTCAAACTAGTGAACCACAGAAAACCGAATTTAACATCAATGAAACTGTTAGCTTTGATGACAGGGAACTTACCGTTACTCAAATTCAAAGAAACTTCCAAACTGGTAACCAATTTAGTCAACCCGAAGCAGGGAACGAATTTGTTGTCGTATCAGTAGAGCTTAAAAATAACGGATCATCAGAAATGAGTTTTAATCCATACGATTTCAAACTTCAAGATAGTAATGGCGTTCAAAAAAGTCAGAGTTTTGTAGTTAGTGTAGAAAACCAACTAGACTCAGGTACACTTGCCCCTGGTAGTAAAGTAAGTGGAAATATTGCTTTTGAAATACCACAAGACGATTCCGGCTTGAAACTAATTTATAGCGGAAGTCTATTCGGACAAACGATAACTATCAATCTTTAACCCAAATTACGTTAATAGACTCTTTCAAAAGAGTCTATTAATTTGTTTTTCAATTGACGTCTTAAAACTTTTATGCTAAAATTTAAGCATAATGAATAAGGATGGGCGATGCTAAACTTTGGGCGCTTTTTTAATAAAAAAACACAGGATCAACATAATTTTTCTTCACGCGTTGGTAGAAATAAAAATATATTAGGCAACACTCAAGTTGTTATTAATGCTATTGAAGATGGAGTGGTCGCAATAGGCAACGATAGCAATATTCACCTTATAAACCCTTCCGCAGAACAAATTTTAGGCTGGACTAACGGTGATGCGTGTGGACTAAACTACGATTCTGTACTTAAAATTGTCGATGGTGAAGGTAAACCTATTTTAGATACGCTCAACCCACTTCATAAAGCCCTCGAAAACTTCAAACCTTTTTCTTCTCGAGACATTCACATTAAGACTCAAAGCGGCAAGGTCATACCTGTTTTTATGTCAATCAATCCAGTTGATGAACAAAACTCAGGCATTATTATCGTCTTTAGAAATATCGCAAAAGAATTAAAAGAGAATCAGGAACAAGCAGAGTTTATCTCTACTGCCAGTCATGAAATGAGGACGCCAGTCGCTAGCATCGAAGGCTATTTAGGCCTAAGTCTTAATCCATCTACAGCCACTATCGATGATCGTGCACGAGATTATATAAATAAAGCCCATGAAAGCGCTCAACATCTAGGACAATTGTTTCAAGACTTATTAGACATAACTAAAGCCGACGATGGTAGGCTAAAAAATGATCCAAAAGTCGTTAATGTGTCAGATTTCACCAAAAATGTTTGGGAAGGTTTAAAAGTAAAAGCCGAACAAAAAGGCCTAGAATATGTATTTGAACCTAACGATATAAAAAGTGGAGAGAAACAACTGACGCCAGTTTTTTACACTCACGCAGATAAAGAACACTTAAGAGAAGTGCTGGATAACTTAATCGATAATGCCATTAAATACACCTTAAGAGGGAAAGTATCTGTCAATGTCTTAGGCGATAACGATTCAGTTAAAATAACCGTCGAAGATTCTGGTGTGGGCATACCATCAGAGGATATTCCTCATCTTTTTCAAAAGTTTTACCGAGTTGATAATTCTGATACTAGAGAGATCGGTGGTACGGGCTTAGGGTTGTATTTGTCAAGGCGACTGACCGAATCAATGGGCGGAAAAATTAGCGTTGAAAGCGAATATAAAAAGGGTAGCACTTTTACTGTTTCTCTACCTAGATTAGACAGAGAAGAAGCCAAAAGACTCCAAGCACAGCAAGATAGTCAGCCCTGGCAAACTGGTGAAGTTCCAGAAGAGGAAGTTAAATTAACTGCCAAACAATTCGTCCCCCAACAGCCCAAACAGGTTCAACAACAATCTTATTTTTCCGCTGAAGACGTGGCCGCCATGATTAGAAAGGAAATGGGTGCTAAGGATGAACAAGTTCAAGAACCAGCACAGGCCAGCGCCGACAACAATACTCCGGTCCAGCCACAGCCTCAATCTGTTATATCTCAAACTCAGCCACAGCCTCAAACCCCAATTCAGCAACCCCCAAGACAACCTCAGCAATCTCAGCAGATATCCCAAACTCCGCCAAGGCAGCAACCTCAACCTATCCAGGCCATGCCCCCACAACCAAGACCACAAGCCCAGTATCGCAGACCAATTCCAAGTGCTTTTGATCGCCCAACTCAAAATAGTGCCCCGACTCTATCTGACATAGAAAAAATGAAAGAAGAATACATCAAAAACATGATGGCGCAAAGGCAGAATGAAAATTAAACATAAAGACTATAGATTTTTTAGTAAAATAATTATATAATGGTGGTAGTATGACAAAAATATTATTGGTTGAAGATGACAAAAGCCTACGCGAGATATACGGAGTTAGGTTACTTGCCGAAGGATACGATATCGTTTCAGCAGGAGATGGCGAAGAAGCTCTAGCAATGGCTATTAAAGAACGACCTAATTTAATTATTAGTGACGTTATGATGCCCAAGATATCTGGATTTGATATGTTAGATATTTTAAGGTCCACGACAGAGACTCGTGGTATTAAGGTAATCATGATGACAGCGCTTTCTAGCGAAGACCAACGCAAACGAGGTGAATCTCTTGGTGCTGATAGATATTTAGTCAAATCTCAAGTAGGGATAGAGGATGTCGTAAAGACCGTTCATGATGTTTTAGGCGACGGGCACTTAACACCAGAACAAAGAACTGCAAACAAATCAGAACCACGAGCTCCTGAAAATACTCAACCACAGCAAGAAGTCCGACAACAGCCAGCTGCATTTACGGCACCCAATCAACAACCTGCTACGCATAGAGTTACACCTAATACGGCAGCCACTCGCTCACAACCCCAACAAATACCTCGCCCACAAGAGAGTATTATTCAATCGGCACCACAACCAGCCCCAGCCCCAAGCCCAACAAGACAGCCCGAAAATGTAATGCCTAGACCTACGGCACCTTTCTCTACGAATCGTCCTAGTAACTTAGGCGACAGAGTCATTAAACCACTGAACAATCCAAATACTCAAGAAGTCGACGAAAGAGAATTTTCAGAACAAATGAATAATATTTTAAGTGGAACCGCACCAGAAGAGCTTAACCGCCCAAACGTCATTCAGCCCCAAGCTCAACCAACAGCACAACCGCAGCGACCAAATCTTACACCAGTGTCCGATATTACATCTCGGCCACCTCAGCCTATAGGTAATACCCAAACCCAGCAAATGCCTGTGCGTCAACCAGGAATTAGCCCTCAACAACAAACGCCCCAACAGTTCAATTCACGAACACAACCGATAGTGCCGCAAAATCCACAGCAAGCTCGACCAACAGAACCAATCCAACCAACTCCACAGCCACAACAACCATCTGGTCCATTCTTTGGTGCGCGATAATTTCATGGATGATAATAACAAACAAAGACTCAACAAATTCTTAGCTCTTCAACTAGGAATCTCACGTCGGCAAGCTGATGATTTAATCGCATCTGGTAAAGTCACCCTAAATGGCCAAAAAGCCGAACTCGGAGCTAGGTTTTTACCGACCGACGATATTAAAATTGGCGAAAAACAAGTTTCAACCACTGCTGAAACCTATACTTATTTATTACTAAATAAACCCAAAAATTTTGTCTGCTCGAGAAAAAGGCAAGGCGATAACGAAACGATATATGAAATCCTACCTAAGCAATTTCATAATTTAAAGCCTGTTGGCCGGCTAGATAAAGATTCATCAGGCTTATTGATCTTGACTAACGACGGTGATTTCGCCTTCCAGATGACACACCCAAAGTTCTATAAAATAAAGCAATATATCGTAGAATTAAGCGAGCCCCTACAGCCTTTGCACCAGCAAATGATTTCTGATTTTGGTATAGATCTGCCTGATGGTCCCAGTAAATTAACCCTAGAGAGTCTTGACGACAGTCGCAAAAAATGGAAAGTTGTAATGAGTGAAGGCCGCAACCGCCAAATAAGGCGCACATTTTTAGCGCTCGGTTACGACGTTACTTATCTACATCGAACAAATTTTGGTGCATACATATTGCCAGAAGACCTAGGGCTTGGCGAATATATTTTAGTTGATAAAAAATAGCCCTCTTTATTTAGAGGGCTGATAATCAATAATCCACGAGGCAGACTCAATATTTCCTTGAGCCTTGCAAAGCAGACCATCAGTGATATCTATGTGCGGATCGAACATAAATATCTTAAATAAGAGATCAATATCCTCAAGAAACCATTGAATAGGTGCAATATTTCCAGTTTTATCTGTAAATATTTTAAATTTATTCTGAGACACTAGAGTATATATGAATTCAATCGGTGACGAATCGTCCATTGTATATAACATATATATTCTTGGATTATTCTCTAGAATAAAGCATTTGAATCTTTGCTCTGCATTTCTTAATGCTTTTATATAATTCATAGATGAGCCTTCATTGCGACTAATAATAAATTCTTCAAACATTACATAGTTTTTTAGCCCAAGGGCCGCGGAGTCAATTGATAAGATCGAAGAGTCATGACATATTTTTTTTACTACTTTAGACTGCTTTTTAGCAATCACAGCTTGCGTAAAATCGTTTCTCTTAAATTCGTCTCTTTTAAAGCTACTTGCATTTTGCATAAAAATCACCCCTTATTTTTTATGTAATATTATTTTCACATTATAACATACAAGACCAACGAAGTCAACATGCTCATCCTTGATAAAAATGCTGAATAGTGATAAAATTAAGTTATTATGTCAAAAAATCTACCAAAAGTCGCTATTATCGGACAGGCAAACGTGGGCAAAAGCTCACTTTTTAACCGTATGGTGCGCTCACAGCAGGCGATTGTCGCTCGCGAAGCCGGAACCACTCGTGATAGCGTGCTTGGTCAGGTCTCTTATAAAAACCACAACTTCTGGCTAGTCGATACTGCTGGACTAAAAGACCCTAACGACGAATTTGAAGCTACAATTCAAGAGCAGATTCAAGACGCTGTTGATGCTAGTGAATTAATTTTAGTTGTACTTGATAGCACAAAACCATTTTCAAATGAAGATAAAATTATCGCCAAAAAAGCTTTAAAAAGCCGTAAGCCAGTTATATTAATCCTAAATAAAACCGACCTAAAAGGTAATCTGCCAAACGATGAATTTGTACGCCTTGGAATAAAGACAATCGTCCGAACATCAGCCGAGCATAACGGTGGAATCGATGATTTACTACTTGAAATCGTTGAAAATATTCCAAAAGTTAAAACTGAAGAAATTGAAGATGACATTATTCGCGTTGCCCTAGTAGGTCGGCCAAACGCTGGTAAATCATATTTATTTAACTCATTAGCAGGCAAGCAGCAAGCGATTGTGGCAAACGTTGCCGGCACAACAAGAGATATCAACCGAACTCAAATCAAGTTTAACGATCAAGTTATTGAATTTGTCGATACTGCTGGCATGCGAAAGCCCGGTAAACAAGAGGTCGGCATTGAAAAATTTAGCGTACTTCGGACATTATCCGCTATCGATGAAGCCGATGTTTGTCTACTTTTGATGGATGCAAATGAAATAAATACTCAGCTTGACCAACGAATCGCCGGACTGATTAATGACGCCGGTAAGGGCATGATTATCGTAATCTCTAAATGGGACAGCGTTGAAGGCAAAGATGCCTACACTCGCGATTCGTTAGCACCAAAAATTGCTTACTACTTTAAATTTACACCTTGGGCGCCACTAATTTTCACAAGTAGTAAAACTGGTCAAAACGTCACAAAGATATTTGACCTTATTATGAACGTAGACAAAAACCGCAAACGTCAAGCTAAAACCACAGCTCTAAACCAGTTACTACAACAAGCTACTCAAAAACATCCACCTTCAGGTCTTAAAAATACTCACCCAAAACTACGCTACATAAACCAAACCGACTCAAATCCACCATGGTTCGTGATTCACGGATCAAACCTAAAGTTTGTTCATTGGAGCTATAAACGATATCTTGAGCGTCTAATCCGCGATAACTTTGACTTTTCCGGTACACCAATTAAATTCTCATTCCGCGACGAAAAGCAGATTAAAGATAATAAAGCTCGAGTAGCCGCAGGTAAAGACCCAATTAATAAGGCATCTGGAGCGCTAAAAAAAGCTAGTGAATTTCAAAATAAACGCGAAAAAAAGCGTGACGAAAAATTAGAAAAAATTAAAAACTCCCAGAATTAAATGAAAATAATTTTATTCCAAGGTAACCCTGGTAGGGAATATGAAAACACTAGGCACAATATAGCCTTTAAATTAGCTGATCGTATGAGCGATCGTATGGGTATTAAACTTGCTAAGAAATCTAAATTTAAAGCTGAGATCGGTGAATTTAGTTTTAATAATGAGAAGATAGTATTAGCAAAGCCAGAAACGTTCTACAACGATACGGGCTTTGCTGCCCGAGCGCTATGTGATTTTTATAAAGTCGACTACACTAAAAATTTATTAGTTGTCCATGATGATCTATCTCTAGTGTTTGGTTCCATTAGAACTCGGCAAAAGGGTAGTGCTGCTGGTAATAACGGCCTTAAATCTATTATCTCAACCCTAGGCGATCAATTCTGCCGGATAAAAATCGGCATAGCTGATGATATGCTGCCAAAAATTGGTCAAGTTGATTTCGTACTATCTAAATTTTCACTAGCAGAAGCTAGTCAGTTAGAAGATATTTTTGATATTTGCGATGAATTTATTAATGATTTTCTAGAAGATAAATTCGAGAATTTGAAAAAGACAATTGATTTAAAATAATTCAAAATGCCAGTTGTTGTTTAGTATATATATGTGTTAAACTATATTTATAATATAATCATAAGCACATTGACAAAATTATAAAACATTAATAAATAATATAATAAAAAACCACCCGAGCAAGGGTGGGCTTCGCTCGGGTGGTTGTTTATCCCTTCGACGCACCCTACTTGTAAGGCTCACTAAAAGTGAAGCGTAAGGCCCACCTCAATACGCTAAGGGCCCGCCGGTCAAAGGGGTTATTACACACATTAGATTATTCAAATAAGTAAAGGGAGGGATAAATAAGGCCATGAACGATATAATGTGTGCTATAACATAATAATGATATGTACTTTTGACAAAGACAGTAAATGTTTTATCAATCTTAAGTATAATATCATATAATTTAATATAAGTCAATAGTATAAAACACTTTTTTATGAAAATCAATAAAATTAATCCTTCCGATAATGAGTACACTAAGTTATTAGCCGATATTCCAAGTTCTCCCGAACATCTATATTATCGAGGAATACTACCAAAAAATAGAGTAAAGACAGTCGCTATAGTCGGTTCTCGCAAGCCGACACCGTATGGTAAAGAAATAGCATCTCGATTGGCCGCCGAATTGGCTCGCAATAAGATTATAGTTGTTAGTGGGATGGCATTAGGTATAGATTCTATTGCCCATCGCGCTGCTTTAGAAGCTGACGGAACGACAATAGCAGTCTTAGCAAATGGAGTAGATAACTTTTATCCTAAGATCCATAGTAAGCTAGGTCAGAATATAATCGACAATGGTGGAGCAGTCTTAAGCGAATACACTCCTGGCACACCAGCCGCCCCTTATCAATTTTTAGCTAGGAACCGAATCGTGAGCGGTCTAGCAGACGTAGTGGTAGTAGTAGAAGCTGCGGCTCGTAGCGGCACACTATCGACTGCTAACCATGCTTTAGACCAAGGTAGGGATGTTTTTGCGGTGCCAGGCAATATAACCTCACCATTATCTGAAGGCTGCAATAAATTAATTAAAATGGGTGCGCAACCCCTCACAGATATATGTGAAATAACCGATTATCTAGTGCCAAAAATTCAACAATTAGATTTAATCGATTCTATTCTTACCGAACCAAACGAAGCTCTAATTGTCTCATTGATTAAATCTGGAGTGCGCAGTGGGGAAGAGATTCTAAAACAATCAAAGCTATCTGCAAGCGAATATAATCAGGCGATGACAATGCTTGAAATCAATAGTCACATCCAAGCTTTAGGGGCAAACCGCTGGTCCTTAAAGTAGTTTTGTGGTATAATTGTGCTTGATGAAAAAAGCAAGAATCAACGATCTTTGGTTTTATAAATATCGTTACCAAATCGGCTACTGTGGACTGTTTATAAGCTATATAGTTATTATACTTTACACTATTTTAGTTGCACCAAGAGGCTTAACCGCTAGTGAGATAAATTCTGCTTATGAATCTTCACAATTTTCTTTTGCGAACTTGTTTTCTGCAGATATAGTTAATGCTCCTTATAAATTGTTTCAAGGATTATCAATATCTTTATTCGGATTAAGCACCTTTAGTATAAAGCTTCCTTCATTAATTATTTCGGCGCTAGCTTTATTTGGAATTATCAAACTCACCAATAAATGGTTCTCGCCGGGAATAGCTACTCTAGCTTCTGTAATTGCAATAGCTTCAAGTCAGTTTTTCTTTCTAGCTCAAAATGGCTCACCGGAAATACTATATATTTTATATCCTGTTTTGATTTTGTATTTCGGCGCGACCTTTATATCGGCGAAAAACAAAATTCCATCAATAATTGCCTTTTCAACCTTGCTAGGGCTCAGTCTTTATACTCCACTTGGCGTATATATTCTCCTTGCAATGATTTTAACGATTTTTGCGCACCCCCACTTAAGGTTCTTGATCAAAAAAACTGCCAAGAAGCAATCGGCCTTAGTCTTCATTATTTTACCATTGCTAATTGCGCCCTTATTAATAGCTATCTTTAGAGACTTTAATATTGCTAAAGAACTTATTGGCATTCCAGATTC
>RRZU012450504.1_pt1 | contig 38520 bp, 37 predicted proteins | sample 2165561 | NCBI WGS metagenome assembly RRZU01 (sample SAMN10456909, study PRJNA506462) | wastewater metagenome | isolation source: wastewater sludge | place: USA: Moscow, Idaho | reverse complement strand
ATTCATTTATTTGAGATGATATATATTTAATTTGTGTCATATTTATTATAATTACGATTTAAATACTTTTTTATTATTATATTTAAATATCAAAAAAGTAGAGTTTTTTTATTTACTCTACTTTTTGGGGGGCAGTTCAATTTATGCTTTTTTAGTATATTTTTTGTAAAATAAATTTGATTTTTTTTTTTTTAATAAACTTCTAAAAGTTTATATTATGTTTATGTTATGTAAATTATTTTAATTTGTAATCTAATAATATATGGATATGGATTTTTCTACTGTTTCATGAGTTGCAGTCTCTACATTTAGTTTATTAAAGCCTTTTTTAGTAAAATGAGCTGATTCAATTTCTTCAGAAATATGAAAGAGTATTTGGAGTAAAATTAAAACAACTTTTTCAAAAAATTGAAATAATGAAACTATTTCTAATTTAGAAAAATGAGTTAATGATGAATCAATTTGAGAGGCAAAATATATATTAAAGAATCTAATTGAAAATGATAAAGATTTATTTGATTTTTTAAAAACTAAATTACCAGAATTTGAAAAAGAAATTAAAAAAGAAAATACAAATAATTGAAATACTGCTAATGCTATAAATATAGATTGAAATGTTGCTCAAAATATGAAAGATTCTAATTTTTTTAGTTCAACTGTTAATAATAATAGTGAAAATAATAATTTAGAAATAACAAAAGAAATACTAGATAAAGTTAATAGCATAGGTAAGATAAATCTTATTATATCAATGTTTATTGCTATATTTTTATTTGCTATTTCAATATGATTTGTTGTATATTGAATTAGCAAATATGCAACTATAATTTTTTCTTGAAATAACATCGTTTATATTTTTTGAATTCCTTTTATTTGATGATTTTTATTATTATTTTTAAATTTATATTTTGTAAAACATGAATTAAATTTTCAAAAAATTAAATGAGAAATTGAATTAGAAAAAGAAAAAAAATATTCTGAAAATAAATTAATATTTAAAGAAATATATGATTACTTATTATCATTAGATTGTAATATTGAAAATTGATATTCTGAAAAAGGTAAAGAAGTTTGGTTTAAAGATTGAAATAGAGTTTTTGAGTTTATTTATAGAATTAATTTTGTTCAAATAGCAGTTGCTCAAAAAACTGATTTAAAAACACAAATTGATAAAATTTGAGATAAAATTGGTAAAACTACTGAAAAATTTTGAACTTCATATTATACATTAAAAATTCCATATACTGAATTAGAAAAAGAAACTGTTATAAATGAAATTAAAAAATTAATTGATTTAGCTGTTAATTAAAAATTATTTAATACAAAAAAATACAAAAAGCATAAGTTTTAAAACTTATGCTTTTATTTTTTATAAACTACAATTTTCTACAATATGTGAATTTTCCTCAATTTGCTCAACTTTTAAATCTAAACTATCACTAAATTCTCATCTAATATCACTAATAATTTCTTGTAAACTTTCTAATGATTCAATTTGTACAAGTCTTTTTCTGTATTTTGAAACTCAAGGAAATCATTTTATATATTGAACTAAATGTTTTCTAATATCAAGAGTTCATTTTCTAACTCATTTAGTTTCAATTAAAAGTGAAGCATGTTCTTCCATCATTGAAAGTATTTCTCATAAAGTAGGAATATATCAGTCCATTGAGAAAGCCCAAGGATTTCAAAAACTTTGTCTTCAAATCATAAATCCATCCAAGTCTTTTAGTTTACTCATTCAATCAGCAATATTTTTAATATCTCAATTACAAATTACAGGTATTTTTAATGCTTTTTTTAATTCATAAATTTGAGTAAAATCAGCAAGACCAGTATAAGCTTGTTTTGTAGTTCTTCCATGAACTGTGATAAGATTTGCTCCGGCTTTCTCAAGTCATTTACAAAATTCTATTAAACTTTCACTTCAATTCCACCCGAGTCTAGTTTTTACACTTATCGGTAAGTGAGTTGCTTCACTAAGTCTTCTAACTATTTCAAAAGCTGTATCAGAATTGATAATTAACCCTGAACCATGTCATGAATTAATAACTTTTTTTGCTGGACATCACATATTTATATCAATTCAAGCTACATCATATTTTTCAATAATTTTTGCTGCTTGTACAAACATTTCAGGGTCTTTACCAAAAATTTGTACAATTAATGGTTTTTCTGATGGATGATGTGGTAATACACTATCAGCCAAAAATTTAGAATGAACAAGTCAATCAGCACTAAAAAATTCAGTAAAACAATAAACATTTGGATTTATTTTTTTTGTAATTTGTCTGTAAGCTGAGTCTGTATATCAATCCATTGGAGCTAAAGCTATTATTGGTCAATTTTTAAGTTGTTCTTGCCAAAAAGTTTTCATTTTTATTTAGTTAATATTAATTTAATTTTTAATATTATATTGATAAAGTACTTTTTTCAAAATTATATATTGTAAAAGTATATTTTATAACTGTCAAATAATTTTGTTATAAAATATTAGCTTTTTTAAAGTTTTTGTGATATCATAGATTTATATTTAATAACTAATATAAAAACAAATGACAGATACTATTTTTACTGATAAAAAAACTACTAAAGCTACTTTAAAAACAATTTTTAATTTTCAAAACAAATTTAATACTTTTTCAATTTTAAATATTTCATCAAAAGAAAATCTTGATAATTTAATTATTTGATTAAAAACTTTACCTATTAATTTTGTAATTGTTTCTGATAAAGACCTTGTAGAAGGGAATATTTGCTATACTACAAAAAATATTTGAGATTATTTACTTGGTTTTGATTTTGCATTAGTTGATAATAATTGTGAAATAACTCATGCATATTCTCAAGCTTGAGTTGTATCTTTAGTACCTACTAACTTTTACTTAAGTTCTGTTTATAAAGAATTTGACCCAATTTGAGTTGTATGAAATACATTTTTTTATGAAGAAAATAATATTTGGTCAATGTTTTATTCAATGGTCAGATATTTAGAAAATTCTAAGTTTACTTTTGATAATAAAAATTTAGTTAAAAATGTACTAAAAATGTAGTAAAAACTGTTCAATTTTGAACAGTTTTTTTGTATATAAAATTAAATTATTATTGGTGATTTTTTCTTTTAAAATAAAAAAGAAAAAATACTTTTGACATTTTGTAAAAAATCATTATATAATATTAAATTATTTTTTAATTTTTTGTTTATGGGGAGGAAAAATTGAGTAAGTTTTTGAGGGAAAACAACAGATATTGTTAAAAATTTAAAATCAAAAAATTCTTTATCAAAAGAAGAATATTCTAAAAGAGTTGAAAGTTTTAGAAAAGAAACAAAAAGTGTTACTTCTTGAATATTGAGGTTTAAATGAGAAAAAGCTAAGCCAGTTTTAATGACTAAAACTTGAGAAATAGTTTTAGATAAAGATTTATTAAAATGAGCAAAATCTTGAGATTTGGTTTCTGTTGAAGTTGTTGAATTTAAAAATAGCAAAAGATGAAAAATTATTGAAATATTAAAACAAAAAGCTAGATATGCAGTTTGAATTATGGCTTTTTGAGAAATTACTGTTTGATGAAATAAAGTAAAAGTAGAAGATTGACTTTATAATATGTTTAAACATTCAAATTATAATTGAGCTGTTAAATTACAAGAAGTTTGAGTTGAAAATAACCAAATTACTTACAAAGTTGTTTGAAAAGCTGATAAAAAATGGATAAATTCTGATTTTAGAGCAAATATTGTGTTAAATAATGGATTTGATATTGATTTTAAAAAAGAAACTTTAAAAGAAGCAAATTCTATCAAATTTTGAGAAGCTGAATTAGAAAAAGAATTGAAAAAAAGAAGAGATTTAAGATCAATGTATACATTTACAATAGATTGAAAATCATCTAAAGATTTTGATGATGCAATTTCTATTGAAGAACTAGATGATTGAACTACAAATTTATATGTACATATAGCTGATGTTACTCATTTCGTAAAAGAATGAACTTCATTAGATAATGAAGCATTAGAAAGATGAACAAGTGTTTATTATTCTGACATGGTTACTCCAATGTTACCTGAAATTTTATCAAATTGACTATGTTCTTTAAATCCTTGAGAAGCTAAACTTACAGTTACTTGTAAAATGAATTTTGATAAAAACTGAAAGATTAATCATAAAAAATCAGAAATTTTTGAATCTGTAATTAAATCAGATTATAGACTTACTTATGAAGATGCTCAATTAATGCAAGATTGAAAATTAAAAGAAAAATGAGATTTATTTACATGAGATAAAGTAACAACAAAATTAATTGATAAAATGAACAAGTCTTTTGCTCTTGCAAAAATTCTTAATCAAAACAGAGCTGATGATTGAGAATTATTATTTAAATTTGATGAATATAAGACTAAATACTGAGAAACTAAAGAAATTTTGTGATTTGAAAAATATCCAAGTTTTGATTCAAATGATATGATAAAAGCCTTTATGGTTGAAGCAAACTGTTTTGTTTCTGAGGAATTTAATTCTAGACAAATTCCATTTGTTTATAGAGTACATGAACAACCATCACAAGATAAAATTAAAGATCTTGAAAAATTACTTTTATTTAAATGAATTAATACTGAAGGTCTTGAGTTTACATATGAATGAATTCCTTGAATTCTTGAAAGAATTTCAACTTCACCATACAATCATATGTTATCAAAAAAAGTATTACAAAGTTTAAAATTGGCTAATTATTCAACAAAACCATTATGACATTTCTGACTTGCTGCTGAATATTATAGTCATTTTACTTCACCAATTAGAAGATATGCTGATTTACAAATTCATAGAATTATTAAAGAAGTTATCAATAAAAGTCCATATTTAGATAAAGTTGTTGAAAAATATGAAAAATGACTTGATGATGTTTGTAATAATATTAACAATCAAGAAAAGTTTTCAGAAGATATTGAATCAAATATTTTTAGAAAAGAAAAATGTATGTATTATGATAAAAAACTTAAAAATAATGAAACAAATGAGTTATTTGTTGAAGCATATATTAGCTTAATTGATGGTAAAAAAATTATTTTAGATACTGAATCTTGATCAAATTTAGAATTAATTATGGATTGAGAGTTTCAAATTGTTGAAAATGAAGATTATAAAATAAATGAACTATATAAATGAGAAAAAACTTATTCAGTTTGTGATAAAGTTAAAGTAAAAATTGAAAAAGTTGATTTAATTGATGATAAAATATATGCTAAATTATACTCTTAATTTCTAACTTTTTTAATTATGGTAAAATATTTTAAAAATTCTCAAGTTAGAAATTATAATACTTGATGATACAAAAATACTGATAAATCTTATTTTAAAGAAGAAAAATTTAAAAATCAAAAATCAAATCCTAATACTGATGAAGTTTCCTATGATATAAATTATATTGGATGAATTGACTCAAAAGTTGAAAAAGTAAATTTAACTGGTTCTTCTACTTTGCTTAGATATTTTTTTCCAGGGGAAACAGATCCAATAAGAGTTCTAATTGATTTTTGAATGTTTCAATGAGTTAGATATGAAGATAAAGCAAATCAGGAAGTTCCTCCTGAAGCTGTTTTGGCTGATTATCTAATTATAACTCATGCGCATATGGATCATTGTGGTAGAGTTCCACAACTCGTAAAAGCTTGATTTAAAGGTCAAATTCTAATGACTGAAGTTTCAAAAAGAGTTATGATAAAAATGTGTCTTGATTATGTTAATTTGACAAAAAGAAATATTGAAGATGCAAAAAGATATAATCAAAATTTCACAAAAAAAATGACTTCTCATTTAAAATTTGTTCAAAATTATGAAAAATATTGACAAAAATGACTTTCTGTTGAAGAAAGAAGATCAATTCATGCATTTTTAAAAGATTATTCTTGAGATATTTCTTTTGAACAAACTTATCTTGAATCAAAAGAAATGCTAGATATTGCTTGAATTTCATCTTTATGAGATATTAAAAAATTAAATAAAGTAGTTCCAGAATTGTTATATGATGAAGCTGATGTTTTAGAATGTGAAAAATATATTAAAGTTATTGATAATGAAGATTTTTCAGAAATAACTTGAGATTTAGAAAATATAGAAGAAGAAAAAACTGAAGAAGAAATAAGTGATAAAAATTCAGATTTAGATGAAACAAGTTTAGATGATGAAAATTCAGATAATCAAGAAAGTGTAGAAGAAGAAAAAACTGAAGAAGAAATAAGTGATGAAAACCCAGATTTAGATGAAACAAGTTTAGACGAAGAAAATCAAGATAATCAAGAAAGTGTAGAAGAAGAAAAAGTTGAAGAAAAACCATATGATATTAATGATTTAAAAGATCATTATGAAAATACAAATATTGTAGAAAATAATCCTAAATATAGAGAAATTTTGCTTGAAAAAAGAAAAATTTATTCAAATCCAACTCCTGAAAATCTATATCATTTAATGAATTCAGTAGTAAAATGATATGATAAACCAATATTTTTTCACGGGTATTCAAAAAATGATGCTAAAAAATATTATGAATCAAAACTTGAAGAAATTACTATTCATAATAACAATAATAAAGCTTTTAGAGAAACATTATTTTTAGCTTTAGAAAGATTAAAAAATTATTCTTGAGATGAAAATAAAGTAAAATTATTGCTTGAAAAATTTTCTAAAATTTCTTGTGATAATGATGAATCACAAAAGTTACTTGAAGATTATAATATAAAAACTCCTTTTGACATTGAAAAATTATTTGATAAAAATGAGTTAGAATCCTTAACTATTTCTAAAGAAGGTTATCACCAAATTAAAACTTTGATTTGAAATATTAAGCCTGAAACAAATAAATATTTAGAAAAAATTAGTTTAGAAAATATTTTTAATATTAAAAATAATTCTAAAAAATCACTTCAAATTCCTGAAAATATTTATAATTTATTAAAATCAAATAATATTTATTTTTTCAATCAATTACAAACAAGAGTTATTGATTTTAAAGAAGAAGTTAGACTTGAATCATTTAAAAATAAATTTAAAAATGAAAAAAATATTGATTTAGATATTGATTTAGAAGTTAAAAAATATTATGAGAATATTTATTTAAAATATAATCAAACACTTTCAAATCTATGAGTTACAAATTTATCATCTCTACAAAAAGTAATTAAAAATGTTAAAAATTATCATGATTTAAAACCTAGAGAATTATCTGACTTAACTGAGTTAAAAAGAGATTATTTAGATGAATTATCAAAAATAGTTTGATATTTATATTCAAAACAAAATATTGATACTTGAATTTCTCTAGATGAAAAAAAGCTTATTATTTGAGTTTATGATAGATTTAATAGATATATTTGAGAAAATCAAACTGCTACAAAAGATTTAAGTTATTATGCAAATCTTATTTCAGAGGATGATTTAAATATTTTGAAAAATAATAATATTTTAAATCTTAGAGATGTTGAAATATTTAAAGCAACAAAAAATAGAAGAGAAAATATTGAAATATTTAAAATATTTCAAAAATATGAAAGTATTTTAAGTGAAAATATTTCAAATAAACTTCCTAAAAATAGAATTTCGGCTGAACTTGCAAAATATGATATTAAAACTTTTGATGATATAATAAATTTTGAAAAAGATGAAGAAGTAATAGAAAGTATTTTAGAAAAAAAAGATCTTAAAAATAAATTATATAATGCTTATCGTAATATTTTTACTCAAAATGTTGCAAAAAATGATGAAGAAATTCAAAAAGATATTGATTTTTTAGTTGCAAATAATATTTCTTCAAGAGAAGATATTAAAAAACTAAAATCTCAAGATATTGAATTTCCTTATAATTATGAAAATATTGAAACTTTTTGTGAATTATATAAAGAATTTGATACTAAATCAAAAAATATTAAATCACTATCAGTGAAATTTTTTGAAGCTGGACATATTGAATGAAGTATTCAAGCTTTATTATCTTTAAAATGAAATGTTTATGATACATTTTGAAAATATTCTCACACAAAAGTTATAAATAATTCATTATTTTCTTGAGATTTATGAAAAGTTTGAGAACCAAATATTTCATGAACTTTTGAAATTCCAAAAGATGAAATTCATTATCATCAATTTGAAACAACTTATGCTTTAAGAAATCATCCTGATAAAAGTAAAGAATTTCAAAAATTAATAAACATCTTAAATAATTCTCTTTGAGATGTTGTAATGCCTGTTTTCTCATTACAAAGACTTCAAGAAGTTTGTGTTGCTTTGTTTAATAACTTAATGCAAGCTAAAGAAGTAAGAAAAAAATATAATAAATTAAATAATGATTTACAAGAAAATTTTAGTGAATATTCTAGAATTAAAAATATATTAGAAGCAACTGATGATAAAGTTAAAGATGAATCATATAATAAATTAGTTAATCTTAAAGAATTTTTATTTGATAATATGCTATGAATTCAATCCGAAATGCAATTTTTAGAAAATAATTTTTTGCTTTTTGATAATATTTATGTTGATTCTGCTTTATGAAATAAAATAAGTGAAATATTTTTAGAATTACTACCAGAAAAATATCCTCAATTATCGGATGAAGTTCAAATTGAAATTTTTTGAAGAGTTATTTTTAAAAAAGTTGAAGCTTGAATGTCTAAAAAACTTTATGAAGATAATCAAAAATATAGTTCTCCTGCACTTAATGATTATAAATTTAAAGCTCAATTAATTTTGGATACTCTAGATGCTTTAAAAGATGAAAAATTATCTAAATCTAGAATAAAAACTCTAGAGATAAAATTAAATAAATTGAGATTTGAAAATCAAAAATTAGTTGATCAGATAATTGTTGATGAATCACTTTCTGAATTAGATCAATTAAAATATTTTTGAAAAATCTATTATAGAGATGAAGAATTATCTCTTAAATCTACTATTGCTAATTCTAAATTAAAAGCTAAAAAAAGACTTATTTTAGTTTGAGGTTGAATGTGACAATCTTGAACTGCAAAATTTCATTTTGATCATATTTTATGAGATAAAAATGCTACAATATTATTTTCTTGATATCAATGAGATCAAACTCTTTGAAAAGAGTTGACTACTTGAAAAAAGGCTGTAATTATAAATTGAGAAGAAAAATCAGTTTTATGTAATGTATATTCTGTTTGATGATTCTCTTCACATGGTGATCATAGAGATTTACTTTCTTTAGTTTCTAATGTAAATTATGCAACTAATGCTGTTTTAGCACTTGTTCATGGTGATGAAAGAAGATTTGAATTTTCTAAGCATATAAATGCACTTACTAATGTTGTAAAAAATAAAGTTCAACTTTTAGTATCTGAATTAAAATCTAGAAAAAAAATCATCTAAAATAAAATAATAAGCTCTATCTTTTAGATAGAGCTTATTATTCTTATAATTATAATTATTACAAAATATATTCAAAATAAAATACTAAATATCAAAAATCCATCAAATAAAAAACTCATTGCTATAAGAAATCAAACAAATATCAAAGTATTTATAATACTTGCAAATATTGTTGAGAAAATATTTGATTGTTTAGATATTATAAAGTTTTTAATATCTTTATAACTAAGCACAAAACTAGGTAAAATGATAGAATAAATAATTATTACAATTATTTTATAAATATCGATTTTAAATGATTTTAAATCAGTTATATTTATATCTAAATATTTAATTACAAAAATATTTAATACTACTCAAACAAGTAATGGTCAAATACTAGTTAGGAATATTCAAATTTGATTTAAAACTAGATAAAATAAATAAATAGGGGAGTGTCAATTATTTGGTAAACTTCAAATATAATCTTTTGTTTCAAATACTACATTTCATCAATTAGCTTTAAATAAATGAATTTCTTTTGGTTTATTTCAAGCTAAAATTCCAAAAAATAAATGACAAAATTCATGTATAATTACTCAAATTCTTTGGATTATTCTAAAAATAATTCAAAGAATTTTTTGTTTATTTACAATGTAATACATATTTTGAGAATAATATTTTTGCATTATAGTTAATCAAACTATAATTAAAAAAATGTATAGAGATTTTAGTAATATGTCAGTCATAATTATGTAATTAAGTGATTTTTTAAGTTAATAATATTTGCTAAATTTTTAATTATTAATTTTTTATTTAAATGACTATATGTAAATAAATTGCTTCAATAATATAGATTTATTGCTCAATTAATATTTTTTGCAATATGTTCTTCAAATTCTGTTTTGTTAGTTATTTTATTTTGGTTTATATTTGCATTTAAAAATCTTTCAAGAAAAAAACTATTTTCATTATACCATTTTTTCAATATAAAAATAAATATTTTATCAATTTTCTCTTCAATAACTCAAAAATCTTCACTTGATTGAATATATTGATTTAATAGTTTGTAAAATCTTTTTGTTTCATGAATTGTAATTTGATTTTTATTTATAACTATTTGACTTAATTCATCAACTTTTTTAAGGAGATTATTTCTTATTATTTTTAAATAATATTCTCTAATATGTAGATTATTATATTCAGTATTAGTATACTTTTTATAAGTTATTAAAGCATTTTCATATTTGTAAAAATAGTTTATATCACAAAAATCTGGGTTATTAATTTTTTCTTCAATTTTTTTTAAATTTTCTCATAAAATTATTTTATAATAATTTTCTCTGGTTTCTGTTATGCATTGTTTTCTTTTTATTGTAGATAATTTAGTGTTTTTAAACATTTCATCATTTCAGAAGTTTTTTAATAATATTTCATTTTCAAAATATTTTCAATTTAATTTTTGTCTTTTTGCTATTTTAATAAAAGTTTTATTATCAGTATCTTCCCATTTATAGTTTTTTCATGTATGTTTTTCAATTTGATTTTTTTGAGTGCATATAAAATGTGCAATTTTTTTTGAAACAAGTGGTTTTTCAATTGCAATAAATATCTTTTCTTCAAAACCTTTAATTGTTTCAGAAAAATCATTATATTCTTTTGCAATATGGTTATAAAAATCATCTTTTGATATAGCATAATCAAAATTATCAACTTTTTTTGTCTTTATTTTTGAAGATGGAATATAATCTTTTTTAATTTTAAAAGCTCAAGAATTATTGTGTTTTTCATTAAGTTTATCTAAGTTTTCGTGTATCATTTGATTATATTTTTCTAAATCAAATCAAATTAACTCACAAAATAATGATTCCCAAAAAGGGGAACACCATCTTAAACATCTATTAAATTCTCTTTTATCTGTTTTTACATATTTTATGTAATCATCAGTATTTCATTTTAATTTATTAAATATATTAATGTAAATGATTTTTGATTCAACAGAAATTATTGTTTCTAAGTTATTTAAATATTTATCTTTTAAAGGATTAAATAATTCATCTTTTATTTCAAGAGTTTTATATTTAACTAATATATTGAGTAAGATGTGAGTAGTATAAGTTCTTAAATAAAATATATTATCAGTATCTAAATTATCATATTTTTTTATTAAAAAATCAAGTAGTTTATCAAATAAAACAAGTAATAAATTTCAATATTCTCATAATAAATTTTCAAAATTATTTTTATTATTTTCATCTTCTAAATAATACTGATTATTTAGGTAATCTAATAATTCATCAATAATAAATTTAGGACATTTTTCAATTTCTCTAATTTTTTCTGTAATACTTTCAATAGAATTATCATCTATTTCTAGGCTTTTTATTAAATTTTTTATTAAAAAAGTATATTGTTTAATTTTATCAATTTCTTTGTTGATAATTTTATTTGCTTTATCTTCTTTTTTTACTCATAAACTAATTTTATTTTCATTTATTTCTGACAATCTAATTTTATTATTCATAATTATTTGTTAAATATATCAAACCATTTTTTTTGTTTCCATGATTTTTTGTTTTCTTGATAATTATTTTCGTTATCTATTTTAGTATTTTGTTCTAAATTAAATTGTTTATAAAAATCTACTGCTATAAATAATGTAGAATTTTTAGGTATTTGTTTAATTAATTCTCTTTCTTTTTGAGTCAAATTATCTAAATCAACAGGTTTTTTAGTAATATTTACTAACTCAATTCTAACTATATTTCTAAAAAAAATTCAAATTTTATCATCAAAGTTTTCATTTTTTGAAATAATATTAAAATATTCTTCTAAATGTTTTATATCTCAAGTTTGTAGAAATAATTTTTTAAAATTATGTTCATTTATTTCATTATTTAATATTTTGTATGTTTCTTGAATGAATTTTTGAGTTTCATTATGTTTAAAATCAAACATTTGTTCTTTATAATGTTTTTTCTCTAAAGTTGATCAAATAAGTCTTTGATAATAAATACATTTTATCAAAGAAGAGTCATGATATTTATTTTTTAAATATTTTTTAAATCCAACTAACATTATATCATTATATCTTGTAATTCATTCTCTTAATCAAAAAATATTACAGTATTCATTTCTTATGAAATTATTTAGTTTTTTTACTTCGGTATCAATATTTTCCAGTTTACTTTTTAATTCACATGGTTTTCCTATTTCTTTTACATCCTCCATAATAAAAGTTTATTTAATCAGTATTTTTTTCTAATTATTATACAATAATTTAAAAAATGTCAAAAAGAAAAGACCTTTTTAAGGTCTTTTAACTTCATCTAAAAACATTTTTGCAAAATTTTCAAAATTATCATCTTGAATATCAAGATTAATTTCAAAAATTTCTTTATTCTGAATATCATCCCATTTATTTAGGATAATATCTCTAAAATCTTCTTCAAAAGCAAATCCCATTTGCAATAATAATATTGCAATAGCTCTAGAAAGATAAATATCTTTATCTAGAGAATTTATTGGATTTGGAATAGATATTTTAAATCTATCATAATTAATTTTTTCTACAGAAATACTTTTTTTTTCTGTAAAGATTGTTTCACCTCCATTTATTTCTATAAATTCTTCTAGTGAATTTAATTCTTTTCCAAAGAAAATTGTATTTTCTTTAATTAATCCAAAATATTTTTTTAACATGTTTTTTCTCCTCCTCTTTTTTTTATGCTTTTAAAAGCTTTTTTATTTTAGATATTTTAAATTAAAAGTCAAATAAAAAGCTCTCATTAATGAGAGCTTGCAATTTTAAGTGCTTTAAAATATATAGTCAAAAAAACTCCTGATAAAATCAAGAGTTTGCAATATCTAAGAAAAAAAGTTGTAACTCTTTTTCTTTTTCATCTAATTCTTCACAACAAGTTTCAATTGTGTGATTAAATGGAAGATTGTTCCATAGAAAATTAGATGTTTTTTCTATTTCATTATTAAGCAAATTAAATCCCATTTCAAGGATTAATTTACTTAAACTTGTGGCAATTATTTCATCTTTTTTTTCTGATAAATATGCATTTTCAGGTATAATAATATGAAAATGAATATTATCAATTTTTTGAATTTTAATTTTTTCAATATGGTCAGAATGAATATCTTCATTCATACAACATACTAAGTCTTCTAGAGCATGAGTTTGCTCTAATTCAAGTATATGAATTATGTGATTTTTTAATACATCTAAATTAATATCTCTCATTTTTATCAACTCCTTCTTTATTTTGTTTTTATATTAAATATCATTATACATTGTATATAAAAAAGTCAAATATTTCTTTTAAATTCTTAAATATTTCTTACTTTTAATAAAAAATAACTCACTAATTTCTTAGTGAGTTACGATTTTGTGGGTGAAATAATTCAAATATGTAATTTTCTACATATTGAATTACCTCATCATTGTCAAAAATTTGTACTTTTTCTTTGACATTTTTTAAACTACTCCATTGGTGTTTATATAATTCATGGAAATCTTCTTTATAAAGATAACCGTATTCCAAAAACATTTTAGCATAAACACGAGATAGTATAAACTCCTTCTCTAATTTATCTTGAGTTTTTGGAATTTCAATTTTTAAAAAATGATTTATTCCATTTATAGTAATAGTTATATCATCACTATCAATTTCATAAATTTTATTTTTTAGGAGATTGAAATCTTCTAATGTTGACATATTATCTTTTTTGAAATAATCTTTTAAAAATTTGCAATAATTTTTTACCAAAAGTTCTTCATTAGTTTTCATTATAAACCACTTCCTTTGTTTTTATTTTATGACTTTATTATACAATATTTAAAATAAAGTCAAACTTTTTTTACAAAAAAATAAATTCCTGAATATTCAGGAATTTATAAAACTATTTCTTTAATTTTAAAGTAATTTTTAAATCTTCAATTTCAATTTCTTTTACTAAATCAGCATTTTCAAAACTATCAAATTGTGATAGAGTTTCATGTGTGATGTAATCTCAGAAAGTTGAAACAATATTTTCAGCTCAAACTAAATTAATTTTAATTCTATCATCAACATTGTATCAAGCTTCTTTTCTTGATTCTTGAATTTGTCTAACAATATCTCTTGCATATCATTCAGTTTTTAGACTTTCAGTAATTTCAGTGTTTAGTGCTACAACTATTCAATTTCAGCTTTCAATTACTTCATTTGGATTTGAATTAGTTTCAGCAGAAATAAATTCTATTTCAAATTCTCACATTTCTAGTACAAATTCTCAAACTTGTACATTTCCGTCATTTAATTCTATAAAGTTTCAAGCTTTTGCTTCAGAAATTATAAATTTAACATTTTGTCCGAATTTTGGTCCAATTAATCTTGCATTTGGTTTACAGATTTTTTTAGGTAATTCAGCTTCATCAAATATTAAAATATCTTTAACATTTAACTCTTCTTTTAAAATTTCTTTGTAATAATCAGACATATTATGAGTGATTTTTGCATAACTTAAAGGTTGTCTAACTCTTATTTTTGAATTAGCTCTACAAGCAAGTCATAAAGTAATTATTTCTTGAGTTTCTTTCATTGATTCATTTAATTCTGGAATGATAAATGAAGTAATAGCTTTAGGGAATAATTCTAAATGCACTGATTCTTTTCAAGTTAAGTTTTTAAATATTTCTTCACTTACAAATGGCATAAATGGAGCAATAACTTTTGAAACTTCAACTAGTACTTCATATAAAGTATTATAAGCTGAAAGTTTATCAGGAGTCATTTCACTTCACCAAAATCTTTTTCTTGATCTTCTAATATACCAGTTAGTTAAGTTATCCATAAATTTAACAATAGGTTTACAAGCTTCATTTAATCTATAATTATCAAGTCCAGTTGAAACATCAAGTATTAATTTATTTAATTCTGAAATTATCCATTTGTCTAACGGATTTACTTTTTTGTAATTTGGTAATTTGTATAATTGAGAATTTCCAACAACTGGCATATCAAGGAATGCTGTATTTTGGTCTAAATCATTTAAATATGAGTTAATAGCTCTAAAAGTTCATCCATGAGCTACAACTAGTACATTAAGTCATTCATATTTTTCTTCAATTTCTTTGTAAGTTTTTACTACTTTTGAAGTAAATTGTTCTTGATTTTCTAGTTTATTATTTCTGTAAGTTATTCTTAATTCTCTATCATTTGCTAAATTGTATTTTGATTTAATTTCATCATGATTCATTCAAGCAAATTCACCAAACATTTGTTCTCTTAATCCTTCAACTACTTCAACTTCAACATCATAATCAAGATATGATTTAATAATATCACAAGTTTCTTTAGTTCTAAGCATTGGAGAAACAATTATTTTATCAAATTTAATAATATTGCTTGTTTTGATGTATTCTCATAATTTATGAGTTGCTTCAATTCATTCACTATTTAATCCTTGGTCATCATCTCAACCGTTTAAAATTCAGTTTTTATTATTATCAGTTTCCCCGTGTCTTACATAATAAATATTTCAAGAGTTTGATTCAAAATTATCAATATTTGCATAAGTTGTAAAAAATGAATATGTATTCCATAAAGGTAATATTACTTTTTTTACTACTTCTTCAACTCAAGCTTCAGAGAATCTCAAATCTTGTGCTTCAACTACAGGAGAATTCATTAAATAAAATCTCATTGCATCAGCTCAGTAAGTATCAAAAATAAGACTTGGGTCTGGATAATTTTTTAGAGATTTAGACATTTTTCTTCCATCTTCTGCTAAAACTATTCAGTTTACAACTACATTTAAGAAAGGAGTATTATCAAATAATGCAGTTCCTAAAATCAGTAATGTATAAAACCAACCTCTAGTTTGGTCAAGTCATTCAGCAATATATTCAGCTGGGAATTTGAAAGTTTCATTTTCAAAAGGGTAGTGTTTTGAAGCATAAGGCATAGCTCAAGATTCAAACCAACAATCAAGTACTTCAGGAATTCTTTTTAAAGTAGCTCAAGAAACAGGATGTTTGATTAAAATATTATCAACAAAATGTTTATGAATATCTACTTCTTGCATTGTATCAGCATAAAAATATTTTCAATCTTTTTCTGTAATTTGTCCAAAATCTTTATTTAATTCATAAAGTTCTTTTATAGAGCCAATACAAATTTCTTCTTTTTTATCTTCAGATTGCCAAACAGGAATTGCAGAACCCCAATATCTATTTCTTGAAATATTCCAATCACGAGCATTTTCAACCCATTTTCCAAATCTTCAATTTTTAATAATATCTGGCACCCAATTAATTTTTTGGTTATTTACAACCATTTTATCTTTAATTGCTTCAACATTTACATACCAAGCAGAAATTGCTCTATAAATAAGTGGTGTATCACATCTCCAGCAATGTGGATATGAGTGGTTTACTGAAGAAATTACTACTAATGCATTTGTTTCTTTTAAATGTTTTAAAACTATTTCATTGAAATCAAAAACTTTTACTCAGTTATGACTATCATCAAGAAGTCAGTAAGTCATTCATTCATCATCAATATGGTTAATGATTCATAAATCATGTTCTTTTCCGATAATGTTATCATCTTCTCAGAATGCTGGAGCAATATGAACTACTCAAGTACCACTTTCAGTTGTAACATGGTGTCAAATTACTACTTTATAAGCATTTTTTCACATTTTAAAGTTTATTCACATGTCTTTTGCCATATCTCATAATTGAACAGCAAAATCATTTACTACTGGTTCATATTCGATTCATGATAAACAAGATCATTTGTATTCTCTAACAATAGCATAATCTTCTTCATTTTTATAATAACTTGCAATTCTATCTTTAGCTAAAACATAAGTTTCAGAGTTTTCTTTATCAAGTAATTCTACATAAGTGATTTCAGCTCAAACAGCAAGTCAAATATTAGCAGGAAGAGTCCAAGGAGTTGTAGTCCAAGCTAGAATATATTTATTTTCAGTCCCTTTTACTTTAAATTTTACTGTTGCAGTTTTGTCTTGTTTATCTTTATAACCTTGGTTTACTTCAAAGTTTGAAAGGGGAGTACAACATCTAGTACAATATGGAACTACTCTATTTCCTTCATAGATTAATCCTTTATCATAAATACTTTTAAATACCCACCAAACTGATTCCATAAAGTCAGTATCCATAGTTTTGTATGGGTGGTCCATATCAACCCATCTTCACATTCTATTTACTACTTTTTTCCATTCATCAGTATAAGTTAGAACATTTGCTCTACAAGCTTCATTGAATTCATAAACTCAAACTTTTTGTTCAATATCTGATTTTCAAGATATTTCTAATTTTTTTTCTACGATATTTTCAATAGGTAATCCGTGACAATCCCAACCAAATCTTCTATCAACTTTTTTTCAAAGCATAGTTTGGTATCTAGGAATTACATCTTTTAGAGTTCAAGCTAAAAGGTGTCCATAGTGAGGAGTTCCAGTTGCAAATGGTGGTCAGTCATAGAAGTTGAAAATGTTAGTTTCTGGTCTTTCATCTACAGATTTTTGGAAGGTTTTATTTGTTTCCCAAAATTTTTGGATTTTTGTTTCCATATCTGGGAAAGATTGTTTTGGGTTAACTTCCGGGTAGCATTTTTTACACATAGGCTAAGGGGTTATAATTTAAAATATTTTTGGTAGTTTTTTGTCGTTTCGGACGAGGGGATTATTTGTTTATTAATTTTTTTATATTTTCAATATTATATTTTTTTAATTTATAGTATTCTTGTATATCAAAAAAATCATCTTTTTTATCATTTTCTCTATTTTTAATTTCCTTTCAATAATTATTAATCATTTCATTAAGAATTGTATTTATTATTTTATCTGAAAAATCTTTATTTTCATTAAGAATTAGTATTGTTTTTTTGAAGAATAAATCTTTATTATTAATAAACTCATTTTTATTTATTATTTCTTTAAACATTATTGAGTTATTAAAATTAATAATTTTCCATAATTCTTTTGATAAATAATTTTTTTCATTTAGGTTAAAAGCTAATACCCATTTATGAATATCATCAATATTGTTAATTGAAAAATTTCATAAACTAAAATTTGAAATAACTTCAAAATCTTTATCTCTTTCATATTTTTTAAATCAATACCAGAAAGCTATTATTGCTCAAATAGATGTAATAGTAAATTCTAATGAAATTGTTTCCAAATATTTTTTTGTACAAGAAAATACTTTTCTATTTAACCAAATTTCTGAATTACAATTATCAAATGGGAATAAACTTAATAAATAAATTAATAAAATTATAAATGCAATAATAAGACATACAATTCAAAAATTTTCATTCATAATTTTTTCTAAATTAAATTTTTTATTTTTTTCTTTTAAATTTTCCATAATACTTTTTTATAAAATATTTTCTTCTCTTACTTTTGTAACCAAAAGTAACAAAAGTTTTAGGGGGATGAAATTTCGGCTGGAAAGTTTTCTGCTTTCTAAACTGATTCACCATCTTTTCATCCCCCTAAGACCCTATCTTGACTTACAAGTTTATTTGTTGCTGATTCTTGGTGCAAGATTTTATGTTAGGGAGAGTTGATTTTTTTGTCCCCCTTATTAAGGGGGTGGTCTGAAAGACCGGGGGATTAATTATTTTTTAAATCATAGATAATGGTCTCAATCTTTAATAATTTTAATATTTACAAAAGAATATTTTTCTAACATTTCAAAATCAAATAACTCTTTTTTAATTATATCATCTTCTTCTCAAATCATAATTTTTACTTTTCAGTTCCAGTTTGAATTTTTGATTATTTCTAAAAAATTATGTAAAGTATCTCAATTTTTAAAACTTTCAATATATTGTTTTCTTACAAGTAAATATTTTGGATGAAGATAAGTTTTTGTTTTTCATGTGTGAAATGATTTTCAAATTTCAGGATTAATTACTGGTGCTAAAAGCTCAATATTTTCAATTTTTTCAAGAAGTTTTGGTTTTTCTAAAATACAATTCATAAGTATTAATCCTCATTGAGAATGTCAGTATAAAGTATTAATAATATTTATTTTATCTATTTCTTTAATGCTTAATTTTACAGTTAAATCAATATTTCTTGTAATTCATTTAAAAAGATTATCTTTATTATTTGCTAAAATATCTCAAGTAATATCATATTTTCAAAGCATTCTTTTTTCAATAATATTTTCAATGTTTTTAGAATATTTATTAATAAAATTTCTAAATTTTGTATTATCAATTTCTTTTATATTTTTTTGAATTATAATTCAATCTTTTATATAATTTTGAAAAATTTTATCACTTTTATTTCAAAATCAGGGAATATAAATGTTTGTCATATTTCTTTTTTATAAAATATTTTCCTTTCTTGTTCCCCCTCTCCTCCAAAGGAGAGGGGCTAGGGGTGAGGGCTTTACTCCAAATGCTTTACACTATTATAAACTTCAATTTGAAATTTATTTTCAAAATAATTAAATATACTTATTGATGAATTTTTTATTCATTTTTCAAGAAATAATACATCAGTTTTATTTTCAAGAATTTCTTTTATTAAAAACTTTGCAATTGTATTATGAGTTACAATTAAAATATTTTTATTTATTTCATTTTCTTTTAAAAAAATTATAAAATTTTTAGCTCTAATTTCTAACTCTTCATCACTTTCTCAAGAATATAAATCCTCTTTTGTAACTTCAGACTTATGTTTTCATTCTGCAACTCATAAATTTACTTCTCTTAGTTCTTTTGTGTAGTTTAAATTATTACAAATAACATTTTCTAAAACATATTTTGTAGTATCGATAGTTCTTTTTAAATCACTTGAATAAATCTTATCAATATTATAATTTTTTAGATATATTCAGGCTTTTTGTGCTTGAATAATTCACTCAATAGTTAATTCTCATCAAATTGATTGTCACTGCAGAATTCAAGCATCATTTTCTTTTGTTCTTCAATGTCTTAAAATTATTAATTTCATAATTTAATTTTTACAAAATATAATAAAAATTTGCAAATGTTTAAATAAAATATATAATTAAGTTACAAATTTCCTTCGGGACTCCCTTTTTTAAGGGTAACAATTGCTTAAAACCATAAGGTTTTGAGCTTTTTTTTATAAGTTTTAAATTACAATAGCAAATCTCCTAAATACAAACTTAAATCCTCACTTCAAATATAAATAAACTCAATTTTACAATCACTTGCAAGATTTCTATCTATTTCTCAATCTCAAATAAGTAAGGCTTTTTCTCTAAAATTTTCATCACAACTATAATCCTCAAAATAATTTATATGTTCAACTGACTTTAAAACTTCTTCACTTCAATAAACTATTTCAAATAAATCTTTAATTCAATATTTCTCTAAAATTTCATTTGTTTTTCTTGTAGAACTTTTAGTTGTTATAAATAGTGAATAGTTAAGAGATAATTTTTTTAAAATATTAATAGTATTTTCTCTGATAACTCAGTTAAAACACAAAGTTCAGTCAAAATCAAATATTAAATATTTTTTAAACTCATTTAATTTCATCTAGTTTATTTTGTTCATTAATTAATGTTTCTTTTTGGTGTTTTTTTGTATCAGCCCATTTTATTCATTTTTCAATTCCATATACTCTATCAAAATATTTTGTTTCAACTCTATTTAAGATATTATTTTTATTTATTGCTCATTCTTGATGAAGTAATTCAGTAATTCTAAAAATTGTAAAATAAATGTCTCAAAGTTCATCTTCTAAAAATACTTGTTTTTTCTCTAAATATTCAGTTTTTACTTCTTCTATTTCATCTTTTAACCGATTAAAACCATCTAATACATTTGGTTCTATTCAAACTCAAGATTTATCTAATCTTACTTTCTCTTCAACTATTTCAAAGATTTTATTAATTTTTTCAAAATTCATAGTTTGTATTTTAAATTAATATTTTTAGTTTTTCTTTCCCTTAGACTTAAGGGAAGGATGCCTGAAGGCAGGATGGGTTAGTTAATTTTTTCCTTTCTGTTCCCATCTCCTCCAAAGGAGAGGGGGTAGGGGGTGAGGGGTATAAAAGCTAGGGTGAGGTCTTTACTCAGCTAATTCTTCTTCAATTTCTTTAATAATTTCTAAAGCAGTTTCTTTGTATTCAGCTTTTTTATATTCAACATAAAGTGTTATTTCTTCTAAAATATCATCAATTTCTTCCATAATATCATCAGGAACTCCTGATGAATATAAATATTCTAAAATATAATCAAGTCCAGCAAAATCATCTTTAATTAAAGTTTCTTTAATTTTAACAATATAATTGTCATAAATTTCTTGTAATTTCATAAAATTTTAAATTAAAATATAAATTATTTTCATAAATTGTTTTCTAAAAAATGTTTTAAACAAACACTGTCATAACTTTCACTTGCTCAAATTTGTACTTGTTCTCAAACTTTTGTGATTTTTCAATCAATTATTCTTACATTCATTGTAGCTTTATTTCAACACCAACAAACAGTTTTTAATTCTTGAATATCTTGTGCTAATTCAAATAATCTTTTGCTTCATTCAAACATATTTGATTGAAAATCTGTTTTTAATCCATAACAAATTATAGGAATTCTAAACTCTAAAATTATTTTTACCAAATCATCAACTTGGCTATATTTTAAAAATTGAGCTTCATCTATTAAAATACATTTAATATTTGGTTTAGAAATAATATTTTCTTTTAAAATTTCATAAATATTTGTATTATTATCAAAAAATGTTGATGAGATTTTTGCTCAACTTCTTGAACCGATAATTCCATCTCAAAATCTAGTATCAAGCTTGAAATTCAAAACTAAAGTATCCATTTTTTTGTTTTGATAATTGTAATAAGTGGAAATAAGTTCAGCACTTTTTCAAGCTCACATTGCTCAATATCTAAAATATAATTTACTCATAATTTTTTTTAAATACTAAAAAAGCAGACAATTATCTTGTCTGCTTTGGTTCAATTTTATTGAAAGGTACCACCTAAGCTTGTACTTAATTTTAGTTTTGTTTACGAAGTATTGCAACTCCGAAAGGTTCTACTTGGAAATATTTCTTTTCTTCCTTCAGCTTGTCTGTTGATTGCAGACTCAAATGCTTTTATTTTACAAAGTAAATTATATAAGATTTTATATTTTTTGCAAACTTTTTATTAATTTCTTCCCTTAGACTTAAGGGAAGATGTCTGAAAGACAGATGGGTTAATAATTAATTATTTCAACTCAGCTAAAATAGTTTCTATATGATTTGGAACTTTTACATTTCTATATTCTTTTAAAATATTTCCATTACTATCAAGTAAAAAAGTAGACCTAATAGTTCATAAATATTTTTTTCAATACATTGATTTTTCTCAGATTACTCAGAATTTATTTTGTAATTCAAGATTTTCATCACTAATTAAATCAATATTTAACTCTTCTTTTTCTATAAAACTACAGTGAGACTTAACAGAGTCTTTACTTACTCATATAATTTGTATTCATAAATCATTAAATTCTTTTTTATGCATTGTAAAATTTCTAGCTTCCAAAGAACATCCAGAAGTATTATCTTTTGGATAAAAATACAAAATAGTTTTTTTACTTTCTTTAAGTAATTTTTCAAAAGTAGTTTTTACTTCTGTTCTATCAGCTTTTATTAGTGTAATTTCCATAATTATTTATTATCAAATAACTTTTGTTCGTTTTCTAGTTCAATTTTTTGATTTTTTTTAATATCTTCCCAATTTTCTCAAGAAATACATCAATTTACTCTTCTTGAAATTTTATTAAAACTTCTTTCAAAAATCTTTTCAGCACTATTTATTTTTCACTCTTTTTCTAAACAATGAAGCAAACAACAATAATCCCAAAAAATATCACCAAGTTCATCTTCTGTGTAAATTACCCTTTTAGATTTAATTTCTTCTAAAGTTTCATTTAATTCATCAATAATTCAAGTAATATATGTTTCACTTCAATTATAATCTTTATGATTATTTTCTTGTCTAAAATCAGTCCAGATTTTTCATAAATTAAATATTTTTTCTATTACATTTTTCATAAAATAGGGATTATTATGTCATTATATAAATTTTCTTCAAAAAATTCTTTTGGTTTTGTTGTATCTTGTTCCCATAATTCTCTGAATTTTGCAGAAAACTCTGTAGCCCAAGTTAATTCATTTCAACGATAAACATTAACTATTTCTTTAATTGAAGCTTCAACTTCGTTTAAAAATCATTTTGCCTCATCAATATCTTGTATAAAAATTAATTCTTTAATATATTTATCTTGCATTTTTTTAGTGATTGTAATTTCATCATCATTTTCATTTATTTCTAGATTTAGTACTTTTCAAATAATTTTTTGTTTACTATCAAAACTATTGATTTCAACACAAAATACTTCTGAAATAATTCTTTTACAAAAGTCATTTATTATTTCTGATTGTATTTCCATCTTTTTTTTAAAAATTTCATCTTTACATCATTTCCCAAAAATATGCTTTTCTTCAATATGTTGAAAAAAATTAAGTATTTCTGTCATTTTATTTTTTACTTCTTCTAAATGCAGAACATTTTCAAATTCAAAATTATTTTGAATTATTACATTTGAACTTCCAACCTCTTTTAATCACATAAATATAATAAAAATTATAAAAAATATAGTACTTATCTTCTCAGTATAGACTAATAAAAAAAAAGTCAAATTTTTTATTTGTATTTTTATTAAAAAAGATTATAACTATATCGTTTTAAAATACTTATTTAATAAATTTTTATGAAAAATAACAAATTATTACTAAATACTATTTTGGTATTTATTTTATCAGTTTTTGCTGTATATTATGTTGTTCCTTGGTGAGAAATGTCAATAAAAGCACCATTTGCTGAGAAAAAATATAAATTATGACTTGATTTACAATGATGAATTGAACTAGATTATAAAGTTGATTTTTCTTGAGTTTCTGGAGAAGAATTATCTGTGGCTTGAAAAAAGGATTCAATTATTGAATGATTAAAATCAATTGTTGATAAAAGAGTTGAAGCTTTAAATATAAGTGATAGTGTTATAACTACTGCAAATTACTGAAATGAAGAACACATTATTGTTCAAATTCCTTTAAAATGAACAAATAAAACTGAAGATAATGCAAATATTGCTAGAGCAAAAGAAGCTATCTGAAAAGTTATTAAAATTGAATTTAAAGAAAAAAGAACACAAATTACTGAAGAAAATATTACTGAAAGAAAAAATATTGCACAAGCATTACTTGATGAAGCAAATTTATGAACATATTGATTTAATGTTTTACAATCAAAATATAAAGATGCTTATGAAAATGTTGATTCTTGAAGTTATTCTTTAACTAGTGAAGAATTAAAAAAATATGTAAATATTGATTTAGCTAATACTCAAACTTGAGTTATAAATCAAATATTAACTTGAAGTTGAAAAGAAAAATTTGAACTTATTGATTGAAAAATTTCACCAACACAAGATGCTTGAATGTATGTTACAAAATTTAATTGAGTTACAGATACTTGAAGTGGAAAAATATTTAATTTAGATTATGTATTTGTTAGTTCTTCTCCAAGTGAATGGATGTCTGCTGTTGATTCAAAAGGAAGAGTTTTAAATGATAAATATTTTACTTCATCAAGTGTAAATATTGATCAAAGTACATTAAAACCAATAATTGAACTAACATTTAATTCTGAATGAGCTGATATTTTTGGAGAATTAACTTCAAGACTTAAAGGTCAACAAATTGCAATTTATGTTTGATGACAACAATTAACTGCTCCAACTGTAAATGATGCAATATTAAATTGAAAAGCTATAATTACAGGACAATACACTATTGAAGAAGCTAAAAAATTATCAAATGATATTAATTCTTGAGTAGTTCCTGCTCCAATTTATCTGACTTCTGAAAGAAGTATTGATGCTAAATTATGAATGAACTCATTAAATGAACTTGCTTATGCTTGAATTATTTGATTTGCAATTATTTTCATATTTATGGTTTGTGTTTATAGAATTTCTTGAGTTACTGCTTCTATATCACTTTTGATTTATTTTGCACTTGTACTTATGATTGCAAAAATGACTTGAACTGTACTAACTCTTGCTTCTATTGCTTGATTAATTTTAACTTTATGAATGGCAATTGATGCAAATATTTTGATATTTGAAAGATTTAAAGATGAACTTAGATCTTGAGTTAATATGGAAAATGCAATTGATAAATCATTTACAAAATCTTGGTCAGCTATTTGGGATTCAAATTTAACTTGAATAATTATATCTGTAATTTTATTTATTTTCTGAGTAAATATGATTAAATGATTTGGATTAATGATGTGAATTTGACTTGTAGTTTCATTATTTACTGCAATGTTTGTTTCAAAATTATTTACTGTAATTTTAGCAAAAACTAAATTATCTCCAAAAGCATTTATTTGATTTAAGAAATAAATATATGGAACGATTGCATCGTTCTAAAAAATGTAGGGGTGAACCTTTGTGTTCACCTTTTTTTTTGTACATAAAAAATTAATTATCTCAAAAAAATATTATAAAATCGGGGCAGACACATAGGTCTGCCCCTACAAAATAAATATTTAAACAAAATTTAACCCCGGGGTTTTAAAACCCCGGGGTTGTTTTTATATTAAGCAATTAATTATATTTTTAAAGGCATGATAATATGTCTAAAATCATAAGTTATTTTATCATCTTCTTTTAAAGGAGTTATTAAAATAGGTGATAGAGGTGATTCAAAATTAATTTTTACATGAGTTGATTCAATAACTCCTAAAACTTCAAGTAAATATTCAGAATTTAGTCAAATAATTGCATCATCTCAATCTACTGAACCAACTAAATTTATAGCTCATTCTCAAATTTGAGTTTGTGAAGTTTCAATTAATATTCAATTTTCTTTTGAAAAACTCATTTTAATAGAATAATTATTTTCTTTACTTAGTAAATTAATTTTTTTCAAAGCACTTATTAAATCAATTCTATTAATTACTGATTTTGTGTTATAAGTAGTAGGGAAAAATACATCATAATCAGGAAAATGTCCATTTAAAAGTCTTGAATAAAATTTTGTATTTCAGAAATTGAAAAGTATTTGATTTTCTCATACAATAACACTAACTTCAGTTTTTTCTGGTAATATAGATTTTAATTCTGAACAAGTTTTATTTGGAATTATTTGTGAAAATGAATTTAACATTTCACTTTTTGTATCAAGTTTAATTTCTGTAAGTCTAAAACTATCAGTTGTTGCAAATATTGCTTTATTTCAAACGATATTTACATACATTCAAGCTAAATTTGGTCTAATATTTCATAAAGCAGTAGAAAATAGAGTTTTCTCAATAGCTTTTTTTATAACACTTCAGTCAATATGGAAGTTAATTTCTTCTTTTATATTTAAAATAATAGGAAATTCTTCAGCTGGAGTACATTTGATTTTAATATTTGAAGATTGTGAGATTATTTCGATAGAATTATCATAATTGTATTCAATAACTACTTTGTCATCATCAAGTAAACCAATATAATTTGTAAAAATTTTTGATGGAACACAAAAACTTCATTCAGAAAATATTTCAACATCATCATTTATGATATATTCAATAGCCATTTCTAGATTATTTGAAGTCAAAATTATATTTTTATAATTAATTTTAACCAAAATATTTTCTAAAATAGGAGTTGTTGCATTTGTTGCAGTAGCATGATTTACAATATCCAAAGCTTGTTTTAAGGCTTGTGTAGAGATTTCAAATTTCATAAATACAAAAATTAAAATATAATTAGATTTATTATATAAAAAAGACAAAAAAACACAATTTATTTATTATAAAAAATAAATTATATAAAAATATTACAAATATAAATAAAATATTGTAATTATAAATAATATCTTGTCATCCTGAACTTGATTCAGGATCAATAAATGTTAAAACCATTTTTAGATTCTGATTTTCATCAGAATGACAATATAAAAGACAAAAAAACACAATTTATTTTATTCAAAAACTACACTTAGTCATGAATTTCTAAAAATATCAGTTTTTATTTTATCTAAAAGTATATTTGGATTTGCAGATTTTATGATAATTGTTGATATAAAATTTTGGTCTCTTTTTTTTGTATTTTCTACTAAAATTATTTGATTTTTGTCATCATTGTTTATTTTTTTTAATTTTTCAAATAATTCTTTTGCAAATAAATAGCTTTTTTGTTTATCTTTATCTCTATAATTTAGATGTACCATTTTTGTAAATGGGGGATAGTTAAATAATTTTCTTTCTTCTAGAGTAATTTTTAAAAAATCTTTATAATTTAGATTTACAATATTATTAATTAGTGAATTACTTGGTACAAAAGTTTGAATTATAATATTTGTTTCTTGCCCAACTCTTCATCATCTTCAAATTAATTGTTTTATGTTTGAGTAAACAGTTTCTTCAGTGTTGTATTTTGGAATATTTAATTCTTGTTCTAAAAGTATTACTCAAATTGTAGAAATATTTTTAAAATTAAATCAAGTTGTAATCATTTTTGTTCAAATTACAATATCTGAATATTCAATATTATCAAGCGCTTCTAGTTTTTCTTTTTTATTTTTTAGAGTATCTGTATCCATTCTAAAAATTTTTGAGTTAGGAAAATATTTTTGTAAAATATCTTGAATTTGTTGAGTTCAAACTCAAACATATTCTATATTTGTACTACCACATTTACTGCAGTTTAAAATATAATCTTTTGAATGCATACAATGATGACACACTAATTTTTTACTTTGAGAATGAGCATTCATTGATAAATCACAATTCTCACATTTTTCAATATTATTACAATCTTTGCAAATAACCATATTAAAAGCACCTCTTTTATTGATATACAAAAGAGTTTTTGATTTATTTTTTAGGTTATTTTCTATTTCATTTAACAAAGTATTTGAAATGTATGGATTTATTTTTGATTTATCTTGAGTTAAATCAACTACATATAAATTTTTCATAAGTGTTTATATTAAAGAAAAAGAAGTATTTATAAAATACTTCTTTTTAATAAATTATATTTTAAATTTTAGAAATATAATTTGTCAACATATAGCTTTAGCTATTTGTTATTTACTATTAAAAAAACTTAATTCTATCAGCATTTGGATGATCTTTTAGTTTTTCTAAAGTTTTAGCTTCAATTTGTCTAATTCTTTCTCTTGTAACTCAAAATTCTTTACCTACTTCTTCTAGTGTATGAATATCTCAACCATCAAGTCCAAATCTCATTATGATGATTTTTCTTTCTCTAGGAGTAAGAAATTGTAACATTGTATAAAGATTTTCTTTTAATAAAGACACATTAGTTTCTTTATCAGGAGTAAGAGTTTTGTCATCTTCAATAAAATCTCAAAGTGAAGTATCTTCTTCAGATCAAACTGGAGCATCAAGTGATAAAATATCTTGAGAAATTCTCATTATTTGTCTTACTTTTCTGATATCCATATCCATTTCTGTAGCAAGTTCTTCCATTAAAGGTTCTCTTGTTAATTCTTGTGTAAGTCTTCTGTAAGTATGAGTAAATCTATTAATTGTTTCAATCATATGTACTGGAACTCTAATAGTTCTTGATTGGTCAGCAATAGCTCTTGTTACTCATTGTCTAATCCACCAAGTAGCATAAGTTGAGAATTTAAATCATTTATCTGGATCAAATTTATCAACAGCTCTAAAAAGTCCTACATTTCATTCTTGAATCAAATCAAGAAGTCATAGACCTCTTCACATATATTTTTTTGCAATAGAAACAACAAGTCTTAAGTTTGCTGCTGCTAATTTTTTTCTTGATTCTTGATCTCATTTTTTGATTTTTCTTCAAAGTTCAATTTCTTCTTCACTTGATAATAATTCAACTCTTCAGATTTCATTTAAATACATCCTAATTGAATCGTCACTGATTTCTGAAAGAGAAACTCAAGTTTTGTCTATTTTTGCTCATTTTTTTTCAGTTTCAAATAGATTTTCTTTATCTAAATTGTCTACTATATCAATTTTTAATTGAATAAATCTAGTATAAATTTCATCAAGTAAATCCAAATCATCTTCAGCATGAGGTATTGCTGACATTATTTCATCTTGAGTAATTTTTCATTCAACTTTTCATTTTTTCATTAAAAGTTGTACTTCATCAGGCATTCATTCTAAAATTTCTTTTGGAACCTCAACATCAATGAATTTTTGAAGTCATTTTCAAATTCTTCTTTTATCTTCACTTCTATCAATTGGAAGTCTTGTTAGTCATTTTTCTTTTTTTATAGAAGAATCTACAAAAAAATCATCTTCAAAATCATCTCCAAAATCATCATCTCAAAAGTCATCTTCACTAAATTCTACAATTTCTTTATCATCAAATTCTTCTCAAATTTCTATTTCATCTAAATTTACTTCTTCAATATTGTTTTCTTGCTCAGATTTTTTAGGCATTTTTATGTCTATTAATGATATAAAATAATGTTTTTATAACTTAGGTTTACATTATACAGAAAAAAAATATTTTTCAACTTTTTATTTGTATTTTTTCAAAAAATAATAATAATACTTTTTAAAAAAAATATATACCTTATCTTTTTAATGTATGAAAGAATTTAAAATTGAAATTGAAAATGAAAAAATTACACTAAATAACCAAGAAGATTTAGCTGTTATTTTTAAATTATTTAAAGAAAAAACACTTGATTCAGACTTGATTCATCGGTCATTAATTATGTCATTGGACGATAATTTACTTGAAATAATAACTGATTATATTTGATTAATTAAATGTTTAAAATATTTAAATGAAAAAAATGGATTTTTATTACTTGTTAACTCTTCAGATATTCTTCCAAAAATAATTAATAATTCTACACAATTGGCTGAATTATTATCAAAAATTCCTTCAGAATATAATAAAATCAGATTATTAAAAAGATTTAGAATACAAAATCTTATGAATTTAATTCACGATGCTAGTGATTTATGAATAATTATTTCTTGGCTTTATAAAGATTCTCAAAAAGAGTTTATTGATTTTTTGTGAGTTGATAATATTAAAAAAATATTTCTTTCTACTCATGAATTGATAATTATTTTGTATTATCTAAACTGAGATAATAAAGATTATTTAATGGATATTTTATGAATTTCTAATATAAAAAATAAGATTAAAACTCATCAAAATTTTTTAGTATTATTCAAATCATTATCTTATAAATATTCTAAAAAAATGCTTTCAATGTATACAAAAGATGAAGTTCTTAATTTTTTCAGAAATGATGATGAATTTAATGAATTTTTACTAAAATTACCTACTGATAGAGAAAATTTATTTTTAAAATTTATTTGAATTTAATATGGATATAAAAAGTGAAATTATAAAAACTACTATAAAAAAAACTATTGTTGATAATGAATTTTTTCATGAAGAATTGAAAAATATTAATTTATTTAATGGTCCAAAATATCCCATAGTTGATGCACATATTCATTTAGTTGATTTTAATCAAGAAACTTTATGAATAAAAACTCTATTAGATTATATGGATAGGACTAATATTATTGCTTCAGTAATTTTTGGTTTATCTGTTGTGAAAATTTGGTGAGAAAATGAGAAAGATAAACCAAATTATTATCTTGATGATGATAATAGATGTTATTATTATTGAAATACTGATGTAATAGTTGCTAGAGAATATTTAAGTTTATCTAAAAAAGATAGAAAAAGATTTTTCCCGTTACTTTGTTGATTTAATGCTCTAGATATAAATTCAGTAAATCATATTATCGATACTTATAAATCATTTCCGTGAGTTTTTTGTTGAATCTGAGAAGTATTTTTTAGGCATGATGATTTAACTCACCTAACATATTGAGAACCTCCAAGAATGAATACTAAAGCTTCAAAAAAACTATTTGAATTTGCTTCAGTTTATGATTTACCTGTTATGGTTCATTCAAATATTACAGCTCCTTGAGTTTCTGATTATCCAAAATTTTTACCAGAAATTGAAACAACTCTAAGAGAATATCCAAAAGCAAAAGTTATTTTAGCTTATTGTTGAGCTTCTCGTAGATTAAATACACCTTATTATACAAAATTAATTGAGAGATTATTATCAGAATATCCTTGTTTATATGTTGATTATTCTTGGGTAGTTTTTGATGAAATTATAACTGCAAATAATACTAGTTTCAATGAGTGGGTAGAACTTACTGAAAAATTTCCTGATAGAATAATGATTTGAAGTGATGTTTTAGGAAAATGATTTGCAGATATTTGATATATTAATTCAAGATATAATAAATTTTTAGATGCTCTAACAGAAAATACTAGAAATAAAGTATGTAGAGAAAATGCTATAAAATTATTTTCTAAATCAAAAAATAGAGTAGAGAAGTGATTAAAAAGAAAAATATACTCACTAAAAGATATAAAAAAAGATGAAATTTAATTTCATCTTTTTTCTTGTCCTTCCCTTAGGCTTAAGGGAAGGTGTCCGGTAGGACGGATGGGTTAATTAATTTAATTTCGTTTTTTTCTCCCTTTTTTAAAGGGAGTACCCGTAAGGGGGGAAGGATTATATTATTTCAATATCAATAATCTCTTCTTCTTGTGCTAGCTTTTCTAAATCAATATCTTTTTGAGTTTTTATATTATTTCAAATTCAGAAATTTGTTTTAGAGTCAATTTTTATTCTTAACCAATTTAGTGGATTTTTATTTCAATCTTTTGTTGTTATTCAAAATTTTTCAGTATAAAAATTTTGTTTATCAAGAAGTCTTAATGAATTATTTATCATAAAATTATTTTCATCATCATTTTCAGGATATACAAGTTTCCAAAAATCTCATTTTTCAAAATCTTTAATTTCATATCAAGTTTCAGCTAAATATTTAGGATTTATTTCTAATTTTCAATCATTTATAATATTCATAGAAAATGGTCAATATGTCCAAATAAAATCTAATATATCAGATAATTTTTCAAATAATTTAATATCTTTTAATAATCTTATATTAAATTCTTTTCTATTATTGTCTAATATATTTGATATTTGTTTTTTATAATTATTAATTTCTTTTTTCGTGTCAATAGCTAATTTTTCATATTCTTCATCTGAATTTTCTTTTGAATTATTATTACTTAAAAATCAATTTGTTATATTTGATCAAATTCTTATATTAACTCATTCTTCATCTCAAAATGAATGCCAATCAATGATTTTTCAAGATTTTGTAGAAAGTATTTTTGATGAATTTCAAAAATATGCAAATCATTCATTAAGTGTTTTTACTGAATTTTCAGCCATATCTAGTCAAGATTCATATGATTCTTTTTTTATCAACATGTGTTTTTAAGTCTTCTAAATTATTAACTCAAAGAGGTTCTCACATTACATTTATATAATTTGAATTTGCAAATACTAATTTTTTATTTTCATATATTGCAATTAATGGAATATATTCTTTAATTAATAATTCTACTTCTTCTAATTTGATAGATGAATTATTTTCTAAAAATTTTTCAGGATTTAATAAAAAATTTAAAATAAAAGCTCTTTGTTTTAGTATTTCTTCAGATTTAATTAACTCATTTTTTTCATCATCACTAATTAATGACAAAACTTCACTATTTATACTTTTTGTTAATAATCATACATTTTGTGATAAATTTTTTATAAATAATATTGTTGGGCCTTCTTCTGAGTGCTTTATATGTTCCATAATTTTTATTTTATTATTAAATAAGAATTTATTATACTATTAAACATAAAAAATCAAATTTTACAATATTGACAAATAATATATTTAATTATTAATAATAAAAATATTTAAATTTGAATTTTTCTTGAAAAAATATAAAAAATAAATAAACTACTTATGTTTTAACTAATAATTAAATATTTATGCCAGCAAAAGATTACCAAAAAGTGATATGACTTGAAATTCATGTAAGAATTAAATCAAATACAAAATTATTTTGTAATTGTAAAAATGCTCTAGATTTAGCACCAGAACCAAATATGCATGTTTGTCCTATGTGTATGTGATTTCCTTGAATCCTACCAACAATAAATGAAGAAGCTGTAAGACTTTGAGTAAAATGATGAATGATGATGTGATGTAAAGTTAATCCAATTTCAAGATTTGACAGAAAAACATACTACTATCCAGATAATCCAACAAGTTACCAAATTACTCAAATGTATGAACCAATTGTTTGAAAATGAGCTGTAAAAGTTCTTGTAAATGGTGAAGAAAAAGTATTTGCTATTCATCATATGCATCTTGAAAATGATGCTTGAAAATTAGTTCATGCTTGAGGAAAAACTCTGTGTGATTATAACAGAGCTTGAAGTCCTTTAATGGAAATTGTTACAGATCCTGTATTTACTGACAAAGATGAAGTAATGGAATTCTTAAAAGAATTACAAAAAATGATGAGATATGCATGAGTTTCTGATGCTGATATGGAAGCTGGACAATTAAGATGTGATGTAAATCTTTCAATTATGCCTGTTTGAAGTACAGTTTTTGGTACTAGAACTGAAATGAAAAACCTAAACTCATTTTCTGCTATTTGAAGAGCAGTTGATGCTGAATTTGCTAGACAAGTAAAAATTCTTGATGCTGGTTGAACTGTTGACCAAGAAACAAGATGATGGGATGATGAAAAATGAGTTTCTACAACTCAAAGATCAAAAGAAGATGCTATGGATTATAGATATTTTCCTGAACCAGATTTATTACCAATTACTTTAACTCCAGAATTTATTCAAACTTGTAAGGATGAATTACCAGAATTACCAGTTGATAAAAGATTTAGATATTTAAATGATTTTAAATTAGGAGAAGATGATGCTAGAATACTTTCAGCTGATTTTGAATTAGCTAAATACTTTGATGAATTAGTTGAATTATCAAAAGATGCTAAAAAAGCTTGTTCTTATGTAAATTCTGTTATTCTAGCTTTAATGAAAGATACTGAATATAAAAATATTTCAGAAATTAAAGTTACTCCAACTGAATTAGCAGAAGTAATTAAACTTGTAAATGCTGATGAATTATCAAGTACAAATGCAAAAGTAGTTATTGAAGAATTATTTGCAAATTGAGGTGAGACTCAAAAAATAGTAGATGATAAAAACCTAAGACAAAAAAATGATATGTGAGCACTAGAGACAATTGTTGATGAAGTTTTAGCTAATTCTCAAAAACAAGTTGAAGATTATAAATGATGAAATGTTAATATTTTTGGTTTCTTTGTAGGTCAATGTATGAAAGCTTCAAAATGATCTTGAAATCCTAAAATTTTTACTGATATTTTAAAGAAAAAATTAGATTAATTTATAATTTAAAAAATTTTTATGAAAAATTTATTAGAAAAAATATCTATGTGAGTTGTTATCGAATTTGATGTTGAAACAACACAATATTGTGTAATTAACGATGAAACTCCATGAGTTTTTTGAATTTGAGATACAAAACAAGAAGCAATTGACGAATATTTGTCATGTTTATCTGATATGATTTTAATAAATAATTCAAAAAATTATGAAGTTGAAGCCTTTGCATAGAAATCAATTAATCACAAAATTAAAAAAACTTTGATTTGATTGACCATATACTTGATCTCGTCATGATTATTTGAAAAATGAAAATAATTTAAAAATAATTATTCCAAATACTCATTCTTGAAAAGATATTCCTGTTCCAATTTTAAAAGCAATTATTAAACAAATGTGAATTGAAACAAATGATTTTTTAGAAGCTTAAATTAAATCAAAAAAGAACTATTTTATATTTTAAGATAGTTCTTTTATAAATTAAAAAAATAAATATGCAAAAAATTTATGATATAGTAATTATTTGAGCATGAGCTGCTTGATTATTTGCTTCAATTAACTCTCCAAAATATTTATCTAAATTAATTTTAGAAAAAAATTCTAAACCTTGAGTAAAGGTTTTATTATCAGGTTGAGAAAGAGCAAATGTTTCAAATATAGATATTGAAGCTCAAAGAGATTATTTTGGACAAAATACAAAAGCATTAATTTGAATGTTTAAAAAATTCAATAATTATGATTTAATGTGATTTTTTGCTGATAATTGAGTTAATATTGTTGAAGAAGATAGATGAAGATTGATATTAGAAAGTTGAAATAGTAGTGAATTACTAGATGTTTTACTTAGACTTTCAAAACAAAATAACACAGATTTAAGATGTGATGCTTGAGTAGAAAAAATAAATAAAATTAATGATATATTTGAAATAATACTTAATTCCTGAGAAAAAATTTTATCAAAAAATGTTGTAATTACAGTTTGATGACAATCATTCTCACAAGTTTGAACTACTTGAGATGGTTATGCTTGGGCTAGAAATTTTTGACATACAATTATTACTCCTCAAAGAGGTCTTTGTTGACTTGTTTCAAAAAAGAATTTTGAAGAAATTTCATGAGTTTCTTGTGATTTACAACTTGAATTATTTTATAAAAATAATAAAAAATGTATTTATTCAGAATATTGACCATTATTATTCACACATTTTTGATTATCTTGACCAATAATTTTTAATACTGCTGTTGCTTTGTGAAATTTTATCAATTCTCTTGATTTAAAAGATTTTATAAATACTCTAAATTTAGAAAAAATACCTAAAAATGAAATTCCTGATTATATAACAAGAGAATATTTAAAGGAAAATATTTATATAAAGCTTACTTTTACACTTGAGTCTACACCAAAAAGAATAGTAAAATTTTTTGATTTAGAAAATGAATTAAATCTAACTCAAGAAATATTTTTGCAAGATTTTAGAACCCGGAGGGAAGCAAAAGTTACTACTTGATGAGTAAAACTAGATGAACTTGATAATAATCTACAGTCAAAATTAACTAAAAATCTATATTTTGCATGAGAAATTCTTGATATAACAGGGAAGACTGGATGATATAATTTGCAATTTTGTTGGACTACTTGAGCAATAGTTTGAAAAAGTTTTGCAAATAAATAGTATTTGTGATAGAATAGAAGAGATAAAAAAAGCACCTTACTAAGGTTGTCCTTTAGGTCTGGGGATTTAACACTATTTTACAAATTAATTTTAAACGTATGAGTTTTGAAAAAAATAAAAATCATGAAGCAGAAAAAAAACAAGAAGAACAAGATTTAAATAAAGCTTGAGAACTTTTAGATAATCCAGAATGAAAATGAAAAGATATTGAAAAAAATATTTTAGATAATCCAAAATGATGAAATGTATGTAAAAAAGCTACTGAAAATTTAATAAATGATGCAATTTCTAAAATTGAAAATCCACAAGAAAAAGAAAAATTACAAGAAAAAATGAAAGAATTAAATTCTAAAAATTTTGCTTGAAAAATTTGATGAAAAGAATTTGCTGAAATTTCTAAAATATATAATGAGGTTCAAGAAATTACTTGAACTAATGAAGCTAAAGATGGTTCAAAAATTGAAGAAAATAAAAAAAATATTACTGAACAAGAAAAAACTATATCTGAGAAATTAACAGAGCATGCAGATAGATTGGTTAAATTAGTTGATAGTCATACTTTAGAGTGACAATTAAGAACTCAACAAAAATTAGAACAAGCTAAAACTGCAAGAGAAAAATGAAATAAAGAGGCTAGTGCTGAAAAATTACCTGATTTTAATGATTGGCCTTCAGAATCATAAAAAACTAACTTCAAAAGTTAGTTTTTTATTTTAAAAATACCTTATAGAAAATCTATAAGGTATTTTTTGAAATTACATTTTTTTTCTTAAAAATGCTGGAACATCTAAATCGTCTCCAGAAGATCTAACTTCTTTTTGTTGATTTATTGTTGGAACAATTTGTTTAGGTGCTTCATTAATTGGTTTTCTACCAAAACTTGATACTTTTGAAATACTAGAAGATTGAACAAAGTTTTTATTTGTATCTTCATCAAAACCTGTAGCAACAACAGTAATTTTTAATTCTCCTGTATAATCATCACTAATAGTAGTACCAAAAATAATATTTGCATCTCTATCAACTGATTCAGTAATAATTTTTGCAGCTTCATCAACTTCAAACATGCTTAAATCAGTACCTCAAGTAATGTTGAATAATAATCATTTAGCTCAAGCAATTGAAAGTTCTAAAAGTGGAGAGTCAATTGCAGCTCTAGCAGCTTCAACAGCTCTGTTTTCACCTGATCCATATCAAATACCCATTAATGCAGAACCTGCATTTTTCATAACTGATTTAACATCGGCAAAGTCAACGTTGATTAACCCTGGTTGAGTAATTAAATCTGAAACTCAAGCAACTCATTCTCTAAGTACTTCATCAACAATTGAGAAAGCATCAAGTAATGGAGTTTTTTTATCAATAATAGTTAAGATTTTATCATTTGGAATAGTGATTAAAGTATCAACTTTTTCTTTTAAATTATTGTATGCATCTAGTGCTTTTCAACCTCTTGATTGTCCTTCAAATGAAAATGGTTTAGTTACAACTCAAACAGTTAATGCTCAAAGTGATTTAGCAATTTCAGCAACAACAGGAGCAGCTCCAGAACCTGTACCTCATCCAAGACCACAAGTAATAAATACCATATCAGCTCATTCTAAAACAGCTTTAATTTCTTCTGATGATTCCTCAGCAGCTTTTTTACCCATATCTGGATTTGATCAAGCTCAAAGACCATTAGTAGTAGCTCTTCAAATAGTAATTTTAGTTTCAGCTTGTGAGTTAAATAATGCTTGTGCATCAGTATTTATTGCAATGTATTCTACTCAAGCTAAACCTGAATTAATCATTCTATTTACTGCATTGTTTCAACCTCCTCAAACTCAAACTACTTTAATATTTGCAACAGGTGAAATATGTCATCATACATTTATTTCTTCTGGACCAAAATTTCTTCCAGATAATGCACTTCTTAATTTATTATTAGTATTAATCATATAATTTAATTATTAAAAGATTTAAAATTTTAATTTTGTGATTTTTTATTCCTTCCATTAGACTTAAAGGAATGTGGTCTAAAAGACCAGGTGGGGGTAATTATTAAGGTAATATTTTTT
>RRZU010551076.1_pt1 | contig 38556 bp, 29 predicted proteins | sample 2165561 | NCBI WGS metagenome assembly RRZU01 (sample SAMN10456909, study PRJNA506462) | wastewater metagenome | isolation source: wastewater sludge | place: USA: Moscow, Idaho | reverse complement strand
CTCGTCGAGCGGTGCTTCAACAAGCTCAAGAACGCACGAAGGGTCGCAACCCGCTACGACAAGACCGCCCAGAGCTTCCTCGGCTTCATCGACATCACCTCGATCCGTCTATGGATACGCCATTTGTCAACATGACCTAATCATGTCAAGGTTTCATATCCCAGTCTGGTTAACTGATTACCCGGAGTGCCCATGAATGCGCCTTTCAGCCAGGTTGATCGTCTTGGCCGCCTGAACACGGTATTGGGCGAGGATGCTCTGGCGCTTCTTCGCTTTGACGGCTCGGACCATGTGAACGCGCTTTTCGAGTATCGGGTCGAGGCGCTGGCCGCGCATGGCGGCATCGATTTCGACGCGCTGCTGGGCACCCATGCGACCGTGACCATCGACGGACATCACGGCGCGCGACATTTCGACGGCATCGTGACGCAGACCCGCTGGGCGGGCGTGGGCGAAAACGGCCACCGCTATGACGTGGAGCTGCGGCCATGGGCGTGGCTGGCGGGGCGGCGGCGCAATCAGCGCATCTTTCACGACAAGAGCGTGGTGCAGATTTTGCGCGAGCTTTTCGCCGAATATGCGCCCCTTGGCGATCCGGCGCTGGAATTCCGGCTGTCCGAGGAATATCCGCCGCTGGAATATACCGTCCAATATCGCGAAAGCGATCTGGATTTCGCCTGCCGCCAATTGGAGCGCGCGGGCATCAGCTTTCATTTCCGCCACCAGCCCGGCAGTCACACCATGGTGCTGACCGACGACGTGCTGGCGCATGACACCATCGGCGCGCGCCCCTATCGCGGCTATGACGGCCACCATCAGGCAGCCGATCAGGGCGAACATTTCTGGGAATGGGCGCCCGAGCGCAACCTGACCACCGGCGCCGTGCGGCTGACGGATTACAACTTCAAGACGCCCGCGACCGCGATGGAGGTCGACCGGCTGGGCGATGCCCGCCACGCGCAAGGCCAGATCGAAAGCTTCGACTGGCCGGGCGACTATGCCGATCAGGGCCACGGCAAGGCCCGGGCCGGGCTGCGTCTGCGGCAGGAACGCGGCGCCGACCAGCGCAGCCGTGCCGTGGGCGACTGTCTGGGGCTGGGCGCGGGCAAGCTGGTCGGTCTGACCGGCGACCCGGTTCCCGGCTCCGGCCAGACCTATCTGTGCCTGTCCGCCAACCACCATTTCGTCAGCGAGGCCTATGGCTCGGGCGGGCGGGGCAGCGACGGCTACAGCTATAGCGGCAGCTATGTGCTGACGCCCGACACCGCGCCGATGGCGCCGCCGCGCCGCACCGCCGTGCCGGTGGTGCAGGGCCCGCAGACCGCCTTCGTCGTGGGCGAGGGCGAGATCGACTGCGACGAATATGGCCGCATCCTCGTGCGGTTTCACTGGGACCTTGAAGGCGCGCTGTCGATGCGCTGCCGGGTCAGCCAGAACTGGGCCGGCAGCGGCTGGGGCGGCATGGTCATTCCCCGCGTCGGCATGGAGGTGGTGGTCGAGTTTCTGGACGGCGACCCCGACCGGCCATTGGTCACCGGCTGCGTCTTCAACGGCCAGAACGCCGCGCCCTACGGGCTGCCCGCCGACCGGACCAAGGCGGTCTGGCGCTCGAACACGCATCAGGGACAGGGCTTCAACGAGATCAGCTTCGAGGATCAGGCCGGGCGCGAACTGGTCTATCTGCACGCACAGCGCGACCACGCCACCGATATCGGCAATGACGAGACGCACCGGATCGGCCATGACCGGCAAAAGACGGTCGCCAACGACCAGTCCGAAAGCGTCGGCCGCGACAAGACCATCAGCGTCGGCGCCAATCACAGCGAAAGCATCGCCGCGAACAAGACGCTGAGCGTGGGCGGCGACCATACCGCGACCATCACCGGCGCCGCGACGCTGAGCGTCGGCGGCGCGCAGACCCGCAGCATCGCGGGCGACGACAGCACCACCGTCAGCGACGGCAACCAGACCGTGACCGTCGCCCGCGGCACGCGCGAAATCAGGGTGCTGGAGGCCGGGCAATACACCACCGTCAACAACGATATCGTCACCGTGTCGCGCGCGGGGGGCGTCTCGATCAAGGCGGCGACCAGCGTCGTGCTGGACGCGCCGACCATCCTTTTGCGGGCGGACGCGCAGAATTTCATCATGGTCACCCAGGGCCAAGTCGTCATCGAGGGCGCCGAGACCTTCATCAACCCGCGCGAAAGCGCGCCCGACACCTGAACCGAGGCCAGAATGTCGATTTGCCGGACAGAAAGCTTTTCCCTGACGGTGCCCGATGGCTGGGCCGACCGCAGCATGATCACCTGGGTCGCGCCGCCATCGCCGAAATACAAGGTGATGCCGAACCTGCTGTGTTCGCGCGGCGATCTGTGGCCGGGCGAGGATCTGGACGCCTTCGTCAATCGCCAGCTCAAGGATCTGATGATGCAGGTGAAAAGCTTCGATCTTATCAGCCGGCAGAACGTGCGGTTCGCGGACCGCCCGGCGGTCGAGCTGGTCTTTTGCATGAAGCCGCAGACAGTGACGCTGAAGCAGCGGCAGCTGTTTTTCCAGACCGACCCGGCTGGCCCCGCGGTGCAGACGGTCGTGGTCACCGCCGCAAAGGAGAATTTCGACGAACTGGCCCCGGTCTTTGATGGCATCCTTGAGTCCGCCGTCTGGAATAGCTGAGGTCACCGATGCCCGCCGCCCTGGCCGCCGCCCATATCGGTCACCAGATTGAGCATTCCTCGGCCCTGATGGGCTTTCTTGTCGGCGCCGCGGTGGGGCTGGCGGTCGGGGTGGCGGTGGTCGCCACGGTGGCCTCGGGCGGGGCGGCGCTGGCGGTGATCGCGGCGACCGGCGGGGCGATTGCCGCCACGGGCGCAGGCGCGCTTGCCGGCAAATATATCGGCGAGGCGATCACCCAGCCCAAGGGGCCGGTCATCACCGGCTCGGCCAATGTCTATTACGGGCCGGCGCGCATCCCGGCGGCGCGGGCGGTGCTGGACACGGTCTCCTGCGACGATCACGGCATCAGGCGCATCGCCACCGGCAGCGACAGCGTCTATGTGAACCAGTATCCGGCGGTGCGCGACAGCGACCGCACCGAATGCGACGGGGTCGTGAAGTCCGACCTGTCGCATATCCGCATCGGCGCGGAAACGCTGGCCTATCTGCCGATCGACAGCGAAGTGCCGGACTGGATGGTGAACCTTGCCACCGGCATGGTCATGGTCGGCGGCGCGGTCGCGCTACTGGCCGGGGGCGCTGCCGCCTTTGTCGCAGGAAGCTGGTGCGGGCTTGCGACCTTTGGCCTGTCGGTGGGCCTGTCCTATGTCGGGGGCGCGGTTCTTGGCCCGCTTGGCGGCACCATCGGCGAGGCCCTGGGCGGCGAGCTTGGCAGCCGCATCGGCGAGGTGGTGGGCGGCGTTCTGGGCGGCGCGCTTGGCGGGCGCTTCGGGCAGGCCTTCGGCCGCCGCGTCGTCACCGGCCACCCCGTCGATGTCGCCACCGGCGAGCTTTACAGCACCGAGACCGAGTTCGTCATGGGCGGCCCGGTGCCCGTCGCATGGGAACGGTTCTGGCTGTCATCCTCGGATCAGGACGGGATGCTGGGGCGGAAATGGCACCACCCGCTGGACAGCGAGCTGGTCGAGGCGGGCGAATATACGGTGCTGCGGCTTGAACATGGCCGGCTGATCCTGCTGCCGCGGATGCAGCCGGGGCAAAGCTTCTATCACCGCGCCGAAAAGCTGACGGCGACGCGGGAAAGCGACGGCCAGTGGCTGTTGCGCATGGCGGACGGGCTTTTCCGCCGCATGACCGCCTGCCCCCGCCATCCCGGCCTTTTCCGGCTGGCGGCGCTGGTCGACGGCAATGGCAATCAGGTCGCGCTCAGCTACGATTCGCGCGGCTGCATCGCCAATGTGCGCGCCAGCGACGGCATCGACTATCAGTTCTCATGCGATCCGGCCGGGCGGATCACCGAGATTTCGCGCACGGACGGCAGCGCGCGGATGACGCTGATCACCTATGCTTATGACCTTGGCGGCGACCTGATCGCGGCAAGGAATGCCGGCGGCGTCGCCGTTCTTTACGCCTATGCGCAGGGCCTTCTGGTGCGCGAGACCCGGCGCAGCGGCCTGTCCTTTTATTTCGAATGGGACGATCCCATGGCAGGGCTGCGGGCGCGCTGCGTGCGGACCTGGGGGGATGGCGGCATCTACGCGCGCGAGATCGCCTATGACAGCGCGCTTGGCATGACCACGGTGCAGAACGGCAAGAACCACGCCGAGCGCTACTTCTGGGACCGGCGCGGGCTTGTCACCCGCTGCATCACGCCCTTGGGTCATGAAACCCGCGCCGAAAGCAACCGCTTTGCGGAATGTGAGCGCAGCACCGACGCCAATGGCCGCAGCACGCGCAGCCAGCATGATGAATTCGGCCGCCTGGTCGCGCAGACCGACAAGGCGGGGGCGGTGACGCGGTTTTCCTATGCCAGCCGCGATCCCGCCAGCCTGAACTTTCTGAATGTGAACCGCCATGTCGATGCGCTGGGACATGAAAGCCTTGCGACCTATGACCAGCGCGGTAACCTGATTTCCTATACCGATCCGACCGACCACACCGTGCTGACGCTGCGCGACCGGCGCGGGCTGCCGCTGGTGGTGCGCGATGTCGAGGGGGCGCTGGCGCGGTTTTCATGGACGCCGCAGGGCTGGCTGGCCGAGGAGCGCAGCGCCCGCGGCGGCCGCCTGCGCTATCAGCGCGACGGCTTTGGCCGCGTCACCGAAGAGGCGGTCGAGGACGCGGGCGAGACCCGTTTCCGCTATGACGTGCTGGACCGGCTGGTTGAGGTCATCGGCCCGGACGGCCAGCCCACGCGCATGAGCTATGACGCCGAAGGCAACCTGATCGAGCATGTCGACCCCGCCGGCAACCGCACCGCCTGGGACTTTGCCGGCCTGCCCGCGCCGGTCCTGCGCACCAATCCCGACGGCACCCGCTTTCGCTACAGCTACGATTGCGAGCTGAACCTGATCGGCCTTCAGAACGAAACCGGCGAGATCTATGCGCTGGAATACGACGCCGACGAACGCATGATCGGCGAGATCGGCTTTGACGGCCGCCGCCAGCGCTATCACTATGACCCGGCGGGCCATGTCATCCGCTACGAGGACGGCCATCGCGGCCACCAGCTTGGCCGCGATGCCATGGGGCGGCTGATGCTGCGGCAATGCTCGGACGGGTCATGGGCCAGCTATCGCTTTGACGCGCTTGGCCGCATGACCAAGGCCGAGAACGAGGTCCGCCGCATCGGCTTTGTCCATGATCCGCGCGGTATCGTCACCTGCGAACGCCATGACGGCGTGGAAATCAACCATCTGCTGTCGCTGCGCGGCGAACGCCTTGCCACGATCCTGCCGGACGGGCGGCGCATCGACTATGGCTATGACCCCGACAGCCAGTTCGAGCAGCTCAGCTTCGAGGGCCGCGATGTCCTGCGGCTGACCCGCGACCGCATCGGCCGCGAGACCCGGCGCGAGGGCGGCAGCATCGCCATGCAGACCGAATACGACCCCGAAGGCCGGATCGAGCGTCAGCGCGCCTATCGCCGCCGCCGCGACACCCCGGTTTTCGGCCGCAGCTACAGCTATGACAGCGCCGGGCTGATCCGCTCGATCCGCGACGTGGCGCGGGGCGAGCGCGCCTTTCAATACGACAGCCGCGACCAGTTGCGCCGCGTCTCGGGCGCCACGCGCGAGATCTTCGGCTTCGACCCCGCCGGGAACATCCTTGCCGACGTGGAAAGCCCGCGCAATGCCTCGGTCGTGGGGGGGCGGCTGCTGATGCGGGGCGACACGCATTACCGCTATGACGACGCCGGAAACCGCATCGAGATGCGGCGCGGCTGGGGCGGGCGCCATGTCTATCAGCTTGATTACGACGACATGAACCAGTTGACCGAGGTGCGCGAGACCTCGGGCGCGGTGTCGCGGACGACGCGGTTTTCCTATGACGCGCTGGGGCGGCGGGTGCTGAAGCACCACCGCGAGGAAACCGCGCCGCTGGTCGCCGCCAACGCCGCCGAACCCGATGCCGCGCCGCGCATCACCCGGCTGACCGCCGAGGACGCGACGTGGTTCTTGTGGGACGGCGACACCCTGCTGGCCGAGGGCAAGGGCGACCTGTCGGGCCCCCGCGACGCCTTTGCCATCGTCTATGTCCATGAGCCGGGCAGCCACCGCCCCGCCGCGCAGATCCGCCGCAGCTCGCCCGAATACGAGGGGCAGGTGCTGATCTACTGGACCGACCATCTGGGCACGCCGCAGGAAATGACCAACGAGCGCGGCGAACTGGTCTGGCAGGTGGCACTGAAGGCCTGGGGCGCCATCGACCGCGTGCATGTCGAGCGCATCGAAAGCAACCTGCGGTTCCAGGGCCAGTATTACGACCCCGAGACCGGGCTGCATTACAACCGCTTTCGCCATTACGACCCGCAGGCGGGCTGCTATATCAACCAGGACCCGATCGGTCTGGCGGGTGGCGAGGTGCTGGCGCGCTATGCCATCAACGCGCTGCAATGGACCGACCCGCTGGGCCTGACGAGCTGGGACGATTTCCGCAGCGCGAACAAGGGGCTATATGACCGCCGGGGCCTTTCGGACGCCTATGCGCTGGCCTATCCCAAGCCTTTGGTGCAACCGGGCGCGGCGGTGCATGGCAACTCGCATGCCAGCACGCGCACCACCTATGGTTATATCCTGCGCGAGATAAACCCTGATGGCACGAACGGCCGCATCCTGAAATTCGGCGAAAGCAGCCAGCCGATCCCGACCCGCCGCTATACGGCGAAATTCTACCAGACGCATAACGCCCGCATGATCGTGGTCAAAGTTGGCAGCAAGGCCGAGATGTACCGGTGGCAACACGACAGAATCGTGCAATACAAGGAAAGGCACGGCGTCAGGCCGACTCTCAACAAGTGTAATTACTGATCATGGATATTTTCTTCACCAGCTTTTCGCAGGGGAAACTTGGCGACGAGGCGGCAGTCCTGTTCACGCAGATGAACAGGGTGCTGTCGGACCGGCTGAGGGCGCGCGATTACGGGCCCGGGCTGACAAGCTGGTTTCTGATGTTCATCCTTGTGCCGCCGGATTTCCCCGGCGCCTCGGACCCCGAACGCGCGCTTTACAAGAAAAAGGACCGCGCTTTCGATCTGCGGCTGCATGTGCCGTTCCAGCTCTTCAGGGCTGCTGACCGGGACGGGCGGCGGGCGCTGCTTTACGCCTGTATCCGCCGCGGGCTGGACATGATCGCCGCGCGCAAGCTGCCGGATTTCGACGCGGCCGCGCTGATTGCGGATGTCGAGGGCATCGCCCTGTCCGAGGGCTGGAGGAGCGCCGGCTGACCACAGCCACAGAAAGGTTTGTTAACGAGTCACGGCCCAGTTTTTTTGCCGTTCCACACTTGCAATTATGCATTTCATCAATTGTCATCAGCCGTAACCGCATCATTTCGCGCGACGTTTCGGCTGGTCGTTCAAGAGCTTGGTAAATGATAGGTAACAGTTACAATGACGCTGCCATCCTGGCCCGCCGGACCACGGTTTCGAATGGATCGGGGGCATGCTGACCGCGGGCGACGCCCTATGCCGACATAGCATTTCGCCATGGCTCAGCGCGTTTTGCGCGCTGGCCGGCAATCGCATCGCGGCGCCGGTGCCGCAACGCCCCCATGACCGGGAGGCTGCGACGGGGCGGATCATCACCGTGAAATACCCGCAGGACGTGCTGCATGCCGCGCAACTGCCGCGGCACGGGGCGATTGCCCGCGCGGCGCGGGCGCGGGCGGCCGAATACCGCATCATCGATATCCCCGCGCCATGCGACGGGCGGGGACGGACCGGCCCGGGTCCCTCCGCGCCGGCCATGGCCATCGGCCTGATTGCCTGTCTGATCGCCGGGTCCAGCGACCTGCATGTGCTGGAACTTGGCCGTGATGTGACTTAGTGCGCCGGTTCGGCGAGTTGAGGGGGAACCCAGTGGACCAGAAGGTCGAATATGAAAAGCTGGATGATGTGGTGATCACGCGCCACGGCTCGGGTCGGCCGGTGATGCGCTTTTCGGTGCAACTGCAACTTTTCCTGTCGCAGGGTGCCGACCTTGCCACGCGCCACGCCGTCATCGACGTGCTGGAGGGCTTTCGCCAGCTTGCGCCGGACCGGGTGACGCATCTGCAACCGCATCTGGAAAACCGCCTGCTGCCCATCGCCAGCGTCGGTTTTCCCGCCTTCGGCCATGCCGAGGCCGCGCGGCTGGACCCGCTGACCGAGGATTTCGGCCCGCATCTGACCTCGGTCCCGGCGGCGCCGCCGCAATGGCAGGGCTACGCGGCGCTGGCCTCGGCCGAGGCGGGGCCGGGGGCGATCTCGGCGCTGGATCTGTCGGTGCCTCCCTCGTTCGTGCGTGCGGATCCCGACCGATATCTGGCTTATGTGCTGGATTGGTGCGCGCGGGTGAAACCAATGCATGGGCTCGCGGGTTTCGCCCCTGTCTACGAGATCGGGATGGAGGCGAATTACATGCAGGAGACCTGGCCATTTCTGGCGCGGTTCCCCGGGCTGCAATATCCGATCCCCTATCCGATGGCGGCCGAGGGGCAGGGGCAGCGCAGGATCAGCGGCACAGGCTGGCTGACGATCCTTGGCGACCAGCCTCTGGCCGCCATTGGCGGCCGTGACCGGCTGGCGCGGCGGCTGACGGACGCCTGGGCCGACGTCATGGACGACGCGCCCGATGCGATGCAGCCCCCGGACCTGCCCGGCGGGCTGAGCTTGCATGACTATGCCGGCGGGGTGGTCATCCGCGCCGGCACGCATCCGCAGATGGGCGATATCAACATGGGCAATATCCCCGAGGCCTATTGCGCCGTCAGCGACGCGCTGCGCCCGATCCGCTTCGAGGATTACCAGCAGAATCCGATGGATCTGATTCGGGTCCCGCGGCCGCTGGATGCCTATGAGGAAACGATGAACTGGTTGCGCCGTTTTGACGTGGTGGACTGAACTTGTCCGATCACTTCATGTCCTGTATCGGACTGTCCAGTTTGGTGTTTTTGTACAAAAATCCGCCGATGGCCGGCTCGTGCGCGGCAAATGCGCAAAGGATACTGGTTTATTGGCACGCTATGGGGCAGTCTTGGCCCATTGGGTTCGCGTATTTGGCGAGTGGTGCTTGGGTTATCAGACAATATTGCACGGCGGTGCCGCAGAAGCGGTGTCATTTGCGGGCGCGGGAAAAAGGAACGAAAACCGATAGGCGGACGGGCGTCACGCAACGATCGGGTGCGGGCAATTGGAAATGCCCCGCGCCATGACGGCGCGGGATTGGTTGGACGAGTTGTTGGTCTATTGACATGTTGCAGGTTCGGAACACGAGCGGCGCTCCGTTGGCGGGCAGGACCGTGCGCGCCCCGGTACCCTGTGGGCGGCCCCCGGTCATGCGACCGGCAAAGGCGCGTGCGCGCCCGTCGCGTGGTCTTCCACCATGAGCGACGTCACCATCCTTGCATGGGGGCTGGCCACTGTCGCCGCCGGCGATAACGAGGCGCAGGCCCAGGCCCTGGTCGAGGGGCGCCCCCATTACCAGCGCCATCCGCGCTGGGTCGGCCGCGACGGCCAGCGCCAGATCATGTGCTGGGCGCCCGGCCTGCGCGACCATGTCGATTTCGCCTCGCGCGTGGCGCTGCTGGCGCAGCGGGCGTGGTCGGCCTGCCGCGATGCCCAGCTTCGGCAGGGCATGCAGCCGGTCCGGGCCGAGCTGATCCTGGCGCTGCCGCTGGTCCTGGGCTTCTATCCCGGCATGCGCGACAATTTCACCGCCGCCGCCGGGCGGCTGAAATTCGACGGCATGGCCTCGGTGCAGCTGGTCTTTGGCGAACATGCGGTCGGCTTCGCTGCGCTTGAGCGCGCCTCGCGCGCGCTGCATTCCGAAGGCCCGCGCCACATCTATGTCGCTGCCGCCGATACGCTGGTCGCGCCGATGATCCTGGACCTTCTGGCCGCGCAGGGCGAGTTGCGCGACCGCGACAACCCGTGGAGCCCGGTCCCGTCCGAGGCCGCCGTCTGCATGCTGGTCGCCTGCGGAGATCCCCGCGATCAGGTCCACGCCCGGGTCATCGCGCAGGCGTCGCGCATCGCCGATTTCCCGATGGGGGTCGCGCAGGAGGACAGCGCCGGCGCGCTGCTGGAATCCGCGCATGACAGTCTTGACCAGACCGTGGGCTATGCGCGCATCGTCTCGGATGCCTCGGGCGGGCGCTGGCGGGCCGAGGAGCTGGGCCGTGTCACCTCGGCGCTGGCGTCCCGCACGGCGGCGGTGCCGGTGCTGACCGCGGCGCAGGCGGTGGGCGATGTCGGCGCCGCCAGCGCGCTTTTGTCCATCGTGGCGGGCATCTCGGCCGGGGCCGGCGCCAGCCTGATCCTTGCCAGCGAACGCAGCGGCAGCCGCCGCACCGCCATCGCGCTGCCGGGCCTGCATTGCGGCGCGGTCGGCATCATCCCCCCGCGCGCGGCCGAGGCGCCGCTGCGCTGACGAAAAAGGGCGCGGAACCACCCCGGCCCGCGCCCCGATTTCTGCACTGTATTCCCGTTCAGAGCAGGAAATCGCTCATGTCGAGCTGCGCCTTGTCCATGTCGCGCATGACGATGGCGGTGTCGCCGGACAGCACCAGTACCAGATTGTCGCCGACCTGCTGCGCGGCGCCGATCGCGGCGCGGACCTGCAAGGCGGTGAAGTCGTCCAGTTCGATCTTGTCGATGCCGTTCTGGAAATCGGTGATGACGTCGCGGCCATCGCCTCGGTCGAACTCGAACACATCCGCCCCGGCGCCGCCGGTCAGCACGTCATAACCGGCGCCGCCATCGATGGTGTCGTTGCCGGTCCCGCCATTCACCGCGTCATTGCCGTGATCGCCCGACAGGTCGTCATTGCCGCTGTTGCCGAAGACCAGATCGTTGCCGTAACCGCCCTCGACATCGTCATTGCCGGCGCCGCCAAAGGCGGTGTCGTTGCCATATGAGCCTTCGATCTCGTCGTCGCCATTGCCGCCGTTCAGATAGTCGTTGCCGTAGCCGCCGTCCATCGTGTCACGGCCGTCGCCGCCGAACATGCGGTCAAAGCCATTGCCGCCATACATGATGTCATTGCCGCCCAACCCGAAAATCAGGTCGTTGCCATCCATGCCGTTCAGAAAGTCGTTCGAGTTGCCGCCGGTCAGTTGCTCGCCGACGCTGGTTCCGATCTTGCGCACCATTTAACTGGTCCCTTTTTTCTGACATGGACCGCCCGCGCCTTTTGCGCAAAGCCGTCCGCTTCAGCCGCGACCGCCATCGGGTCGCGCTTTCGATGGCCGAGATGTGCCACAACCGACCTGACAGCGTTCTGACCCGCGCTGTCAGCAAGCTGTCAGTCTGGACAAATTCGCCATGTTCGGGTCGCAGAACCGGCAGGAACCCGCCGACCCGTGCTGTCAGCCGGCTGTCAGCGATGCGCCGCTATAGCCTCGCGCCATGGACAAGCTGAGCCTTCTGACCCTTGCGTTGCTTCTGGCGCCCGTCGCGGCGGGCGGTCAGTCGCAGATTCCCCCGGATTTCGAATTCGCCCGCGACGCGGTCGCGCGTGGCGAGATCCTGCCCCTTGCCGAAGTCCTGCGCCGCCTGCAAACTTCGCATCCCGGCCGGGTGGTCGAGGTCGAGCTGGAATACAGCGACCAGCGCCTGACCTATGAGGTCGAGCTGGTCACCACCGACGGCCGCCTGATCGAGGTGGACATGAACGCCGCCACCGGCGAGATCGTGAAGCTGGACGAGGAGGACTGATGCGCGCGCTGGTGGTCGAGGATGACGCAAGGATCGCCTCGGATCTGGACCGCGCGCTGACGGCGGCCGGGTTTCTGGTCGAATGCGCGACGGACGGCGAAACCGCCTGGTTCCGCGGCGGGACCGAGAATTACGACCTGATCGTGCTGGACCTGAACCTGCCGCGCCTTGACGGGCTGACGATCCTGAAACGCTGGCGCGGCGAGGGCTGCGAAAGCCCGGTGCTGATCCTGACCGCGCGCGGCGCCTGGACCGAGCGGGTCGAGGGCATCGATGCCGGCGCCGACGACTATCTGCCCAAACCCTTCCGCATGGAGGAGTTGATCGCCCGTGCCCGCGCGCTGGTCCGCCGCGCGGGCGGGCGCGGAAATGCCACCCAGCAGATCGGCCGGCTGACGGTCGATCTGAACCGCATGACCGCCGCCATCGACGGCGTCCCGGTCGCGGTCACGCCGCTGGAATTCCGCCTTGTGTCGTATCTGGCGCTGAACCGCGATCGGACCGTCGCGCCCTCGGAACTGCTGGAGCATCTTTACGGCGACGACGACTCGCGCGAGGCGAACGCCATCGAGGCCGTCATCACCCGCCTGCGCCGCAAGCTGGGGTCGGGGGTGATCGGCACCCGGCGCGGCTTTGGCTATTTCCTTGAGGCCGGAACTGCGGATGGCGCAGCGGACGGCGCGGCATGATGCGCTCGATCCGCTGGCGGTTGCTGGCGATGGGGGCGCTGGCGATCTCGGCGGCGCTGGCGCTGTCGGGCATGGCCATCGCCGTGCTTTTTGAACGCCATGTCGAACGCGTCGCCGTCGCCGACCTGCAATCGCGCGCGCTGGCGCTGGCCGCCATGGTCGAGCCGGACAGCAGGGACGGTCCCGCCTTTGCCGCCGGTCCGGCCGATCCGCTGTATGAGCAGCCGTTTTCGGGCCATTACTGGCAGATCACGCTGGGGGACCGCGAATACCGCTCGCGTTCGCTTTGGGACTATGTGCTGCCGACCGGCGCGCCGGCGCCGCCCCCCGGCGAAACCGCGACGCTGTCGCTGCCGGGGCCGCGCGGCGATGCGCTGCTTGCGGTCGAGCAAAGCCTTGTGGTCGGGCAGGGCGCCACGCCGGTGCCGCTGCGCATCGTCGTTGCGACCGACCGTGACCAGCTTACCCTTGCGCGGCGCGGTTTTCTGGGCGACCTGCTGCCGTATCTGGGGCTGCTGGGCGCGCTGCTGCTGGCGGCAAGCTGGGCGCAGATCCGCTTTGGCCTGCGGCCGCTGGCGCAGGTCGGCGCGCGGGTCGCCGGGCTGAACAGCGGCGCGCGGCCCCGCATCGGTCAGGACCTGCCGACCGAGGTGATCCCGCTTGCGACCGAAATCGACAAGCTGCTGGATGCCCGCGACGACCAGCTTGCCCGCGCCCGCCACCGCGCCGCGAACCTTGCGCATGGTTTCAAGACGCCGTTGCAGGCGCTCTTGGGCGATGCAGCCAGGCTGCGCGACTGCGGCGAGGCCGAGATCGCCGCCAGCATCGAGACCGTCGCCACCGCCATGCGCCGCCATGTCGACCGCGAACTGGCGCGCGCCCGCATCCAGTCCGGCCGCCCGGTGGCCGGGGCCGAGCCGGGCCCGATCCTTGCCAAGCTGATCGGCGTCCTGCGCCGGATGCCGCAAGGCGCCGGCATCGACTGGCGGCTGGACGCGGTGCCCGGCCTGCGCGCCCGCATCGACGCCGACGACCTGACCGAGGCGCTTGGCGCGCTTCTGGAAAACGCCATGCAGCACACCGATGAGCGGGTCGCGATCTCGACCCGCCGCGAAGGTCCCCGCATCGTCATCGCCATTCGCGACGATGGCCGCGGCGTGCCCGAGGCGGACCTGCAACGCCTGCCCCGCCGCGGTCTCAGCCTTGATCCCGACGGGCAGGGGCAGGGCATCGGCCTTGCCATGGTCGCCGATATCGTCGACGCCGCGCAGGGCGAGCTGCGCCTTGCCAATGCCCGTCCGGGCTTTCTGGCCGAACTGCGCTTCGACGCGCTGCCATAGGCGATGTTGGCAGCAACGGGTGCTGATCGTGGTATCTGCGATGAAGGCCGGATTGCGGCGCGCTTAAATCGCGACATGAAGGCGATTTGCAACCGCCCGGGGGTACCCCGGAAGGCGCAGCCCGTTCGAGGCCTTCAGGGCGGGAATGATGAAACTGAGATAGCGGAACCTGTCGCAACGACTCTTGAGCCGCTGACATACCCCGGCCCGGCGGCTGTGGATGTCGGATCGGTGCCCCGGGTCGCAAAGCTCCAGTTGCCGGAGCTGAACAACTAGCTGTTGTGGTATCGTGCTGCGGCCTTTCATCCAGGAACCCTGGAACTGCCGTCCGGTCGAGCAAGATTATCGGCAACCATGGTCAAAATGATGCGCGCGCAAAGTCGGCGCCGCGACAGACTGGGCTATTTCACTATCGGCCGTGGGCCTCTTCGATCCGTTTGCGATGTTTCAAGGACAGGTTGTAACCGGCGCGCTGTGGTGCGGCCATCGATGGCGAGGTCGCGGCCCTCTCGCGGATGACATGGATAGGGCGCAGATCGGAGAACGCTGCACCCGCGGTGCCCCGTCATCCGGGCAGCGTCACCGCCACGTTGTCGATCAGCCGCACGCCATCCAGCCATGCCGCGACCAGCAGCCGGGCCGGGCGGCCGGGGCGGGCCTCGGCCAAAGTCTCGGCATCGCGCAGCGCCAGATATTCGACCGGGCCGATCCCTGCCGCGGTCAGGGCCGTCTCGGCGCCGGCAAGCACCTGCCCGACGGCCTCGCCAGCCTCGATCCGGCGCGCGGCGTCAAAGAGCGCGCCGGGCAGGGCGGCGGCCTGCGCCCGCGCCGCGCCCGACAGCCGCTGATTGCGCGAGGACAGCGCCAGCCCGTCCGCCGCCCTGATGCAGGGGCAGCCGACGATCTCCAGCGGCAGTTTCAGGTCGGCGACCAGCCGCCGCACCAGTTGCAGTTGCTGCCAGTCCTTTTCGCCGAAAAACGCGTAATCCGGCTGCGTCATGTTGAACAGCAGCGTCACCACCGTCGCCACGCCGTCGAAATGGCCGGGGCGATGCGCGCCCTCCAGCGGCTCGGTCACGCCCGAGACCGAGATCCGCGTCGCGTGCTCGGGCGGATAGACCTCGGCGCCGTCGGGCACGAACAGCGCGTCCACCGCCAGCGGGCCCAGCAATTCGGCATCGGCCTGTTCCGTGCGGGGATATTTCGCGAAATCCTCGGGGCTGTTGAACTGGCGCGGGTTCACGAACAGCGTCACGATGACCCGGTCGCAGCGTTCGCGCGCGGCGCGGACAAGGCTCAGGTGCCCCTCGTGCAGCGCGCCCATGGTGGGGACGACGCCGATGGTCTCGCCATGCGCCTTCCAGCGGCGGATCAGGCCGCGCATCTGCGCCAGCGGGCGGATGATCGGCGCGCTCATGCGGGGGCGCCTTCGCCGAAGCTGTGCTCGGGCGCGGGAAAGGTGCGGGTGCGGACGCTGTCGGCATAGGCGGCGATGGCGGCATCTGCCGCCTCGCCCAGTTCGCCGAAGCGCCGGACGAATTTCGGGCGGAAATCGGTGAACAGCCCCAGCATGTCATCGACGACCAGCACCTGCCCGTCGCAATCGACACCGGCGCCGATGCCGATGGTCGGAATGGCGATCTGCCGGGTGATGCGCTGGCCAAGCGCCGCCGGCAGCTTTTCCAGCACGACCGCGAAGGCGCCCGCCCCGGCCAGCGCTTCGGCGTCGGCCGCGATGCGCGCCGCCTCATCGCCACCGCGTCCCTGCACCTTGTAGCCGCCCAGCGTGTTCACCGATTGCGGTGTCAGCCCGACATGGCCCATGACCGGGATACCGCGCGCGACCAGAAAGGCCACGGTCGCGGCCATGTGCTGCCCGCCCTCAAGCTTGACGGCCTGACAGCCGGTTGCGGCCATCAGCCGCGCGGCATTGCGGAATGCCTGTTCGGGGCTTTCCTCGTAGCTGCCAAAGGGCATGTCCACGACCATGCAGGCCTGCGAGGTGCCGCGTGCCACCGCCTGCCCGTGCAGGATCATCATCTCCATGGTGACGCCCAGGGTCGAGGGCAGCCCGTGCATCACCATGCCGACGCTGTCGCCGACCAGCACCAGATCGCAATGGCGATCGACCAGCTTTGCCATCGGCGTCGTATAGGCGGTCAGGCAGGCGATGGGGGCCTGTCCCTTGCGGGCGCGGATGTCGCCGGGGCCAAGGCGGGGCTTCTGCTCGGGGGTCGCGCTCATCGGTCCTCCGTTGATGCGGGCGTCTTGTCCCTGCCGGAATATGGGATTTGCGGCGCGCTGTCTTGCAATAAAACCCGCCCTGCCACCGCGCGCCGCCAGCCATTCTTGACATGAACGGGGGCTGGGCCTAGTGCCGGAATGGGCCTTTGGGCCGCCTTGCCTAGCCATCGGATACGCATATGACGCTGAAAGCTGCCATTCTTGGGGCCTCGGGATATACCGGCGCCGAACTGGTCCGCATCCTTGCGACCCATCCGCAGATCGAGGTCGCGGCGCTGTCGGCGGACCGAAAGGCCGGGCAATCCTATGACGAGGTGTTCCCGCATCTGCGCCACCTGCGCCTGCCGCCGCTGGTCAGGATGGAGGAGATCGACTTTTCCGGCATCGACGTCGTCTTTTGCGCGCTGCCCCATGGCCTTAGCCAGCCGCTGGTCGGGCAATTGCCGCGCGATGTGAAGATCGTCGATCTGGGCGCCGATTTCCGGCTGCGCGATCCGGCGGATTACAAGAAATGGTATGGCCTTGACCATGCCGCCCCGGAAATCCAGCCCGAGGCGGTCTATGGCCTGACCGAGTTCTATCGCGACCAGATCCGCAATGCGCGGCTGGTCGCCGGCACCGGCTGCAATGCCGCGACCGTGCAGTTCGCGCTGCGCCCGCTGATCGGCTCGGGGCTGATCGATCTGGACGATATCATCTGCGACCTGAAGAACGGGGTTTCCGGGGCCGGACGCTCGCTCAAGGAAAACATGCTGTTCGCCGAGCGGTCCGAAGATGTCGCCGGCTATTCGCAGGGCGGCAAGCACCGCCATCTGGGCGAGTTCGATCAGGAATTTTCCCTGCTGGCGGGTCGCCCGGTGCAGATCCAGTTCACGCCGCATCTGGTGCCGGTGAACCGCGGCATCCTTGCGTCCTGCTATCTCAAGGGCGAGGCGCAGGCGGTCCATGCCGCGCTGGCCGCCGCCTATGCCGACGAGCCCTTCATCGTCGTGCTGCCCTATGGCCAGCTTCCGGCGATGTCGCATGTGCAGGGCTCGAACTTCTGCCATATCGGGGTGACGGGCGACCGGATTTCCGGGCGTGCGCTGGTCGTCTCGACGTTGGACAACCTTTGCAAGGGGTCAAGCGGGCAGGCGGTGCAGAACGCCAACCTGATGCTGGGACTGGACGAGACCGCCGGCCTGATGCTGGCGCCGGTCTTTCCCTGAACGGGACTAGTCGGGGCAAGGGCGCGGGCGCAGGATGACGGGCTGGCCCGCATCCGCGCCCAGCGTCACGCAGTCCGCCCCGCACAGCCGCCAGCCCGCCCCCGTCGCGCCCGAGGCCGCCAGCGCCAGTTCCCGCACCGGTGGCGCCTTGGGCTGCCAGACCAGCCAGCCGTCCTGCAGGCGCGCGTCCGGCCCCGGCTCCATCCCGGCGCCATAGCCGCGGATGGCGGCGCGGGTCGGGACCAGCCCGGCAGGGGTGACGCGCCAATCCTCGCGCCATTCGGTTTTCTCGACCGAATGGGTCCATGTCAGCGAAAAGCTGTCGCCGGGGCCAAGCGCAAGCGCCACGGCCCCGGCCAGCAGGCAGGCGCTCATGCAGCACTTGGGCGCTGGCGCAGCCAAAGCCGCGCGGCAAAGACCGCCGACAGGGCAAAGCCCACCTCGTCGGTCAGCGGCAGCGCGGCGATCAGGGTAAAGGCCGCCGCCATGGCCAGCAGGCGTTCCCAGACCGCCAGCGGCCGGCCCAGCCAGCCGATCACCGCAACCCCCCAGAGGCCGATCGCCATCACGGTCTTGGTCACGATATAGACCACCGCCGGCCAAAACCCCAGCGACTGCGCCAGAGGGCCGCCGTCCTGCAACATCAGCGTCGGCGTATAGACGGCCATGAAGGGCACGACGAAGCCGGCGGCGGCGACCTTGATCGCCTCGAAGCTGATCTTCAGCCCGCTTTCCTTGGCGATGGGTGCGGCGGCAAAGCAGGCCAGCGCCACTGGCGGTGTCAGGTCGGCAAGGATGCCGAAATAGAACACGAACATGTGGCTGACGATCAGCGGCACCCCCAGTTCCAGCAGCGCCGGCCCGGCGATGGACGAGGTGATGATGTAGTTCGGGATCGTCGGGATGCCCATGCCCAGGATGATGCAGGTGATCATGGTCAGGATCAGCGACAGCAAAAGGCTGCTTTCGCCGACGCCGACGATGAACTGGCCGAAGGTGGTGGCGGCGCCGGTCAGGCTCATCACCGCCATGATGACGCCGACCAGCGCGCAGGCGATGCCGACCGGCAGGGCGGTGCGCGCGCCCTCGGCCAGGCTGTCGCGGCAGGCGATCAGCGTCTCGCGCCCGCCTTGCGTGAAGGCGCAGATGACCGCCAGCACCGCCAGCGCCGCGATCACCACGCCGATGCCGAACTTGAAAAAGGCCGAGGCGACAAGGCCAAGGACGATCCAGAAGATGACGCGGACGATCCCCTCGGGCAGGCCCAGCACGACCGAGCCGCCAAGGATCAAAAGGCCGGTCAGCGCCAGCCCCACGGTTCCGGCGAACAGCGGCGTGTAGCCCGAGAACAGCAGATAGACCAGCACCGCCAGCGGCAGGATCAGATACCAGCCCTGACGCAGCGCGGCGCGGGGGGACGGCAACTGGTCGCGGGTCAGTCCGCGCAGGTCGCGCTTGCCGGCCTCAAGATGCACCATCCAGAAGACGCCAAGGAAATACAGCACCGCCGGGATCAGCGCCGCCTTGACCACCTCGACATATTCGACGCCCAGCGTCTCGGCCATGATGAAGGCCACGGCGCCCATCACCGGCGGCATGATCTGGCCGCCCATCGAGGCCGTGGCCTCGACGCCCCCGGCAAAGGCCGCCCGATAGCCGAAGCGTTTCATCAGCGGGATGGTGAACTGGCCGGTCGTCACCACATTGGCCACGCCCGAGCCCGAGATCGTCCCCATCAGCCCCGAGGACAGCACCGCCACCTTGGCGGCGCCGCCGGTCCGGTGCCCGACCAGCCCCAGCGACACATCGGTGAACAGCTTGATCATCCCGGCCTTTTCCAGAAACGCCCCGAACAGGATGAACAGAAAGATATAGGTCGAGCTGACATAGATCGGGATGCCGTAGATCCCCTCGGTCCCGTAAGAGATCTGGTCGATCACCTGCGAAAAGTCATAGCCGCGGTGGTTCAGCGGCGAGGGCAGGTATTGCCCCAGCAGCGCATAGGCCAGAAACAGCCCCGAGATGATCGGCAGCGCCGGCCCCATCAGCAGCCATGCGGCGGCAAAGACCGCGATCAGCGCCGCGACCCCGAACCAGACATCGCGCGGCAACGGCTCGCCCGCGCGCAGCAGAAGTTCCGTGTATTCAATCCATTGATAGGCGGCGACGGCGATGCCGACCACTGCAAGCCCCAGCGTCAGCGCGCGGCCCACGGGTCCCATGTGCCGGGCATAGGCCAGCATCGGGAACCCCAGCGCCATCAGAAAGCCCACATGGATCGCGCGCGCGATCTGGCTGGGCATGTCGATCAGATGCGCCGCCAGCGCGATCTGGAAGGTCGAGAAGGCGATAGCCAGCCAGAACAGCGCCCGCCCCCAAAGCCCGGGCGGAAAGCCCGCGCCAAGGGGGTCATGGCCTTCGGGTTCGGGCGGCGCCTGCAATGTCGCGTCGGGCAGTTCTGTCATCGGTTTCCCCTTCTTGCGGACAGGGGGCGGCCCGCGCCGGGCCGCCTCGGGTTGCCTTGCCGGTCAGAGCAGGCCCTTTTCCCGATAGAAGCGTTCCGCACCCGGATGCAGCGGCACCGGCGAATCCTTGGCGGCGTTTTCCAGCTTGATGCCGGCAGCGGCGCTGTGGGCGGCCTTCAGCGTGTCCAGATGCTCGAAGATCAGCTTGGTCATCTGATAGGCGGTTTCGTCCGACACGCTTTCATGCGTGACAAGGAAGTTGATGACCGCGGCAGTCGGCACGTCCGCGTCCTGGCCCTGATAGGTGCCGGCGGGGATGGTGCCGGGGATATAGGGGGCGCCGATCTTTTCGACGACCTCTTTCGGGACCGAGACGATGGTGATCGCCTGCGAGGATGCCAGATCCTTGATCGCCGCGTTCCCCAGCCCCGAGGATTGCAGCGTCGCCTCAAGCTGGCGGTTCTTCATCAGCTCGACCGATTCCGCAAAGGGCAGGTATTCGACCTTGGCAAGGTCGTCATAGGTCATGTCCAGCGCGCCAAGGATGGCACGGGCGTTCAGCTCGGTCCCGGATTTCGGCGCCCCGACGGACAGCGACTTGCCCTTGAGATCGGCGACGGTGGTGATGCCCGCCTCTTTCAGGGCGGCGATCTGGACATAGTTCGGATAGATCGCGGCGATGACGCGCAGCTTGGTCAGCGGCGCCTTGAAGCCGGCATCGGCATTGCCTTCCCATGCGTATTTCACGGAATCGCCAAGCGCGAAGCCCAGTTCGCCCTTGCCCTGTTGCAGCAGGTTCAGGTTCTCGACCGATGCCTTGGTCGCCTGCACCTGCGTGCGCGCGCCGGGGATGCCCTTGGCATAGATTTCCGACAGCGCCACCCCCAGCGGGTAATAGACGCCCGAGGTGCCGCCGGTCAGGATGTTGATGAACTCATCGGCTTTTGCCACGGGGGCGGCAAAGGCCAGCGCACCGGCGACAGCCGCCGCAAAGGTGAAACGAATTGACATGGTTCCTCCCAAAGAATTTTTTTCAGCAGACCCGGGGGCCCGGTGCAACTGTGTCGCAAAGCCAAGGGTCGCGACAACCGGCAATGACCCGTTGACGGAAATTTCTGGCCATTTTGCCGGGGAAATTGTGGAAAACCCTTATCGATTCGGGTCGGATTCCGGTCCGGTTTCCGATCTGCGCGCCCTAGCCGGGGCGGCGGGCGGCGTCGAAACTGGCGCGGCTGATGATCTCAAGATCGGGGCCGACGGTCAGGCGCAGGGTGCGGCCCTCGCTGAAAAAGGTCAGCCGCCAGCGGCCTTCGTCCTCGTCCACGCCCTTTTCGCAGCGGCTGGTGATGCGGCCGTCGCGCATCCGGCGCGCGACCTCGTCCGCGGTCAGGCCGAAGCCCTCGGCAAGCAGTTCGGCATCGACCTGAAAGCCTTCTCCGTCCGGGGTGATCTGCGTCATGGCGTGCAGCCTTTCGTTCATGTCCGGCAGGGCCAGCTTAGCCGCATGGCGCGGCTTGCGTCAAAGCCGGTCGCCATTGGTGGCGCTTTGCCGCAGTCAGGCCCGGCGCTGGCCGATTTCCATGCCCTGGAGATCGCGCAGGGTGCCGGGGGTGACGATGTCATCGGGCATGGCGGTGGCGATGAGGCTGCGGAACATATCCGACTTTTTAGCGTGGTTTCTGGCGCGGGTAATGGCGCAGCATTGCCGAAACCGCAGCGGCGCCGGTATTTTCGCACCGTCCCGCTTGCAGTTGCCGGCAGGAAACGGGAATAGGGCGTTGGAACAGGGCTGCGCGACGGCAGGGCGCAAGGGACAAGGTGTTTTGGACAGGATGAGCGAGATCAAGCGGATACCCGGCAATTACGAGGCTTACCTTTTCGACATGGACGGGACGCTTCTGACCTCGATCCCGGTGGTGGAACGGGTCTGGTCGGACTGGGCCAAACGCGTCGGCGTGCCCTTTGCCGATGTGCTGGCCTATCTGCATGGGCGCCGCGGCATCGACACCGTCAGCCATTTCGCGCCGCCGCATGTGTCCATCGCCGAGGAAACCGCCTGGGTCGAGGCGCAGGAAATCGCCGATGTGAACGGCGTCGCGCCGATTGCCGGCGCGCTTGAGCTGCTGACCTCGCTCCGGCCGGATCAATGGGCGGTCGTCACCTCGGCCAGCCGCGCGCTGGCGCTGCGTCGGCTTGAGGCCGCCGGCCTGCCGCTGCCGCGGGTGCTGATCACCTCGGACGATGTGCAGAACGGCAAGCCCGACCCCGAGGGATTTCTGCTGGCCGCCAGCCGCCTTGGCGTCGATATCAAGCGCTGCCTGGTGTTCGAGGACGCCGATGCCGGCCTGCGGGCGGGTCTTGCCGCGGGCGCGCAGGTGGTCCGGCTCAGCGGGCCGCATGGCGCCTCGCAATCGGCCGAGGTGCCCACGATCAGCGATTATATCGGGTTGCGTCTTGGCAACGCTTGACGGTGCGACCACGACGGCACCCGGTGAAAGACTGCCGGCGCGCGGCAAGGCGTGTTAGCATCGACGGACATATCGCCATTCTCAGGGTCCGGGGGTGGCGCAGTTGGTTCAAGGTTTTTCGTGCAAACAGGCGGATATCGTCGGTTTTTCTGTAATCAGACTGGTCACGGCGCCGATCGCGCCGGGGCCGATTGCTGCCTGTTGCCCGGATTTTTACCGATCCGGCCCTGACCTGTAAGCTTGGCGCAAGGTTGGAGTCGGTTATGGTCCTTTCAAGCCGTTGCCCGGGGCCAGGGCAGCGGCAGCATGGAACGGCGCATGGCGAACGAAAATACGATCTGGCTGGTCATCGGCTTTGCCGGCCAGTTGCTTTTCACCTCACGCTTTCTGGTCCAGTGGATCGCCAGCGAACGTGCGCGCCGCAGTGTCGTGCCGCTGGCCTTCTGGTGGTTCAGCCTGGCGGGCGGAGCAACGCTGCTGGCCTATGCGCTGTGGCGCCGCGACCCGGTTTTCGCGGTGGGGCAGGCCTCGGGGCTGTTCATCTATACCCGCAACCTCATGCTGATCGGCAAGGCGCGCAAGGCGGAGCTTGCCCAATGAGATCAGGTTTTTCCGTGCCGCTGGCCATGGCCTGCCTGTTGCTGACGGCTGCGCTGGGGCTGGCGCTGCGCCCGCTGACCCCCATCGACGAGACCCGCTACCTGGCCGTCGCATGGGAAATGTACCAGTCGGGCAACTGGCTGGTTCCGACCAAGAATTTCGCCGTCTACAGCGACAAGCCGCCGATGCTGTTCTGGCTGGTCAACCTTGTCTGGCTGGTCACCGGCGTCAGCGAGTTCGCCGCCCGCATGGTCGGGCCGGTGCTGGGCTGCGTGGCCTTGTGGCTGACATCGGTGCTTGGCCGCCGGCTGTGGCCCGACATGCGCGGCATCGGCGGCGATGCGGCGCTGGCGCTGGCCGGGCTGGTCGTCTTTGCGCTGTCCTCAAGCCTGACCATGTTCGACGTGCCCTTGACGGTCTGCGTGCTGCTGGGGCTGATCGCGCTGTCGGATGCCGGGCAAGAGGGCGCCGGCCGCCGGCCCTGGGTGGTCTTTGGCCTGGCCATCGCGCTTGGCGTGCTGACCAAGGGGCCGGTGATCCTGTTCCACCTGCTGCCCGCCGCGATCCTGCTGCCCTTGTGGAGCGCGGCGCCTTTGGCATGGGGCCGTTCGCTGAAGAACCTCGGCTTCGGGATGCTGGTCGGCCTTGGGCTGCTGGCGCTGTGGCTGGTGCCGGCGGCAACGCTGGGGGGCAGCGAATACCGCGCGGCGATCCTGTGGCATCAAAGCGCGGGCCGTGTCGCCGGCTCGTTCGCCCATGCCCGGCCGTGGTGGTTCTTCGCGATATTGCTGCCGGTTCTGGCTTTTCCGCTGTTCTGGGCACCGGCGCTGTGGAGATCGGCGCTGCGGCAGCCGTGGCGTGCCGACCGGGGGCTGCGGCTGTGCCTGATCTGGGCGGCGGCGGCGCTGGTGCTGTTCAGCCTGACCAGCGGCAAGCAGACCCATTACCTTGTCCCCGAACTGCCGGCGCTGGCGCTGATCGCCGCGCGGCTGGGACGCGAGATTGCGCGCTTCAGCCTGCTGCCCGCCATCGTGATCGCCGCTGTGGCGGTGGTCGTGGCGGTGCTGGCAACGCTGGGGCTGGTGCCCCTTGGCCGGAACGAGGCGCTGGTTGCGCCCCGCACCGCGCTGCTGATCTGGGCGCTGAGCATCGCGGCGGTCGCGTTCCTGACCTGGCGGCTGCGCGGGTTCATGGGGGCGATGGTGCTGTCGCTGGGCGCCCTGCTGGCCACCAACCTGCTGATCGGCACCACCCGGCTGCATGACGTCTACAGCACCGCGCCGATTGCCGAAAAGCTGGCCCCGCATGAGGCGGACGGGCTGGCGATACTGGACGGCGACTATCACGCGCAGTTCAATTTTGCCGGCCGCCTGACCCGGCCGGTCGCGCTTTTGCCCGATGCGGCAGCGGTCAAGGCATGGGTCACGGCGCATCCGCGCGGCGTGATGACCGGCCAGATCGGCCTGGTCGACATGCCATGGCCCCCGCGTGAGACCATCCTGTTCCGCAATCGCGACTGGGGCATCTGGTTTGCCGCCGATGCCCCGACCGGTGCCCCAGCCAATACCCCCGCCGCGCCCGCAAAGGAGCCCTGAGATGCAGGACAATGCCGTTACCGTGTCGGTCGTCATTCCCGTCCGCGACGAGGCCGGGGCCATCGGTCCCCTGCTGGATGAGGTTGCCGCCGCCCTGACCGGCCGCGCGTTCGAGGTCATCGTCGTCGATGACGGCTCGACCGATGGCACGGGCGAGATCTTGCGCGAACTGGCCAAGGGCCACCCCTGGCTGCGCCATCACCGCCACCCGCAGTCGCGCGGCCAGTCCACGGCGATCCGCAGTGGCGTCCGTCTGGCGCGGGCGCCCCTGATCGCCACGCTGGATGGCGACGGGCAGAACCCGCCCGACCAGATCCCGGTGCTGCTGGCCATGTTCGACGGCGCCAGTCCGCAGCTTGGCCTTGTGCAGGGCCAGCGCGTCGGCCGGCAGGACAATCTGGGCAAGAAGCTGTCGTCGCGGTTCGCCAACCGCATCCGCTCGGCGCTGCTGCGCGACGGGGTGCGGGATTCGGGCTGCGGGCTCAAGGCGTTCCGCCGCGACGCCTATCTGGAGCTGCCCTTCTTTGACCATATCCACCGCTTCATGCCGGCGATGATGCTGCGCGAGGGCTGGCAGATCGCCACGGTCGAGGTGACGCACCGGCAGCGCAGTTCCGGGCGGTCGAAATACTCGAACCTTGCGCGCGGGCTGGTCGGCATCCCCGACCTGCTGGGCGCGGCATGGCTGATCCGCCGCTCGGGCCGGCCGCTGGCAAAGGCGCAGCCCGGGACCGAGACACCGGCGCTGTCGCGCCCGGTTCCGGCCTCGGGGACGGGTCAGGACAAGACGCCGTCCTGAGAGGGCGATCCGGGACCGACACCCGATCGGGTTCACCGGGGGCTGCAAGGATGCGCCCGCAGGAGGCCGCGATGGTTCTGCCGGCCGCGCCGGGGCGACATATTCGACAACAGCCCCGACCGATATCGGCGCGCACCTCTACCCCGGGTTGACGAGCCTGCGAAATCTGCGTCAACCTGATGCGGATCGCAGGGCGTATTTCTGCGGCTGTTTCGATTAACCCTCTATTAACAAACCGGATGTCGAATCGGGTCGGTCCGGATATCTTTATCGCAAGGGTTGCAAGATATTTGTGAGTATTCCCAATGCTGATGCTGGGTAGTCTGATTGGTTTGCTGTTCATGGGGCTGGCGGTCGATACCACCAGCCTGACTCGCTCTGTCGATGAAGACGATGGCGACGATGACGGGGAACCCGGCGGCGGCACCGATGGCGGGGGCAGCACCAATCCCGGCGTGACCACCGACGGAACCGAGGGCGACGACTGGCTTGCCGGCAAGGATGGCGATGACCTTCTGAGCGGCTTTGGTGGCAATGACGACCTGCATGGCGGCCTGGGCGGCGACACGCTGCTGGGCGGCGACGGCACCGACTGGATCTATGGCGACGGCGATTACGGGCAGGGCGGCAACGATTCCATCGATGGCGGCGACGGCGCGGATTCGCTGGCCGGGCAGGGCGGAAACGACACCGTTCTGGGCGGCAACGGCGACGACACCATCTTCGGCGGCGAGGGCGACGACCTGCTTTCGGGCGGCAACGGTACCGACTGGATTTCCGGCAATTCCGGCAATGACACGCTGATCGCCGGCCGCGGCGAGGACGACCTTGACGCGGGCGAGGGCAACGACGTGCTTTACGGCTCGGCCGAGGAGGACCGCGCCTGGCTGCATGGCGACGAAGGCGACGACACCCTGTATGGCGGCGCGAATGATTTCGTCGAAGGCGGCGCCGGCGCCGACCGCTTTGTGCTGGACGATCCGGGCACCGGCAGCGTGCCGACGATCGGCGACTATAACGGCGCCGAGGACCGGATCGAGCTGCGCTACGAAGACGATGGCAGCGGCACGCAGCCGGTGCTGTCGCTGGACCACGATACCGAAGGCGCGGCGGTGATCCGCATGGACGGCGTCGCGGTCGGTCGGCTGATGAATGCGCAGGCGCTGGATCTGCGGGACATCGTGCTGACACCGGTGCAGCCGGCGGCCTGACCGGCAGAAAGGCGTTTCAATTCCGCGAAAACCCTGTTAAACGCGCGCATCCGCCGGGCCGAATCCCGGCGGTTTCTCCATGGGCCTGTGCTGGACGACATCCCGGCCTGCGCCATAACCCTTTGACTCTGAAAGGAGCCCCCGATGTCGATCACGGTTGAAGAAAAGAACCGCCTGATGACCGAATTCGCCACCAAGAAAGGCGATACCGGCTCGCCCGAGGTGCAGGTTGCGATCCTGTCCTCGCGCATTGCCACCCTGACCGAGCATTTCAAGACGCACAAGAAAGACAACCACTCGCGTCGCGGTCTGCTGATGATGGTCGCGCAGCGCCGCAAGCTGCTGGACTATCTGAAGCGCAAGGACGAAGCCCGCTATACCGATCTGATCGCCAAGCTGGGCCTGCGCCGCTAAGACCGGCCAAAGGTCGAACTGACAACGCCCGTGACCCAGGTCGCGGGCGTTTTTCATTGGCTGTCAGGATGGCGGCTGAAGCGATGCCGATGGCAGGTTTGTCGTGTCGTGTTGCGATGCGTTGCCAATCGTTGCGACGGCAGCGGGCGCGTTTGATCGGGTATCCCGGGGTCCCTCGGCCGCGCGCTGGTTTGCGCGCAGAAGCGGCCCAATCGATGCCTGCGCGCTGCCCGAAAGCCAGGGTTCTTTCGCGATCGCCCACCCGTCCTGAACTGCAGGACAAGGCGATAAATCAACAGATCGACCGGGTTTTGGGTCTAATCGAGGATTTCCTTGTCCGAGGTATCGGACTGCCCCTTGACCCAGCAATCCGCCGCGCGCAGCCCCAACCCGCCGGGTGGCTGCGATCAAGCAGGTGATGGCGAAGCGCGCGGGCGACGCCGGGAACGGCAGCAATCACCGTGGCGCTGGCACCCGGCGGCAATCCCTAGATATAGCGACCGACGGCGGGCAGGGCGGTGTCATCGCCGATCAGAATCCAGCCCATCATCCGGCCCGCGATCACGCATGAACCGCGCGGTCCGGCGATGGCCAGCCGCGCGGCGTATGGTCCCGCGCCTGCGGCTGGCCATCCACACCGGGGACGAAGACCGTCGGCAGAATCCTTCAGCTCGTCACCCCGCACGCCCACGCGGATCGTATGCGGGGCCAGCCGAACGACCTGCGCGATTTTGGGTTCGCACCGGCGGATTTTGTATCTGATCCACTGGACCCGGGCCGGGTCGGCCTGTCGTCGGGCTTTCCTGTCTTGGGTCGGTCAGTCCGGCCAGGCATAGGGGGCGAAAAGATCGGCGCCGGGCCAGTCGCGCAGCCGCACGACCGGCGCGGGCGCGCCCCTTGTCCAGTTCGCGGCGTCGGTCGGGGGACCGGCACCGGAATAGACGGCGAGATCGGGATAGGGATAGACCGGCCGGGTCATCTCGGGCGGTGGCGTCACCCCCGGCAGCGCCATCTGCGGCGGCGGCCCGTCGCGGTCGCCCCCGGCGCTGTCGGGCGGCCCGAAATCGGGGTTCTGGCCGGCGCTAAAGGTCAGGATCGCCTCGGGCGCGGTGCCGGTTTCGACCCAGTCCATCATCGGCGTCAGCAGGTCCAGATTGTCCGGCCCCTCGCCGCCGCCGCAATGGCTGACGCCGGGCAGCAGGTAAAGCCGCTCAAAGTCGCGCAGGCGCGCGGCGCCAAGCTGGCGGCCCATCGCCTGATGCAGCGCGACCGAGTTCGCGGGCGCGATATGCGGATCGGCCAGCCCGTGCCAGATGATCAGCTTGCCCCCGGCTGCGGCAAAGGCGGAAAGGTCGGGGTTGGTGGTGTCGAACAGCGGATGGCGCGGGCGCAGCGCGTCCAGTGTCGCGGTCGTGAATTGCAGCTCGGCAAGCTGGAAATCCGGGCGCGGCGTCGTAAAGGCCAGATAGCGCAGCGCCGACAGCGCTGCCATGGTCGACATCAGCACATCCTCCGGCTTGTCGGCGACATAAACCCCGTGCCAGTTCAGCTCTGATCCATAGAGCGGCTGGCCGGCGGTCAGAAAGGCGCCGGTCCGGGCGTCCTGCGGGCCGGTATAGAACTTGCGCACGACCCCGGTTTCGGCGGGCGTCAGGCAGTCCGGACCGGCGCTGCCCGTGCAGGTCAGCGTGCCGGGGTCAAAGCTGCACAGCGCCGGCTGCGCGATCAGCCCGTCCGTCGCCCCGTCCAGCGCGTCGCAGGCGGCGACCACCGCCTTGTGCAGCAAAGGCAGCTTGTCCGAGGTCAGGATCACCCGGCCGCCCGCATCGGTATTGGCGCGCGCCTGCCAGCCGTGAAACAGCGTGTTCTGGACCTGAAACAGCATTGCGGGCGCCCCGGCGATCACGCCGTCGAAATCGCCGGGAAAGCGCATCGCCTCCATCAGCGCCTCGCGTCCGCCATCCGAGCAGCCGTTGAAATAGCTGAAGGCGGCGTCCCGCCCGTAATAGGCGCGGATCAGGGCCTTGGCGGCCGCGGCGGTCAGGTGCTGGGCACGCCATGCGAAATCGTCGCGCCTTCCGGCGTCCTCGCCCCAGCGGGCATCGGGGCCGGAATGGCCCATATCCGTCGCCGCCATGACGAAGCCGCCATCTGCAAGAACCCGGCAACCCGCCGACGCCCCCGCGCGCAGCGAGATCTGCCCGCAAAACCCGCCGCAGCCCAGTTGCAGATAGCGCTGGCGCCAGCTTTCGCGGGGCAGGACGACCTGGAACCCGATCCGGGGCGCCAGCCTGCCGGTGACAAGGCAGACGGGGATGCCGTCGCTGGTCGTCTCGGTCGCGGCGGTAACGCTGCTGCCCGGGCCGGCGATGGCGGTCATGTCGGTGGCGGTCAGGCCGTCGCAGGCGGCGGCCGGTGCCACGACCTCCAGCGGCGCCTGCGCCATGGCGGCGCCCGGCAGGACAACGCAAAGACGCATCAGCAGGGCGGCAAGGCGGGATGTCATCGGTTGCACCTCGGCATCGGCGGACGTGGCCATCGCGGTTGGCGGCAGGGTCGCGCCGGGCTGCGGGCCGGGCAAGCGCAAAAACCATGAGGTGCGCCCTGATCGAACGGGCGCGGGCGGGCGCCTTGTCGAAAAGGCGCCGATGTCGGGGATATGGCTGGCGTCCGGCAGGCCCGAGGACGTCAAAAGCGTCGCCGTCGCGCCCGATCAAGCCCGAAAGAACGAAAGCGGGCGCATCGGGGGATGCGCCCGCCTTTGATCCAATGCCTGCCGCGCCGGCCTATTGCAGCGCGATGCCGTTTTGCAGGTGGCGCACCGCCAGCTTGCGGCCCAGCCGGCCCGAGGGCAGCAGGCGCGCGGCCTCGGGGGCGTAATCCTCAGCGGCAAGTTCCGGGAAAAGCGCGAAGATTTCCGCGCGCGCCGCCGGACCCACGGCCTTCAGCGCCTCGGGGCCGGTAAACAGCGACTCGGTTTCCGCGCCGTTCGAGATCACCACCTCATGCCGGTCGAACATGATGTGGTGATAGCTGACCTCGGCCAGATCGGTGGCGATGTCGATGCCCTCAAGCTGGCAAAGCTGCTTGGCCGCGACCAGCACCTCTTGCGCGTCGAACATGCGCAGCGCGATGCGCGAGCGGATCAGGATGCGGTGCTGCGGGCTGACCACCAGATCGGCCGTCGGCACACGCCGCCCCAGCGCGCCCTTGCGGATGCGGATCGGGCGCAGCTTGGGATTGGCTTCAAGTTCCGCCGCCGACAGGTGGCGCGCGCCGGTCCAGCGGATCGGTTGCAGGCCGTTGTCGCGGGTCTCGACCAGATCGCCGATCTTCAGCTCCTCGATGGGGCGCGGGCCGTCGGCGGTCGCGATCAGCGTGCCGGCCGCAAAGCACATCACCAGCGTGTTTTCATAGGTCAGCTCTGCCGGTGTTGTCGCCGTGCCCGCGGTCTGGATGGTCATGTTCAGCGCGGACGGCATGTTCAGGACGCCGTCGGCCTGATCGTGACGCAGCCAGCCCAATGCGGTGTGGAACTGCTGCGTCGGATTGGCGGCGTTCCAGGCTGCCAGATTGGTGGCGTTGTAATAGCTGGACAGATCGACCAGATCGTTGTTGGTCAGGTCGCCATCGCTGATGCCGCCGGTATTGCCAGCGTTGAAGTCCAGGATCGTGTCGCCGGTCCCGGCGATGAAGGTGTCATTGCCGTCACCGCCGGTCTGGGTGTCCGCCTCGGTTCCGCCATTCAGCAGGTCGTTGCCGAGCCCGCCCAGCATGACGTCGGCGCCTGCGCCGCCCAGAAGCGTATCTGCGCCGTCGCCGCCATCAAGGCTGTCAGCGCCGACATCGCCGATCAGCGAATCGGCATCCGCGCCGCCCGAGATCGTGTCCGCACCGCCGCCGCCATAGATGGTATCGTTGCCAGCCCCCGCCGTAATCGCGTCGTTGCCGTCGCCGACACTGCCTCCGACCACGGTGTTGTCGCCATAGATCAGGTCGCTGCCATCGCCGCCGCCAATGGTGTCGTTGCCCTGATCGCCCTCGATGGTATCGTTGCCGATGCCGCCGTCCACGCTGTCATTGCCGACCGCGGCCCAGATCGAATCGTTTCCATCGCCGCCCAGCACGGTGTCGTCGCCCGTGCCCGCGTTGATGCTGTCATCCCCGGCATCGCCGCTGATCGAATCGTTGCCGTCGCCGCCCAGCAGCGTATCGAGGCCATCGCCGCCAAAGATCTGGTCGTTGCCGGCGTCGCCATCGACGCTGTCATTGCCGGCATCGCCGTAAACGGTGTCGACGCCCGGGCCGGCCTGCATGCTGTCATTGCCGTCGCCGCCATGCAGCTCGTCGTCGCCGACGCCGCCATCGACGGTGTCGACGCCAAGGCCGCCGTAAAGCGTGTCGTTACCGATGCCGCCATCGATCGAATCGTCGCCAAGATCGCCGCTGAGGTAATCGTTGCCCGATTCGCCCCAGATGCTGTCATTGCCGTCGCCACCCGACAGGCTGTCATTGCCGCCGTTGACGGTGGCGCCGTCGTCGCCGCTGATCCAGTCATTGCCGGCGTCGCCCGTCACGGTGTCATTGTCGAGCCCGGCGAAGATGCTGTCGGCGCCATCGCCGCCATCGATCAGGTCGGCGCCCGCACCCGCATGCAGCGTGTCGTTGGCGCCGCCGCCATAGATGGTGTCCAGCCCGATGCCGGCATAGATCAGGTCGGCACCGTCGGTGACGTTGGCGCCGGGCGTGGTTTCATCGCCATAAATCAGGTTGTTGCCATCGCCGGCATCGATGTAGTCGGCCCCGGCATTGCCCTGAATGTTGTCATTGCCGCCCGCAGCGATGATGCTGTCGTTTCCGATATCGCCGGTGACGGTGTTGTTGCCGAGGCCCGCGTTGATCGTGTCGGCGCCATCGCCGCCATGGATCAGGTCGTCGCCGACATCGGCATCGATGACGTCATCGCCGGCATCGCCGAAGACGGTGTCATTGCCGGGGCCGGCCTGCATGCTGTCATTGCCGTCGCCGCCATGCAGCTCGTCATCGTCAAGGCCGCCCAGAACGGTATCGAGGCCGGCCCCGCCGAACAGCGTGTCATTGCCAGCGCTGCCGTCGACCGAATCGTTGCCGTCGTCACCGCTAAGCCAGTCGGCGCCCGATTCGCCCCAGAGGCTGTCGTTGCCGGCACCCCCCGACAGGCTGTCATTGCCGCCGTTGATGGTGGCGCCGCTGTCGCCGCTGATCCAGTCGTCGCCGTCGCCGCCCAGCACGGTGTCGTTGCCAAGATCGGCGCGAACCGTATCGTTGCCCACGCCGGCATCGACAGAATCGTCGCCAAGCCCCGACAGGATCGAATCGGCGCCACCGACAATCGAGGTGGTCGTCGCCGTCACATTGTCGATGATGATGTCCTGCGCACCGGCCGCATCGATATTGGTGAAGGTGAGGGTCGTCGTCGGCCCGGTCGCGGTGAAGGTATAGGTATAGCTCGTCATCGACCCGTTGGTCGAGGTCGCCACCTGGATGTTGGGCTGTGCGGTCCCGCCGATCGACAGACCAAGATTTGCCGTTCCGCCGATACCCCCGGCGGTGAAGGTCAGGGTATAGACGCTGCCATTGACCGTCTCGAGCGTCTGCGACACCGTCTGACCGACCGCGGTCGAGTTGCTGCCAAGCGCAAAGACGTCGTTGCCGTTGTTAGTCGTGATGCCGCCGCCGGTGCCGGTGGTGCTCCAGCCGATCGCGGTGCCGTTGTCCATCCCATAGGCGGTGTTCTGGAAATCGCCGTTATAGATCGTCTGGATCGGGTTCGCGTCACCATAGATGGTGTCGTTGCCGTCGCGGCCCTCGATGGTGTCGCTGCCGCCGCCGCCCCAGATGGTTTCGTTGGTGGCGTTGCCATAGAGGGTATCGTTGAAGGCCGAGCCGGCGATCCCCTCGATGCCGGTCAGCGTATCGGCGCCGGCCTCGCCGGACCAGCTTCCGGTGCCGTTGATGACGCCGACGCCGGCGCCAGCCGTGCTGTAATCGGCGATGTCGTTGCCGGCGCCGCCATCCAGAGCGTCGCCGCCAAGGCCGCCGTTCAACTGGTCGTCGCCATTGCCGCCCTGAAGGTTGTCGGGGCTGGCATTGCCGAACAGGGTGTCATTGCCGTCGCCGCCGACCAGCGTGTCATTGCCGTTCAGACCCGAGATGGAATCGGGGTTGGCAGTGCCGGTCAGGCTGTCGTTGCCCACAGTGCCAATGATTGTCGACATAGTGCTGTCTCCACTTGCGGTATATCGTTGTTGTCCTGGTCGCGCTGCCGGGAATCTGCCCTCGGGCAGTCCTGTCGCGCGTTGTGCAAACCGCGCACGAGCTACATCACTTTCCCGGCGCATGGCGCCAGACGCCCTGCGCCGGTCGGGTGACAACAGGCACAGCGCTATCGTCCGCGCTGCGGCATGCATTGCCTGCCAGCTACGGGACGGGATTGTTTTGCTTGCCTTGCCGACAGCGCCTTTCGGCACGGGCTACAAGGACATCCAAACGGTGATACTGGAAAAAGCGGAGCGGGCTGCCCAAAACGGGTTCAGCACTTGCTCGGTACAACCACTGACAAAAACAGCGCCACCTTCGGTGCTTGCTGCACCTGTTCGCGACGGCGTTGTGGGAACCATCTGAAATTCGTGTCTTGGAAATGGGACCTTTTCTGGCAGTTGAGATCGGCGTGTATGTCGCCTCGGCAGGATGTGCTGATTTGACGCATGTACTTTACCATTAACCAAAAAAGCGATCCAGAGCAATTTTGGAACCCGCAGGGCGATAGTGTGGCGCAACCCCAGCGTGCATTGGCTATGATGACCACATCTGTGACGGTTTGATTTCGGCCTTGCACAGGGCGGCGCACCCGGTCATCCGACGGCGCGGACCTGCGCCGGGGCGGCGCTGCCGGCCGTTCACCGGACGGAAACGCGGGCCCGAGCGGCGGCTTGACAGCCCTGATACGAGATGTTGACTGCGTGCAAAGCCGGGCCGGCCACGGGTCGCCGCCGCCTGTGCGCAGATCTGAAAGGATACAGGATGACCTTCACCCCCCATGGCAAGCACCTGATCGCCGGCGAATGGGTCGGCGGCGACGCCACGTTCCAGTCCGAACCCGCGCACGGCCCCGCCCATGCCTTTGCCGTCGGCACGGTCGATCTGGTCAACCGCGCCTGCGAGGCCGCCGAGGCCGCCTTCTGGTCCTATGGCTATTCCACGCGCGCCGAACGCGCCGCCTTCCTTGACGCCATCGCCGATGAAATCGAGGCCCGCGCCGAGGCCATCACCCAGATCGGCAGTCAGGAAACCGGCCTGCCCGAGGCCCGCCTTCAGGGCGAACGCGGCCGCACCACGGGTCAGTTGCGCCTGTTCGCCAGCCACATCCGCAAGGGCGAATATCTGGACCTGCGCCACGATCCGGCGCTGCCCGACCGCAAGCCGCTGCCGCGCCCCGACATCCGCCTGATGGAGCGCCCCATCGGCCCCGTCGCCGTCTTTGGCGCCTCGAACTTTCCGCTGGCCTTCTCGACCGCGGGCGGGGACACCGCCGCGGCGCTGGCCGCCGGCTGCCCGGTGGTGGTCAAGGGGCACAGCGCCCATCCCGGCACCGGTGAGATCGTGGCCGAGGCCATTCATGCGGCGATCAGGTCATGCAACCTTCATCCCGGGGTGTTTTCGCTGATTCAGGGCGGTCGCCGCGATGTTGGCACGGCACTGGTGACGAATCCGCTTATCAAGGCCGTGGGCTTTACCGGCAGCCTTGCCGGCGGGCGGGCGCTGTTCGACCTTTGCGCCAGCCGGCCCGAGCCGATCCCCTTCTTTGGCGAGCTGGGCAGCGTCAACCCGATGTTCCTTTTGCCGCAGGCGATGGCCGCGCGGGCGGAAGCGCTGGGGCAGGGCTGGGCCGGGTCGCTGACCATGGGCGCGGGGCAGTTCTGCACCAATCCCGGCATCGCCGTCGCCATCGACGGGCCGGAAACCGACCGCTTCATCGCGGCCACCCGCGCCGCGCTGGAAAAGGTCGGCCCGCAGACCATGCTGACCGACGGCATCGCCAAGGCTTACCGCGACGGCAAGGACCGCTTCGAGACCCGCAATGCCGTGCGTCAGGTCTATACCACGCCCTCGGCGGGGCGCGAGGCCAGCCCCAACCTTTATGAGACCACCGCCGACGCCTATCTTCAGGATCACGCGCTTGGCGAAGAGGTGTTCGGCCCGCTGGGCCTGATCGTGCGCGTGGCCTCGGTCGAGGACATGGCGCGGCTGGCCCGCGGCTTCGAGGGGCAGTTGACTGCGACGCTGCACATGGATGCGGGCGACCTGCCCGAGGCCCGCCAGCTTCTGCCGATCCTTGAGCGCAAGGCCGGCCGCGTGCTGGTCAACGGCTTCCCGACCGGGGTCGAGGTCTGCGACGCCATGGTTCATGGCGGCCCCTATCCGGCCTCGACGAATTTCGGCGCCACCTCGGTCGGGACCATGGCCATCCGCCGCTTCCTGCGGCCGGTCAGCTATCAGAACTTTCCCGAAGCCCTGCTGCCGGAAGATTTGCAGTAACGCGGGCGCCGCACCGCAGATGGGGCGCCCGAGAAGGGCGTCCCGCTAAAGCATCCACTCGATCGGCAGGATTCCGGCGACGGCCAGCGCGACCTGCTGGAACAGCGTCGCGCCGGGTTCCTGCTGCCAGATGCGGACCTTGCCGTCGCCGTCGGTCTCCAGCCAGGTCATGCGGTCGTCGGCGGACAGCACCGGGCGATAGCTGACCTTGTCCAGCGGCCCGTCGAAATTGGCGCTGATCTGCCGGGCCATGGCCGGGCTGTCGATCAGGAAGCCCATTTCGCAATTCAGCATGGCCGAGCGCGGGTCGAAGTTGAACGAGCCGATGAAGATGCGCTGTTCGTCGATGGCGAAGGTCTTGGCGTGCAGGCTGGCGCCCGACAGGCCCAGGGGCTTCAGTTGCGTCTCGGATTCCGGGTTGACGCCGCCGCGCAGCCGCAATTCGTAAAGCTTGACCCCGGCCTCAAGCAGCTTGCGGCGGTATTTCGTATAGCCGGCATGGACCAGCAGCACGTCGGTGGTGTTCAGCGCATTGGTCAGGATATTGACCTGCTTGCCCTCTTTGGCCAGCCCGGTGAAGAATTCGGTCCCGGGCTTGCCGGGGATGAAATAGGCCGAGACGAGGTCCAGCCGCTGCTGCACACCGCCAAGGATCTGCGCCAGCCGGGTAATCATGAGCTGGTCGCGCTGCGCGACGCCCTGACCCTTGACCGGGTCGTCGGCGACAAGCTGCACGCGGGTCCATTCCAGCGCGACCTCGCCTTTCGCATAGCGCGTCACGCTGTCGTTCAGGACATCGAGCAGGTCCTTTGCCTCGGCGCTGGCCTTGACCTCTGCGATGCGGGCGTCAAGGGCGGCGCGGTCGCCGGTGCCGCTGATGATGTCGCCGACGGCAAAGACCGAGGCGCTGTTCCAGTATTGGTCAAAGACCTGCGCGGTGCGGGGCACGACCTCGCCGATGGCCAGCGCGTCCATGTCGACATAGAAGGCGTCGCCGACCTGGAAATATTCGTTGCCGATATTGCGGCCGCCGATGATCGCTGTGGCGCCGTCCACGATCATCGACTTGTTGTGCATCCGCCGGTTCATGCGCATGAAATCGATGGCATAGCCCGCCATCTTGGGCCGCCGGATGGTCGAGGGGTTGAACAGCCGGATCTGGAAATTCGGCATCGCGTTCAGCGCCGCCAGGAACGGGTCAAGCCCCGGCACGCCGTTGTCGTCCAGCAGCAGCCGCACCCGCACACCACGTTTCGCGGCGCGGTCCAGCGCGTCCAGGAGCAGCATCCCCGAGGTGTCGTCGTGCCAGATGTAATATTGCGCGTCGATGGATTCGGTGGCGGCATCGATCAACGCCAGCCGGCTGGCCAGCGCGTCATGACCATTGGGCAGCGGCATCACGCCAGACAGGTCCGGATGCTGCTGCGCTGCCGTCAGCGCAAACTGGCCAAGGCGCGTGTCGGGGCTGATCGGAATGGCGGCCTCGGCCGGGCGCTGCGAGATGTCGGGTAACGGAAACATCAGGCGTCCGACCACCACCACCGCGATAAGGATGATGACGACCGCCAGCAATCCACGAAAAAAGCGCCGCATCGACTGTCCCTGACTTTGGCGGCCGGCCGAAATGGCCCGCGCCACCCATTGAAACCACCGGGAATCACCCCGCCTTGTGACCGCCTGCGGCACCGGCCGCGGGGCGGTTTTGCCATGCGCCTGGCCGTGCCCGCGCGGGGCGGCACCGGTGAATGGCTGGCGAACCTTAAAACCGAATTGTCGATATATGCAATGAAACCCCTGCCGCCCCTTGTTCTTTTTCATCGCGCGCCATAGAACGCGCCCCTGAAAACTGGCGATGCTGGGGGCAAGGAATGCCGCTTCTGGTGATGAAATTCGGCGGCACCTCGGTGGCCGACCTGGAACGCATCAAGAATGCCGCGCAAAAGGTTCGGCGCGAGGTCGAGCGGGGCTATGACGTCATCGTCATCGTCAGCGCCATGTCGGGCAAGACCAACGAACTGGTCGGCTGGGTCGAGGCGACCTCGCCCATGTTCGATGCGCGCGAATATGACGCCGTCGTGGCCTCGGGCGAGAACGTGACCGCCGGGCTGATGGCGCTGACCTTGCAGGAAATGGAGATTCCGGCGCGCAGCTGGCAGGGCTGGCAGGTGCCGATCAACACCACCGCCCAGCATTCGGCGGCGCGGTTCGTGGACATTCCGCGCGCCAATATCGACCAGAAATTCACCGAAGGGTTCAAGGTCGCCGTGGTCGCGGGCTTTCAGGGCATCGGCCCGGACGGGCGCATCACCACGCTGGGCCGGGGCGGGTCGGACACGACCGCCGTTGCCTTCGCCGCCGCCTTCGGTGCGGAACGCTGCGACATCTATACCGACGTGGACGGCGTCTATACCACCGATCCGCGCATCACCTCGAAGGCGCGCAAGCTTGACCGCATTGCGTTCGAGGAAATGCTGGAACTGGCCAGCCTGGGCGCCAAGGTGCTGCAGACCCGCTCGGTCGAGCTGGCGATGCGCTACAAGGTCCGGCTGCGGGTTCTGTCCTCGTTCGAGGATACCGACGAAACCAGCGGCACTCTGGTCTGCGATGAGGATGAAATCATGGAATCGAAAGTCGTCAGCGGCGTCGCCTATTCCCGCGAAGAAGCCAAGATCACGCTGGTCACCGTCGAGGATCGTCCCGGCATTTCCGCCTCGATCTTCGCGCCCCTGGCCGATGCCGGCGTGAACGTCGACATGATCGTGCAGAACATCTCGGAACGCGATTACGAGGACCATCCCGGCGCGGTCACCGACATGACCTTTTCCTGCCCGGTGAACCAGGTCGCCCGCGCCAAGAAGGCGATGGAGGATGCCAAGGCCGCCGGCCAGATCGCCTATGACGATCTGGTGGTCGATACCGAGGTCGCCAAGGTGTCCGTCGTCGGCATCGGGATGCGCAGCCATGCGGGTGTCGCGGCGCGCATGTTCAAGGCACTTGCTGATGAAAACATCAACATCAAGGTGATCTCGACCAGCGAGATCAAGATTTCGGTGCTGATCGACCGCAAATATATG
>RRZU011032107.1_pt1 | contig 38679 bp, 40 predicted proteins | sample 2165561 | NCBI WGS metagenome assembly RRZU01 (sample SAMN10456909, study PRJNA506462) | wastewater metagenome | isolation source: wastewater sludge | place: USA: Moscow, Idaho | reverse complement strand
CAAACATGGACATGGTGGTGCTTGAGCTGTCGAGTTTTCAGCTGGAGCATATTACGGCTTTGGGGGCGGACGTGGCGACCGTGCTAAACTTATCGGCTGACCATTTGGACAGACATGGCGACATGACAAATTATTTGGCGCTAAAATTACGCATTTTTGACCAAGCCAAAACCATGGTGGTTTGCACTGATGATAATGCCCTGATGACCGCTTGCCAAACTGCCAATACAAGTGCAGGCGTGATTAAGACTTGCGGACGGATTGGCGAGAGCTGGGATAAGGCGAGCGATTTTTATTTAATGCGTCAAGCTGATGAGATTTTGCTATGTCATCAAGGCGATGTTTGGATAAGTGCCGATAAACTGCTTATCAAAGGCAAGCATAATTTATTAAATGCCTTATCCGCCCTTGCTTTAGGTCAGGCGGTGGGCTTGGATAAAGACAGTATGCTGACCGCATTGCAAGCGTTTGCAGGGCTACCGCACCGCTGTCAATTTGTTGCCGAAGTGGGCGACAAGGCTTATTTTAATGATTCTAAAGGCACAAATATTGGCTCAACACTGGCAGCACTGGACGGCTTAGGAGCGGTATATGGCAAGCGTTCGCTGGCACTGATTGTCGGCGGTCAGGGCAAGGGGCAGGATTTTGCTGAACTTACGCCATTTGCTGATGAGTTTGCCGATAAGATTTATTTGATTGGGCAAGATAAAGACATCATCAAAGCCAAACTTGCCGAACAAATCGCTTTTGATCGCCTGATAGATGCAGGTACGCTTGATGTGGCGGTGTCGCTTGCTAGCCAAAGCGATGCCCGTGCGGTGCTGCTGTCGCCTGCCTGTGCCAGTCTTGATCAATTTAAAAACTATAATGAGCGGGGCGAGCGGTTTATGGCGTTGGTTGATAAACTGGCTTAATTTGTCATGGTGCTAAAGTAAGTGGATTTTACCAATGTGTGAAGTCTGCTTATTTTTTTGTATAAAATCATCTATAATAACCAGTTACTCTATTTAAAATAAAGTTGTTATGTCAAACCCCGTAACCAAAAAACCATCTCTAAAAATATTGTTCGCCCAAAAACTAGAACAATTATTTTCTATATCTTATTTACCCAAGGCTCGCCATATATTGGTGATGTCTTTGTTGATATTGATGACGCTTAGTTTGCTGATGATTGCGTCAGCATCCATTCCATTTGCCCAAAAATATAATTTACCTGAATTAAAATTTTTTTGGTCACAGCTGAGTTATATTGGTATTGGTTTGGTGGCGGGCTTTATTGTTTACCACATTCCGTTAAAATGGTATTACCAATTTCCCCTGATATTTTCGGCGTGGTTTTTTGTGCAGCTACTTTTGGTGTTGACGCTGTTTAGTGACAAAATTAATGGTTCAAGGCGTTGGCTAGACTTTGGTGTCATGAACTTACAAACGGCCGAACTTGCCAAAATTTTAATGGTCATCATCATCGCTGACTATGTGGTACGTCGTTCTGCTGAAGTGCGAGAACATATATTTTACGGTTGGCGACTTTTATTATGGTATTTGCCTGTGTCGCTACTGATTGTGATGCAGCCTGACTTGGGTACGGTGCTGGTGATTTTAGCAACGGCATTCATTGTTTTATTTGTCAGCGGTACACCTTATTCGCATTCATTGGTACTCACTGGGATTGGTGCGGTTGCCAGCTATTTTGCCATTCGGGTGGCGGAATATCGTGCCAAACGTTTGATGTCGTTTTTGGATCCTTATAATGATGTGCAGGATACTGATTTTCAACCCGCCAGAGCATTGGCGGCATTTTCTCGTGGGGGTTTTGATGGTGTGGGTTATGGGGATAGTATTTTAAAATTATCACATTTGCCCGAAGCCCATACCGATTATCTATTGGCAATCACTGGTGAAGAGCTTGGTTTTATTGGTGTGGCATCTGTGCTATTGTTGGAAATATTGATTATTGCCTGTATCATGCGTATCAGCTACCAAGCCCTAAAACGCAATCAACTGCGCCTAAGTTACACCACTTTTGGTTTTGCTACAGTGATTTTTGGACAAGTGTTTATCAATGCGGGCATGAACATGAGCTTGCTGCCGTCTAAAGGTTTGACCTTGCCGTTTTATAGTTTTGGCGGATCATCGATGCTGGTCATGATGATGATGATTGCCATTGTGTTAAAGGTAGATGCTCAAAGTGCTCAAATTGACAAGGATAATCAAAACCGCAAATATTAAGTTTAAGCCGTACCTAGGCTCACTTTACTTTGTAATGGCTGATTATCCCAATGCTTTACGCCCCACGCCAATATCTCGTGGGGCTTGCCGTCTAAAAGGTCAGGTGGCAGGCTTTGTCCTAGTAGCATTAAGGCTTGCACAAGTAGTTGTCTTACCTTAAAAGGCGTGCTGGTGTCTATGGGGGTGGCTAGGTTTTGTTTGGATAGTTTTTGTCCGTCACTGTTGTGTAGTAGGGGCAAGTGATAAAAATAATCAGGCACGCCAAGCCCGCACATCTTGATGATGTTAAGCTGAGCAGCGGTCATCGGTAAGATATCCACGCCACGCATGACGTGCGTTATGCCTTGTAAGCCATCATCAATGCTGCAAGCAAGGATATAATTTATCATACCGTTTTGGCGTTTGACCACCACATCGCCCAAGCTTTGAGCAGGATTGTCCCACACCACGCCAAGAATGCCATCATAAAAGGCAGTCAAGGCATCAGGCAGAATAAGACGAAGTTTACCATCGGGGCAGGGCGATAGCTGTTTTGATAAACAAAATCGTGGATAAATCGGTGTGGTTTCCAAGCTTGTGGTTATGGCAAGCTGGGTTTGTTTATGAAAAGGGTGGGGTGTTGGCGGATTGTCTTTAAAATAAGCGGATAAAGTTTTACGAGAACAAGTACAAACATAACAATCACGGCTTAATTTATCATGGAGAAATTCATCATAAACCGCTGTCCGCTTTGATTGGTATAATACTTCATCATCAGCGTATAAGCCTAGATTTTCCAAATCTTGCAAAATAGACACAGCAAAAGACGCTTTGCATCGCTCAAAATCCACATCTTCAATGCGTACCAGCCATTTGCCTTGTAAGGACTTAATATGGCAAAAGCTGGCAACTGCGGTGGTCAGTGATCCAAGATGAAGTTGTCCTGTGGGCGACGGGGCAAAGCGTCCTATCGGGGTCATGAATTAATAATGACCTTGGATTTGCTTTTCTTTGATTTCAGACATGGTTTTGCAGTCAATGCACTGGGTGGCGGTTGGGCGAGCTTCTAGGCGACGCAGTCCAATTTCTACACCACAGGTCTCACAATAACCATAATCGCCCGTTTCAATCTCAGCGATAGACTTATCGATTTTACGCACCAGCTTGCGTTCACGGTCACGGGTACGCAGTGCCAAAGCAAATTCTTCTTCTTGGGTGGCACGGTCGTTGATGTCCGCCAAGGCGTTGGTCTCTTCGTTGATGTAGTCCTTGGTGCGTTCAGCTTCGGCAAGTAATTCGGTTTTCCATTGTAATAGCAGAGTACGAAAATGTGCCAATTGTTTATCGGACATATATTCTTCGTCTTTGGCGGGCATATAAGGCGTAAAAGTGTTACTCATTGGCATTCCTTGTAGAACCAAAATTAACATAAAAAAACCGCCCTTATATTGGGGCAAGTTATCATATTTCAAGTTTTAAGAAATATTGTCTCCAAAAGAAGCAAATTTTATACCGAAAATTATCAATAAACCGTTACAATCTGTAAACTTGTGTACTAAATTCTTCTTTATATAAGTCAAAACAGCGAAAACCGCCTGCAACATCATCTATGGCAAAGTCATCTGCCAAAGGCAAAAACTGGCGACTGGTGGCAGGGCAGGTAAATAGCGTGCAGGGGTAGGGCGTGGGGGCGGATAGGGTTTGGGCTTGGTGGACATGACCGCAAAGTATCGCCTTGACGTGGGGGTAAGGGGTAAGCACCTGCCAAAACTCATCGGCATTTTGCAGGCGGTAAGCATCTATCCAGCGTGAAGCGACAGGCAGGGGGTGGTGGTGTAGGGCAATAAGGGTGGGTAGGGAGCTATTTTTTAGGGTGTCATTTAGCCAAATCAGACTTTCTTGGTTGAATGCCCCCACAATTTTGCCACCCACAGCAGAATTTAATAATAAAAGTTGCCAAGCGGGCTTATCATGCAGATAAAGGGTTAATTGATGACAGTCTAGCAGGCGGCTATCGGGGGTAACGGGGCTAAAGCTACGCTTATCAAAGGACAGTTGGGCACGATGCTCAAAAGTGACATCGTGATTGCCAGCGATGCAGGCGAACGCCACGCCTGTTTTGTGCAATACATCAAACAGCCAGTCATAACCGCCCTTGTCGACATCTTGTACCAAATCCCCCGTTAGTAGGATTAAATCAGGATTAAGAGTAAGGGCGTGATTTAAAATCGCCAAAAAATTAGCATGATAAGCCGAAGCGGTATCATGGGGCAAATGTAAATCTGACAGTTGCACCATGCGACAGCGGTCTTGGGTAAGGGTTTTTTGTGGTGGATAAATCAGGTTAGTAGCCATGCTTTGTGGTAAATTTGCTGATGATTAAGGTGGTAAAAAACACCAATGCTAAGGTTAACACAATACTAAGCCCTGTCGGTGCGTCCAGCCAAACACTGCCCCAAACCCCACAGGTTACCGCCATTTGGGCGACCATCAAGGCGATGATAACCATGTGTTTGGGCGAGTTTGCAAGCAGGCGAGCGATGAGTGCAGGTAGGATTAACAGCCCGCTGATAAGTAGGCTGCCGACCGCTTGCAGTGCCACGGTACAAAAGCCCGCAAGTAGCCCCATAAAAAACAGCTTTTGGGCGGTAGGATTGATGCCACTGATTTGGGCAAGCGGTTCATAAGTGGCAAGTTTGACTTGTTTGCCCCAAATCCACGCCAAAAATCCCAAACCAGCCACAATCATCATCGCTAGACGTGGCAAATCCGCCCAATCTACTTGTAACAGATTACCAAATAAAAAGCCTAAAACATTGGCTTGTTGTTGGGTAAGCTGAGTTAAGGTTAATAGCCCAAGACAAAGCAGGCTCGCCGAAACCACCGCCAAAAGTGCGTCACTAGGTAGGCGTTTGTCTTCTATCACGGTCAGCACGCCCACCACGCACGCCCCAACCAGCACCGTCCCCAAATCACTGGGCAGTGATAGCCACACCGCCAACGCCACGCCAAATAATGCCCCGTGTGCCAAGGTATCAGCAAAAAACGCCATGCGTCGCCACAGCACCAAACAGCCCAAAGGGGCAGACAGTAAAGCCAAAAGAGAGCCTGCAATCCAAGCAGGGGCGATGATGGGTAGCCAATCGTTCATAAGTTTTTGTTTTTATAGATATTTATGTGTGATGATGACAATGGTCGTGATGATGAATGTAGGGGCTTTGATAATGCCCAAACAGATTGGTAAACTCAGGGGTTAGGGCGATTTGACTGGGCACGCCTTGACAGCAGATGTGTTTATTTAGGCAAATCACCCGTCTTGAGCCTTTCATCACCCAATGCAGGTCATGCGACACCACCAGCATGGCACAGCGTAAAAAATCAGGCATTTCATCAATGAAGTGATACAGCCATGCTTCGCTGTCGGGGTCTAGCCCTTGCATGGGTTCATCAAGGATTAACAGGTCGGGCTTATCAAGCAGTGAGCGAGCCAATAACATACGCTGAGTTTCGCCCCCTGATAGGTGATGGACTTGTTTGGGTAATAGGGCGGACAGCGACAATTTGTCAAAAATCACTGCTTTTTGCTCGGGCGTTAAGCGGTCTTTATTGGCTTGGGCAAGCAAATCCTGCACCCGTAGTGGTAAAATGCTGGGTACGGCAAATTTTTGTGGCACATAGCTTAAGGTGGTGGCGTGGCGATGAATTTGTCCTGTTGTGGGCTTAATTAATCCCAAAATCAGCTTAACCAACGTGCTTTTACCTGCCCCATTAGGACCGATCAGACTTATCATTTCTTTATCATCAATAGATAAGCTGATGTCATGTAGCAGGCGAGACGTACCGATTTGGTAGCCGACATGGTTAAGCTCTAGCACCTTATTGGCAGGCACGGCAAATCCCTTTAAATTCAATGGTGCTACGCTCTATGGCAAAACCCGCATCATTTTTGGCAAAGTCAATCACCGCTTGAACGGGCAAATTACTACATTCTTCTACACTATGACATTTGGTGCAAATCAAAAACGCCGCTGCGTGCTCTGATCTAGGGTGGCAACATGGCACATAAGCATTGATTGAGCTTAACTGGTGGATCAGCCCTTCATTTAACAAAAATTCTAGCGAGCGATAAATGGTCGGTGGGGCGATATTTTTGCTTTTTTGGCTATCTGTGGCATGACGTGAACGTTGCAGGGCACTGATAAGATCATACGCCCCAAGTGGTCGGTCAGCGGATAAAATAAGCGACAGCACTTCTTCACGCAAAGGGGTAAAGCGTACGCCACGGCTTTCACAATGGGCTTTGGCTTGGGTAAGACGCACCGCAGGATCATCTTGGTGAACGTGATGTTGGTGGTGACAACTTTGAGACATAAAACACTCGGATAAAAAACGTATAAAAAGTAAGTAAATAATGTAACGTTAAATTTAAAATAATTCTAACACATTTATTGCTAGTTTAGTAAGATAAGTCACTGACTGTGCATTCACTTAAATCTTGTACACAATTTTTATTAAATATCAAGAAAAATATAGGGTTTTGCATACAACCAACTTAAAATGTTTACCACTTTTTAAGTGAAAAAATCAATCTAAGTTAAAATAGTTAACCTAGCTATCAAACATGTATTATTTGAAAAATCAATATTAAATTGATATAATATAACGTAATTATAGCAAATTTGGTGAAAAAATGAATAAAATAGCACAAATCCTGTTAAAGCGCCTTGTTAAAGTTGGCTTGTTTGGTATACTTAGCCTATCGGTTGCCTATGCTGAACAGACTGTCAGTGTCAGTAACTATCCCTTATCACTGCTTTCTAATGCAGTAACGGACGGCACGCCCCCTGCGCAGATGCTGCTGGCTAAAGGCGATGTCGGTCATCACGGCGAACTTAGCCCTAGTAGTGTTAAGCTGATTGGCGAAAGTCGTCTTGTGGTGTGGTTTGGTGAGGAACTTGAACAAAATTTGGTCAATCACTTAAAAGATGCTCCCCACGCCATTTCCCTTTATCGCTTAAATGCCTTTCATCGTTTGCCCTTACGTGAGATTGACGGCAAGCCAAAAGCAGGTAGTTTTGATGCTCATTTTTGGCTAGACCCCAATAATGCCAAAGCCATTGTGCGAGCCTTGGCGGTCATTCATAGCCACGCCAACCCCGAGCATAAAGCCCAGTATCTTGCCAATGCCGATAAATTCGCCAAAAAACTAGATATGGCGGTTTCACAGGTCAAAGCGGGTGATGTTAGACCTTATTGGGCGTATCATGATGCTTATCAATATTTAGAAAAATCAGCAAAGTTATCCTTTATTGGAGCATTGACCCCCGATCATCATCTTGCCCCCAAAGCAAGTCAAATCAAATGGCTTTCGCAAAATCGTCCTCGCCCAACCATGTGTCTATTGTCACAAATGCCCGTGTCAGACGGTATTGTTAATAAATTGGGTGATACTCGCGTCACTGTACAACAAGAAGACATGAGCGGGCATACTGATTTTGTGCAGGCATGGCAGGATTTGCTGACAGAGATTGATGCTTGTATCGGTTAATTTTTCAATTTTTAATCAAATTTTAAACATAATTACCACAAAATACCGTTAAATTATTTTTTTGAAAAATAATCGGTATTTTGTGGTGAAAATAGCTTGTAAGTTGACAAAAAACTTCTTATAATCCTCACGCCCATAATTGAAATTAATTGATACAAATTATTATCATTTCCTTATTATTAGTGTACAGGTGTACTAATGACCCAACCTGCTCGGCAAAATCACAAGGCGGTGATTTTTGCGCAACAACAACGACAGCTTTGGGCGGTATGTACACTTATTTTGTTAGGGCTAGTATGGGATTTTGCAGTTTTGGGTAGTGTTTCACCTCCTATAACAACCAAAAATCTTACCGCAGGAGCGATGCTTGGCTTTTTGGGCAACCTAGTATTTACACGTATTGCTTATCGTCGAACGGGAGCAAAGGCACGCCAAGCGGTCATGCTTAATATGTATCTAGGGCAGATGATTAAATGGGCATTAACACTTGTTGGGTTTGCCTTAATTTTTATTTTTCTTAAGCCTTTGTTGCCATTGGCGGTATTTGTGGGTTTTTGTGCTTTACAATTGTGGCACAGCGTCAGCATGTGGCGTATGGGGGTGTAAATGGTATTTTTACCCCAAATTGTAAACTTTCTGTAAGAAAAAAGCACATTTTCTCTTTACATATTGGCTTTGGTGCAATAAAATACCAATAATTGTGTATGCAGATTGCCAAAGTCTCAAAGATAGATTGCTAGAAGTAGGGTGATCTACCATACTTAAAAAAGGTACTGATGTATAACAAGTACTAAAGATGGGATTTAAGTTAGGATCGTTGTCGCATCATGATACAACAGATGATTGACAGTAATGGTCTATGGCAAGTCAGCGTACATTTTGTTGATTTGGCGTATTTTCAATTTTGTTTGAATTAAGAGCTTATTATGGCTGAACAAAACTCTTCAGATTATATTGCCCACCATTTGACCAATTGGACTTATGGTTATCTTCCTAGCGATGACGGTGGTGGCACTTGGAAAGTAGCACACGATGTTGCTGAAGCATCACAAATGGGGTTTAAGGCCATTCATTTGGATTCCATGCTTTGGTCTGTCGGTTTAGGGATTTTCTTTTGTGCCTTATTTTGGGCAGTAGGACGTAAAGCTACATCGGGCGTACCCACTAAACTACAAGCTTTTATTGAGCTAATTGTTGAGTTTGTGGATAATTGCGTTCGTGAATCTTATAATGGTACATCAAAACTCATTGCTCCGTTAGCATTGACTATTTTTGTGTGGATTTTCTTGATGAACTTAATGGACTTAGTGCCTATTGATTTCATCCCATCACTTGCTCAGCAAATTGGTGCAGCCATGGGGCATGATCCACATTATGTGTACTTTAAGATTGTACCTAGCACTGACCCCAATATTACTTTGGGTATGGCGCTATGTGTATTGATACTTATCATTGGCTTCGGTCTTAAATATAAAGGCGTGGGCGGGTTCATTGGTGAATTTACCCTACATCCTTTTAGTGCTAAAAACCCCATTTTACAAGCGATACTTATCCCTGTAAACTTGGTGCTAGAAGTGGTAACGCTACTTGCCAAACCTATTTCGCTTGGTTTGCGACTGTTTGGTAATATGTATGCTGGTGAGCTTATCTTTATTTTGATTGCTCTGATGCCATTTTGGATTCAATGGGCGTTATCTGTGCCATGGGCAATCTTCCATATTTTGGTTATCACTCTACAGGCGTTCGTGTTTATGATGTTGACGATAGTTTATCTATCACTTATCTCATCACAAGCAGAACATTAATTTAAAACTTTTTAATTTAACCCTTTTAACTCAACCCTTAAATAGGTCAATAAGGAGACATCATGGATCCAGTTATCGCTCAGTACACGCTACTTGCTGTGGCTCTACTAATCGGTTTAGGTGCATTAGCAACAGGTATCGGCTTTGCTATCTTGGGTGGCAAATTCTTGGAAAGTACCGCTCGCCAGCCTGACCTTGGTTCACAACTTCAAACCAAAATGTTCATCGTAGCGGGTCTTCTTGACGCCGTGCCCATGATCGGTGTTGGTGTTGCCATGCTATTGTTATTCGCCAATCCATTCGGCGGCTAGTCGTCAAGTAAATGCCCATTTTCTGCGATCGGATGCCTTTAGTATGAGCGGTCTCCGATGCAGAAAATAAGGCTCTCACCTGACTTCACTAACTAACGAGGTGATTTGATGAATATCAATTCTACTATTATCGGTCAGATGATTGCGTTTGCGATTTTTGTGTGGTTTTGCATGAAATTCGTATGGCCACCTTTGATCGGTGCGATTAATGAGCGTCAACGCAAAATTGAAGAAGGCTTAAACGCCGCTGAAAAAGCCAAAGCCGACCTAGCATCTGCTGAACAAAAGGCTGAAGCTGAGTTTGCTGCTGCCAAAACTGAAGCAGCCTCTATCATTGAAAAAGCCAATAAAACGGCAAACCAAATGATTGAAGATGCCAAAGAGCAAGCCCGTCTTGAGGGTGAGCGTATTGTTTCGGCAGCCCATAGTGCTGTAGAACAAGAAGTGGCTCAAACGCGTGAACAGTTGCGTTCTCAAGTGGCTGCTTTAGCGGTGCTTGGTGCAGAGAAGATTTTGCAAGACAAAGTTGATGAACAAAAACACGCCAGTATGCTAGAACAGTTGGCGGCGAAGCTGTAATTGGGGGAACATATGGCTGAACTATCTACCTTAGCAAAACCCTACGCCAAGGCGGCGTTTGATTATGCTAAAGAACACAATGCAATTAATGAATGGGAAAGATTTCTGTCTGTTGCTAGTAGCATTGTGGATAATGAAGAATTTACTTCAATTTTGAATAATCCAGCCATTTCTGCGCCACAAAAAACGACTATATTAATGGACGTTTATACCAAGCAGGCATCTGGGGATTCATTGCTAGCTAAAACGCTAGACAGTGTGGCTTCTCATGGTGTTGATGTTAGTGGTGTTGCTCGGGTGTTGGGCATGTCGCCTTCAAAGGCTCTAGCCAACTTTATCGCCCAGTTATCAGAGCATGATAGATTAGCATTATTGCCCCAAATCTATACTCAATACAGTAAGCTAAAATCACAAGAGCTAAAACAGGTTGACGCTTACGTTACTTCAGCCTATCCACTAACCAGTGACCAACGCAAAACCCTACAAGAACGTTTGGCAGTTTCTACAGGTGCAATTGTTATTTTGCATGAAGAAGTTGATCCTGCGTTATTAGGCGGTGCGACCATTAAAGTGGGCGATAAGTTTACCGATGGCTCAGTGCGTGGCAAGTTAAAACAATTAAAGACTCAGCTAACGGCGTAAGTTTGGCTGTCTAAATTTAAAGGAAACAAGGCAATGCAACAATTGAATCCAGCCGAAATCAGCAACCTGATTAAGCAGCGTATTCAAGACCTTGACGTAGGCGCAACTGCAAAAACTGAAGGCGTTATCGTCAGTGTCTCCGATGGTATTGTGCAAATTCATGGCTTGGAAGAAGCTATGTATGGCGAGATGATTGAGTTTGAAGGTGGTGTCTATGGTATGGCACTTAACCTTGAGCAAAGCTCAGTCGGTGCGGTTGTGCTAGGCGATTATTTGAGCCTACAAGAAGGTCAAAAAGCCTATTGCACAGGACGCATTTTAGAAGTGCCTATTGGACCTGAACTTTTGGGTCGTGTGGTAGATGCATTGGGCAATCCTATTGATGGCAAAGGCCCTATCAATGCTAAACTAACTGATAAAGTTGAAAAAATCGCCCCAGGTGTTATCGCGCGTCAATCAGTTGATGAACCTGTGATGACTGGTTATAAAGCGGTTGATACCATGATTCCTATTGGGCGTGGTCAGCGTGAGCTGATTATTGGTGACCGCCAAACTGGTAAAACCGCTATGGCGATTGACGCTATCATTGCTCAAAAAAATTCAGGTATCAAGTGTATCTATGTTGCTGTTGGCCAAAAGCGTTCTACCATTGCTAACGTTGTACGCAAACTAGAAGAAACAGGTGCTTTGGCTTATACCACAGTTGTGGTAGCGTCTGCATCTGAGCCTGCAGCGCTACAATATCTTGCGCCTTATTCTGGCTGTACCATGGGTGAATACTTCCGTGACCGTGGTCAAGATGCGCTAATTATTTATGATGATTTGTCTAAGCAAGCTGTTGCTTATCGTCAAATCTCCCTATTGCTACGTCGCCCACCAGGACGTGAAGCGTACCCAGGGGATGTATTCTATCTACATTCACGTCTGCTAGAGCGTGCATCACGAGTTAATGCTGATTATGTAGAAGCATTTACAGGTGGTGAAGTTAAAGGTCAAACTGGCTCTCTAACTGCTTTGCCTATCATTGAAACTCAAGCAGGTGACGTATCAGCGTTCGTACCAACCAACGTAATTTCGATTACCGATGGTCAGATTTTCCTTGAGTCTAACCTATTTAACTCAGGTATCCGCCCTGCGGTGAACGCAGGTATCTCGGTATCTCGTGTGGGTGGTGCAGCACAGACTAAGATTATCAAAAAACTATCTGGGGGTATTCGTACCGCACTAGCTCAGTATCGTGAGCTTGCTGCTTTTGCTCAGTTTGCGTCAGATCTTGACGATGCTACCAAAAAGCAATTAGAGCATGGTCAACGTGTTACTGAGCTGATGAAGCAAAAGCAATATGCCCCGATGTCTATTGCTGACCAAGCCGCTGTGATTTATGCATCTAACGAAGGTTATTTGGCGGATGTAGCGGTTGAAAAAATTGGTGCTTTTGAAGAAGCGTTCTTGCGTTATTTGCGTAATGACCATGGAGCGTTGATGACTGAAATTGACGAAACTGCAAACTACAATGATGACATTGAAGGTCGTCTAAAATCTGCAATTGAGTCATTTAAAGCATCGTACAGCTACTAAAGCAAATGGTGCGTTAAGAATATTTAACGCACCATATCCATTTAAATATCCAGTTTTGGAACAATTATGGCAAGCTTAAAAGAAATACGTGCAAAAGTAACCAGTATTAAAAGCACACAAAAAATTACTCGTGCCATGCAGATGGTTGCTGCCAGCAAAATGCGTAGAGCCCAAGAGCGCATGGTGCGAGGTCGCCCTTATGCTGAGAGTATTCGTTACATTATCTCGCACCTAGTACAAGCACAGGCAGACTACAAACACCCTTATATGGTCTCCCGTCCTGTCAACCGTGTGGGTTTTATTGTGATTACTTCTGATCGTGGTTTGGCAGGAGGATTAAACATTAACTTGTTTAAAACGCTGCTAAAATCTGTTAGGGAGTACCAAGAACAATCAGTGGAATTGACATTTGCTGCGATTGGGTCTAAAGGTGTGGGCTTTTTTAAAAGCTTTGGTGGTAATGTAACGGCAGCAACTACAGATTATGGTGATAGCCCGATCTATGATCAAATTCGTGCCCCAGTGTTGGCGATGTTAGATGATTATAATGCAGGTCGTATTGACCGCATTTATTTGGTATATAACAAGTTTGTTAATGCCATGACTCAAAAACCAACACAAACGCAGCTCGTACCGCTACCTGAAGGAACATTGGACGATGACAGCATTGCTCACAGTTGGGATTATATCTATGAGCCAGATGCAAAAACTCTGATTGACAACTTGATGAACGACTATGTTGAGTCTGTTGTGTATCAAGCAGTGTTAGAAAATATTGCATCAGAGCAGTCAGCTCGTATGGTGGCAATGAAAGCTGCGACGGATAATGCGGGCAATCTTATCAAAGAGTTGCAACTGGTTTACAACAAACTTCGCCAAGCGGCGATTACTCAAGAAATTTCGGAAATCGTTGGCGGTGCCGCCGCTGTTTCTTAGCCGAACAAAGAATTATTAGGAGAACGCAATGAGCGGTCGTATTGTGCAGATTATCGGTGCGGTTATTGACGTAGAGTTTAACCGTGGCGAAGTGCCCCAAATTTATGATGCATTAAATGTTGATGGTACTGAAACAACATTGGAAGTACAGCAGCAGTTGGGTGATGGTGTAGTGCGTACCATTGCTATGGGTTCAACTGAAGGTTTAAAGCGCGGCTTGACTGTATCTAATACCAATGCCCCAATTTCTGTACCTGTGGGTACAGCGACTTTGGGTCGTATTATGGACGTACTTGGTCGTCCTATTGATGAAGCAGGTCCTGTAAACGCTGACCAAAAATGGTCTATCCACCGTGAAGCTCCAAGCTATGATGAGCAATCCAACTCAACTGAACTATTAGAAACAGGTATTAAGGTTATTGACCTACTGTGTCCGTTCGCTAAAGGTGGTAAAGTTGGTCTGTTTGGTGGTGCGGGTGTTGGTAAGACTGTTAACATGATGGAGCTTATTAACAACATCGCGCTTAAACACTCAGGTCTTTCTGTATTTGCTGGTGTGGGTGAGCGTACTCGTGAGGGTAACGACTTCTATCATGAAATGCAAGAAGCAGGTGTTGTAAACACTGAAGACTTTACCAAGTCAAAAGTAGCCATGGTTTATGGTCAGATGAATGAACCACCAGGAAACCGTTTGCGTGTTGCCTTGACAGGTCTGACCATGGCAGAGTATTTCCGTGATGAAAAAGACGAAGCCACTGGCAAAGGTCGTGACGTACTGCTATTTGTTGATAATATCTATCGTTACACCCTAGCAGGTACTGAAGTATCAGCACTGCTTGGTCGTATGCCATCAGCGGTAGGTTATCAGCCTACACTGGCTGAAGAAATGGGCTTGCTTCAAGAGCGTATTACCTCTACTCAATCAGGCTCTATTACTTCAGTACAAGCAGTATATGTACCTGCGGATGACTTGACTGACCCCTCTCCTGCAACTACTTTTGCGCACTTGGATGCAACAGTTGTACTAAGCCGTGATATTGCTTCTCAAGGTATTTACCCTGCGGTTGACCCATTAGACTCTACATCTCGTCAGCTTGATCCTCAAGTCATCGGTGAAGAGCATTATAGTGTGGCTCGTGGTGTACAAGAAGTATTGCAGCGTTACAAAGAATTAAAAGATATTATTGCCATTTTGGGTATGGACGAACTGTCTGAAGAAGACAAAATGGTTGTATATCGTGCTCGTAAGATTCAGCGTTTCTTGTCTCAGCCGTTCCACGTTGCTGAGGTCTTTACGGGGGCTCCTGGTAAATACGTAGCATTGCGTGATACCATTGCTGGCTTTAAGGCAATTATTGACGGTGAATATGATCATATGCCAGAACAAGCGTTCTATATGGTTGGTGGTATTGACGAAGCTATTGCTAAGGCTGAAAAGCTAAAATCCTAAGTTGAAAAAGGGCCTGTGGTATGATTTAGACTACCGCAAGCCCTTGCTTAAAAAACATCAATCCTAATCATTTGGGAGAAAATGATGACTACTTTTAAATGCCGTGTGGTCAGCGCTAAAGAAGAGATTTACGCTGGTGACATTCAGATGCTTGTAGCAACAGGTAGTGAGGGCGAGTTGGGGATTTTGGCGGGGCACGTACCTTTGGTAACTTTGCTAAAACCAGGTCCTATGCATCTAAAAACTGCTGATGGCAGCGATGAAGTAATTTATATCCAAGGAGGCTACCTAGAGGTACAACCTAAGGTGGTGACAGTGCTTGCTAGTGCTGCTCAGCGAGCTCATGACTTGGACGAAGCACAAATTGCCGAAGCTCGTCAAAAAGCAGAGCAACTACTTGCCAATCAAAGTAGCACCCTACAGACCCAAGAAGCACTTTTGGCATTGGCAGAATCTGTGGCACAGCTACAAACCATTCGCAGATACAAAAACCGTGCTCAAGCTAACTAGCATTGTATTGATTTGCTTAAGGACATGATATGACAGTAATGGCATCTGAAAAAGAAAATATTCCACGCATTTTGATCGTTGAAGATGATGAGCGTTTGGCAACTTTAACGCAAGACTATCTAAGACGCAATGGTTTGGATGTGGCAATAGAAACTGATGGTACTCGTGCGATTCGTCGTATCATTGGCGAACAGCCTGACTTGGTACTACTAGATGTCATGCTTCCAGGTAGTGATGGTTTAACGGTATGTCGTGAGGTGCGCCCACATTACAGTCAGCCTATTTTAATGCTAACTGCTCGTACTGAAGACATGGATCAGGTATTAGGGCTTGAGATGGGGGCGGATGATTATGTTGCCAAACCTGCCCAACCCCGTGTGCTACTTGCTCGCATTCGTGCTTTGCTTCGTCGTGCTGAATCCACGCCTGTTCATGAATCGCCTCAACGCCTAGAATTTGGTGAATTGGTGATTGATAATGGCGGACGTTCAGTAACACTTGGCGGTCGCTTGGTGGATTTTACCAGCGCCGAATATGATCTTTTGTGGCTATTAGCATCAAGTGCAGGACGTATTTTATCGCGTGAAGATATTTTTGAGCGTCTGCGTGGTATAGAGTATGATGGTCAAGACCGTTCTATTGATGTGCGTATTTCGCGTATTCGTCCTAAAATTGGTGATGATCCAGAAAACCCAAAACGCATTAAAACTGTTCGCAGTAAAGGCTATTTGTTCGTTAAGGACAGTAATTAGTCCCGTGGTCTAAAAAACACCTTTTACACGACAGCTTGTGTTATAATAAAAGTCAGTTTAACCGCTGACTTTTATTTTTTATCTCTTATTTTTCATTAGTTTATAAGCATGACGCTATTTTCTTTTGCTGAACGCAGTATTTTCTTTCGTATTTATTCAGGACTGCTACTGATTTGTTTGGTGGTGGCGTTTTTTGCTTATTTATTGATTGAAAGCATTAACCAAGAACGCATCCAAACGTATCGTGAATCCATGGCGACGGGTGCATTTTATTTGACCAGCCAAAGTGTTTTATCGCAAAAAACGCCCCATGAGCGCCAAGTTTGGCTACAAAATGCCAGTGCTGCTTTTGGTTCAATGTTTATCATTACACCAATGGATAATATAGGTTTTAAGGCAAGAGAGCTAAAACAGTTAGAAGAAGAAAAAGCAGTCGTTCGTCATAATCCCAAAACCAATGAGTCTTATATTTATCATCGTATTGGTGATGAAAACAATGTGTTGTGGACAAAAGTTTCTCGCATCAGTGAACGTCAAGTGCGCGCAATGATGGTGTTTTTATTGCAAGATTTGTCAAATTATCCTACCTTTGACAGCAAAAAAGGACGTTTGGAATTTTTAAGTAATAAATTTGGCTATGCCATTACTCTAGAGGCAATGCAAAATCTTGATTTAGATGATGAGCAAATTGCTAAACTCAATCAACAAGAACCCATATTATTATATAAAGACAGTGCCGACACTCAAGATCCAAACATCTCTATCATTGCCAAAAGCGAGATCGATGGTGTGGCGGTAGTGGCAGGCCCTATTGCTTTGTTTAATTTTTTCCCGTTAAATCTGATTGTTAGTGTGGTGCTGATTTGTCTTTTGATGATTAGTGTTGGGGTTTATGGGCTGATTTTTCCCCTGCAAAGACGGCTACAGTTGCTGCAAGCTGGGGTCAATAAAGTAGCAAAAGGCGATCTAGAAACCAGTGTACAAGTGGTTGGTAGTGATGATATTGCTCGCTTATCATCTGCCTTTAACTCCATGACCAAACACATCAAACGCCTGATTCAGTCGCAAAGAGAGTTGACAAGGGCGGTATCACATGAGCTTAGAACGCCTGTTGCTCGCATTCGCTTTGCGGTGGATATGCTCGCTGATGATGACGACTATGAGTCACGGCAAAGCCAAAAAAATTACATCGATGAAGATATTGAGTCGCTTAATGATTTGATTGATGAAATTTTGACTTATGCCAAACTTGAAGAAGGCTCGCCACAAATGGATTGGCAGATGATCTGTCTAAAAGACTTGCTTGAGCAAATTGAGCGAAAAACCAATGCATTAGGTAAGCCAATCACCATTAAAATCAACGCCCCTGCCCAAAAAGTGGTCGCCATGGCGGACAGACGTTATTTGCACCGAGTGGTACAAAACTTGGCGGGTAATGCCCTGCGTTATGCTAACAGCACAATCATCGTAAGTGCGGGCATTCATAGAAATATCGCCTTTGTCAGCGTAGAAGATGATGGGCATGGCATTCCTGAAGCTGACCGTGAAAAGGTATTTATTCCCTTTGCTCGTCTTGATGACAGCCGTACCCGTTCATCGGGCGGTTATGGGCTTGGGCTGTCTATCGTTAGCCGTATTGCTTTTTGGTTTAATGGTCAGATGAGTGTGGACGAAAGCCCAACTTTACACGGGGCAAGGTTTATCATGCAGTGGCCCATTAAACAAATTGGCGTGACCATTGCCGCCGATGAGATGACCCAAGCCACCAACGAAAAAGCATTGATTGGCGAATAAGTGGGTGTGATACAACCAATCATACCTTTGAACAAACCAATAAGCATTTTAATATATTGCTTGTTTTAAAAGTATGTTAAGATTAAAACGTATATAGTTTTTATATAGGTGCAGATATGCCTTATTTATTTAGTTTTTTGGTAGTTGCCAATGCCGCCATGCTTGGTTATTTATTACTTTCTGGCGACAAAGAAGAAAAAGCCTTGGCACAAGCCCAATCACAATTACAAAAACCTGTCAGTTTTGAAGACACCAGTCAACGCCTGCCGCCACAAATTGGCAAAAAATAAATCATACATCTATATCATCAGTGTGATCTGTCCCTAAAGTTTGTGCCTTAATCAGTTGTGACAACAGGGGGATTTTGACACAAACTTGCAGTCCGCCTTGGGGGTGATTTTGGGCTTCCACTGTACCTTGGTGCAGTCTTGCGATACGTTCTACGATGGCAAGTCCAAGCCCGCTACCTTGTGTGGTGCGGGCGGTTTCCCCACGTTCAAAAGGCTGCATGATACGAGCAAGCTCGCTTTCGGCAACGCCTTGCCCTTCATCTTTAACACACAATAAAAGCTGGGGTGGGGCAGTGTCGTCATCAGTGGGCAAAATGGTCGCTATAAGATGAATGGGCTGACTGCCATAACGCACCGCATTATTGACCAAATTTACAATCAACCGCTTGATGGATAAGGGGCGCACAGCAACGTCTTCTGTCACGTCATTTTGGTAATAAAATTGTACACCATTAAACTGCACCATGATTTCATGAAAAATACCGTCCAGTGCAGTCATACGCACCGCTTCGTCCGAGCCGTCTTTCATAAACGAAATAAACTGCTCTAAAATAGCGTCCATGTCTTCAATGTCATACACCAAGCCTTCTCGAAAAAATTCATCGGGCAACATTTCAGCGGTCAGACGCATGCGGGTCAAGGGCGTGCGTAGGTCGTGTGAGATACCTGCCAGCATGATGGTACGTTCTTTTTGGGCTTGACTTAGGGTGGTAAATAGGCGGTTAAAGGCGGTATTAACCTTGCGGATTTCGTTAGAGCCTTTATCGGTGGGCAGTACTGTGGCGTGCCCTAGGTTGATGTAGTCGGTGGCGGTGCGTTCTAGGCGTTTTAATGGGCGGTTTAGTCTGCGTACCAGCACCAAAATGGTTAATAAGGATAAAATCGGCAAGCCCAACACAAATCCCACCAATACGCTGGCACTATACTGAGAATAATAGGGTACGGGTTCTTTTAGCCAGATGTTTGGGTGTTTGCTGTCTTGTATCCACAAATAAGGCACGGGCTTAAATTTAAAATACACCACCACATCACGCCCAATATTTTCGCCAACCCGTTGGGCAAAAATATTGGTAAAAAAATCGGCAAATAATTTGTCACTAACTTCGGGAAATTCATTTGGGTTGTCAATGATTTGAATGTGACTATGTTTATAAATCCATGTCAATGTATGCTTGTCATCATAAAATTCTTGTTGGGCTTTATCCAATAGTTTTAATTCACTGCTTAAATAATTGGCATGGTTATTAATTTCGGGCAAATATAAGCTTCGCCAAAACAGCCAAATGGACAAAGCAATACTGACAAACACAATAAAGGTAATCATCAGCACCGTATGCCATGTGTTGGAATTGGCATGATAGCGAAGTTTAAGTAAGATGCGTGATGGATTTTTCATGATGGTAAGGCTAACAAGATATTGGGGGAATTTTAACATAATTATCCTTAAAAATTTAGCCAAAAGCCCCTTTGATTTTAAGGCGGATTTTGTTATAATGGGCGTTTAGTTCTGGTTTTGCCAACGGCTCATCCTCACATTTGGCAACCAGTATGGCTCAATTCTTGCACTTATTTAGTTAATAGTCCTGATTTTTAATACAGAGAGTTTTTATGGTTGTTATTCGTTTAGCCCGTGGTGGTTCAAAAAAACGTCCTTTTTATCATGTTGTTGTTGCTGACAAACGTGCTGCCCGTGATGGTCGCCGTATTGAGCAAATCGGCTTTTTTAACCCACTAGCCCGTGGTCAAGAAATCAAATTCCGTGTTGACCTAGATGCCTATAACGCATGGATTGCCAAAGGTGCACAACCTTCTGAGCGTGTTGCTGATTTGGTAAAATCACAAAAAGCCTAATCTAAGCCTTTTTGGTTTATATGGTTGCTTGGGTTTGGGTAAATGCCCGAAAGTTGAGTAACCATACAGCATTTTTGGTTTGCGGTTTGTGTTGTAATAACGCAAACCGTTTGTTTTTGCGTATTTATGATTTGTAGTTATGAGCCAAACAGTTTCCAACAATGAAAGCGATTTGATTAAAATTGCCACCTTAAAAAAACCTTATGGCATTAAAGGTTGGCTTTGGGTATTTAGTCATTTGGACAATCGTGATGATATTTTTGCCATTAAATCTTGGCAGCTAAAAACGGCAACGGGCTTTAAACCTTTGACGGTCACCGATTGGCACACCCAAGGTCAGGGCTTGGTGGCAAGTTTTAAGGAAATCCCTGATCGTAACCTTGCCGAAACCATGCACGGGGCGACCATTTGGGCAAATAAAGCCGACTTGCCAAAACTTGGCGAAGATGAATATTATTGGTCGGATTTGATTGGGCTTAGTGTCATCAATGAAGAGGGCGAGAATTTGGGTGTGATTAAAAATCTGTTTGAAACAGGGGCTCATGAGATCATCACCGTTAAGCCAAGTAAAGACAGTATTGATGACGAAGAACGCCTGATTCCTTGGCATAAAGACATCGTGTTACAGGTGGATTTGGACAAACAGACCATGCTGGTGGCGTGGGGCAGTGATTACTAAACCTAGGAATAAGCCATGTTTTTTGCGGTCATCAGTATCATGCCACAGATGTTCACGGCAATCAGTGAATATGGCATCACGGCTCGGGCGATTAAAAACGCTCAAGTAGAGCTTGTGTGTATCAACCCCAGAGACTTTACCAGTGATAATTATCATCGCATTGATGAGCGTCCCTTTGGCGGTGGGCCAGGCATGGTGATGATGGCAGAGCCGTTAGAAAAGGCGATTATTCATGGCAAAACTTTGGCTCGTGAATACTTTATAAAACACGGCAAAGACCCTGACACCCCTTGTCCTGTGGTCTATCTGTCGCCCCAAGGTAAGCTGTTAAATGAACAAAACGTGCTACAGATGAGCCAATGTCAGGGCGTGATTTTGTTGTGTGGGCGTTATGAAGGTATTGATGAGCGTCTGATACAGCGGTATGTGGACAGTGAAATTTCCATTGGCGATTATGTGCTGACGGGCGGTGAACTGCCTGCCATGGTGCTGATGGACAGCGTCATTCGTAGGCTGCCTAGCGTGATGAATGAGCAGTCCGCCCATGAAGACAGCTTTGTAGATGGGCTGTTGGACTGTCCTCATTATACCAAACCTGTAGTCTATGATGGGCAAAGCGTGCCCGATGTGCTACTTTCGGGGCATCATGGTAATATTGCCAAATGGCGGTTTTTACAGCAAGTGGTAAGAACCAAAGATCGCCGTCCTGAGCTGTGGGAAAAGTTTGAGCCAAATAAACAACAAATCAAATGGCTTAAAGAACATAATCAAAGCACTAAATAGCTATTTAGGATTGTTGTTTAATTAAATCCAGTTGCTTTTTAGCTAAAATTTTTATAAAATACTCGTTTTTGTGCCTAAGTGGTTTAGGCAACAGTATTGTAAAATACGACTAATAAAATCACGATATGCGACCTTAAAACCACGACTTTTAAGTCTTTAAGGGTAGAGCCTATGTCGTTTTATCGGAGAGATCCCGTGAGTAATAAACACCCCCTAGTTCAACACATTGAACAAGCCCAACTACAAGACCACCCAGCATTTGCCCCTGGCGACACCGTTGTGGTACAAGTTAAGGTTCGTGAAGGCGACCGTGAGCGTCTGCAAGCCTTTGAAGGTGTGGTTATCGCTAAGCGTAACCGTGGCTTAAACTCATCTTTCACCGTGCGTAAAATCTCAAGCGGTGTTGGCGTTGAGCGTGCATTCCAACTACACTCACCAATCATTGCCAGCATCAGCGTAAAACGCCGTGGTGATGTACGTCGTGCCAAGCTTTACTATCTACGTGAGCGTTCTGGTAAGTCAGCACGTATCCGTGAAAAGCTAACAGCGAAAAAAGACGCTTAATTTTAAGTCGTTTAATGATGCTGTAAAAGCCCTGCCAAAATGGTGGGGCTTTTTGTGTTAGAATATTTTTATTTTTGTTAAATTGCCATGACCGCCAAAACCGCCCACCTAACCCAGCTTTTAAAAAACTTACCCAATCAATCAGGCGTTTATCAAATGTTTGATAAATCAGGCAATATCTTATATGTGGGTAAAGCCAAATCCCTAAAAAATAGGGTCAATAGCTACTTTAGCCAAACGCATAGCCACCCCAAAACTTGTGCTTTGGTTGAGCGGATTTGTGACATTAAAGTAATCATTACAGGGTCGGAAAGTCAGGCGTTACTGTTAGAGCAGACGCTGATAAAGGAGCATAAACCGCCTTATAACGTGATTTTGCGTGATGATAAGTCGTATTTATACGTTTATGTGTCTGATGGGGCGTTTCCTAAAGTGGCGATTGGTCGGGGCAGGCAAGGCATGTATAAGCGTTTTTTTGGTCCTTATCCGTCCGCCCAAGGGGCAAAGGAAACCATGCTGTGGGTGCAAAAGCTGTTTATGCTGCGTAGCTGTAGTGATAATGTCTTTGCCAGTGCCAAGCGTCCGTGTTTGGAATATCAGATTAAGCGTTGTAGTGCCCCATGTGTTGGTTTGATTGATAAGGCGGATTATGGGGCGGACGTGGCGGGGGCGTTGCAGTTTTTGCAGGGCGACACAGGGACAGTGCAAGAGAATTTAACCACAAAAATGCACGCCTGTGCCGAGCAAATGCAGTTTGAGCAGGCAGTGTTTTATCGGGATAAACTGACCCTGCTTTCTAAAATGAGTGCTGAGCAGGCGGTATATCGGGCGGATGGTGATGCTGATGTATTTGCCATTAGTCGTGGGGCGGGTCTGCTTTGTGTTCATGTGCTGACGGTGCGGGCAGGTAAGGTGTTGGGCGGTAAAAATTATTTTCCTGATGTGTTGGTGTTGGCTGATGACAATGCCAGTGAGCAGTTGCAAGATTTTATTTTGTCGTTTTATGGCAATGTGTCGCTAGAGCTTCCCAAAGAAATTATTGTCAATGAGCCACTGCCCGATGAACAAACCGTTGCCGAGCTGTTAAGTGCTGACTTTGCCCAAAAAACCGTGATTAAACAGCAAGTACAAACGCACCGCAAACAGTGGCAACACATGGCACAAATCAACGCCGATAATGCCCTAAAAACTCAGCTTGTTGATTATCAAGAATTGCAAAGCCGATTTAGGGCTTTGGCGGACGTGCTGGCAGGCGTGTCAAATCGGGCGATCAGCCGTATCGAATGCTTTGACATCAGTCATACCATGGGTGAGATGGCGGTCGGTTCGTGTGTGGTGTTTGATGATAAGGGGGCAAGGCGTCGAGATTATCGTCAGTATGCCATTTCGGGGATTGTGGGGGGCGATGATTATGCTGCCATGCGTCAGGTGCTGACAAGGCGGTATGCCAAACACGCTGTGCCTGATTTATTATTGATAGATGGTGGCAAGGGACAACTGGCAGTGGCTTATGAAGTGCTTCAAGCCTTGGGCGTGCTTGATGAAACGTTGTTGGTTGGGGTGGCAAAGGGCGAAGGGCGAAAGGCGGGCTTGGAAGTGCTACACTTTATAGATCATGAGCCGATAGACCTGCCCAGTGATAATAAGGCATTGCATCTCATCATGCACATTCGTGATGAAGCTCATCGCTTTGCCATTACCGCTCATCGCAAAAAACGAGACAAGGCACGGGGTAGTTCGGTGTTAGAAGTCATACCCAACCTTGGCGAGGTTCGCAGGCGAGAACTGTTGGCTCATTTTGGCGGTATCAGAGAACTGCTCGGGGCGTCCCAAGACGACATTGCTAAGGTAAAAGGTATCGGCAAAGTGCTTGCCAATACCATTTATAAGGCGTTGCATGAATAGGGTCTGCCCCACTTTCATCTTTGTGGGTAAAAATAAGCAAAATCGCCCGTTTTTCAAGGAAAAGTCGTAGGCTGATAGTCATTTTATCAGACAAGACTTTGACGAAGAAAAACAAGATTTGGCTATTTTTGCTACAAAAGCATGATATGTTTATTAAATTTTCTACAGATATTGATGGCGTGATGAAGGTGGGGCAGACCCTAGTTTTAGGCTTGATTTTGTGGTGATTTTTCCTTTAACAACATCACCATTTTAGCGGTGTGTTTGACCAAATGATCGAGCCAGCGTAGGGCGGTGATTTGATCCAAGGCTTCAGAAGCGTGGCTTGTGTGCTGAACCACACTAAAACGCAAATCGTATTTTTGGGCTTTCATCTCATCGCCAAATGCCACAAAAGTTTCTACAAAGGTTTTATCAATGCCTTCTATCGGCAAATGTGCCAAATAGTGCGTTAATTGCTCAAAATATACCAACGCCTGTGGTAAAAATTCACTGTCGCCCCGCAGCTCATCAATTAAATTTACCGCCAAAATATCATCACGAATGACTCTTGCATACACCACCAATCGCAAAAGATCGCTTAGGTTTTGTTGATCGTTTTTGGCGGTGGGAACGGGCATTTTTTTAAGATAATTATCCACTTGGGTTAGGGTGTCATCTAGGGCAGTGCTACCGATGTCTTTGCCAAGTATTTCGCCTTTGCCTGCTTGTATGATTTGTTTATAGATGTCTGATAAGCTTTGACAAAGGGCGAGTTTGCCTGCGTTGATGGCAAGTGACGGCAAAGAAAATAAACTTTCGTCCAAAAATCGGGTGTGGCTGATGTCTTTTTGGGGGATTAGGGTTTCAATGGCTTTTTGGAATTGGGCGGTAAAGGGCATAAATAACAACGCCCCAAGCAAACTAAAAGCGGTATGAAAAGCAGCAATGATGACCGTATGATCGACATCTAGCAAGACATTTTTGACCAAATATAAAGTAAAAGGGGCTAAGAAAAACAAGGCAAGCCCTGCTGAGACCACATTAAACACCACATGAACCGCTGCGGTACGTTTGGCACTGATGCTTGCCCCAATCGCTGCCAAAACTGCCGTGGCGACTGTGCCGATGTTTTGTCCGATGACCAGTGATAGGGCTTGCGGTAGGTCAATTGCCCCACTGGCAAGGGCGGCAAGGGTAGCGGTCACGGCAGCGGTGGACGACTGTAACAGCACGGTCATGATAAGACCAACCAAGATTAAAATCAGCTGTGTGCCGATGCTGTTATCTGACCATTGGGTTAAATCCACCGCTTTGGCAAAGTCCGCCATTGCCAGTTGTAAAAAATCAATGCCAAGAAACAGCAGCCCAAACCCTGCCAGCGATAAGCCAACATAGGCGATCATTTCCTTGCCAAGGATTTTCATCATTGCCCCCACAGCAATCATTGGCAAAGCAAAGGCGGTGATGGAAAATTTAAGCCCCAAAAAGGCAACCAGCCAGCCTGTACTGGTCGTGCCAATGTTTGCCCCGATGATGACCCCGATGGCTTGTGCAAAGGTCAGCACCCCTGCACTGACAAAGCTGATGGTGGTTAAGGTGGTGGCGGTGGACGACTGCACGAGCATGGTAAAACCAATGCCTGAAAACATCGCCTTGATGGGCGAGCCTGTAAAGCGACCCAGCCACAGACGCAGACTGTCGCCCGCCATGGCTTTTAGGCTGTCGGTCATCAGTGCCATGCCCAGCAAAAACAGCCCAATGCCTCCTGTCAATTGTGTAAGTATGGTTATCATGGTGTGATGGTTGTGGTTGTAATGAAAAAGCGTTTATGATAGCTTGGTGGGCGGGGTTTGGCAAGGGCGGTTTGGTGGAGTGGTGGAATTGTTTTGATAAAGCTTGGTTTTGTGTTTATAATGAGTGACTATAACAAAGATGGATTTGTAACAAAATGATATACAGGCTCAACTATTGGAGACATTATGAAAGTCATTAAAATTACCACACCTTTATTATTGGCGACAATGACAAGCGTACCAATGCTTGCCCATGCCACTGTCGAGCAAATTGACGGTAAACAAGCCACCTGCTATATTTTTAATAAGGATAAATTATCACAAAAATCAGCCTGTAGCTACAGCGGTGCGGTGGGTGGTGGTTATGACTATTCTATATTTGAGCTTGATTTTGATGTTCAAGGTTATGGTAGGGTTGGCATTGTTAATAATGTCACGTTGCGTGCTGGCGATGATAATTATATGAGTATCAGTGAAGAAACCATTACGTTAAATAGCAAAAAAGCAAGCCTTCGTTATCGTGATAGCCAAAGCTTAACAGTGATTTCGGAGCAGGAGCTCAGATCTTATGAAGATAAAATGGGTACACCCAACTGGCTAGAATGCTACCAAAATCCGTCATCAGGCTTAGAATTTTGTTATGTGCCTGAATATGGCATGAGATAAACTTTTGATTAAACTAAAAGCCAAATATCACAATTTGGCTTTTTTTTAATCCTTATTTCCCTGTCAACTGCCCTGCAATCCAGCGTTTCACAGGTGGCAAATGATTGCTGACCCGCAGTGCCACATCACGCAGCGCCTGCACAGGGCGTTTATCATTGGTAAACAGCGTTACCATGGCGTTGGTGCCGTGATACATGACTTTGGTGTGTAGCTGATGACGGTGGTTGTATTGGGCAAGCAGGGCGTCTGAACCGATGTCTTTGCCGTGTTTATGGGCGTTTAAAATCAGTGGGGCAAGAATATCAGCACTTAATAATCCCAAATTAAACCCATGAGCGGTGACAGGGTGCATACCGACCGCCGCATCACCAATAAGTGCCGAGCGAGTGCTGACAAAGGTTTTGGCATGAACGCCCATTAAAGGATAATGGTGCACCGTGCCTGCTAGGGTCAGTTTGCCAAGCTTATCATTCATCATGCGCTGAACTTCTAGGGCAAGCTCTTCGGCAGTCATGCTAAGCAGGGTATCGGCTTGGGTGTTGTCTAGGGTGATGACGCAGTTGGTCATGGTGTCGGTCAGGGGCAACAGGGCAAGCGTACGCCCGTATAAAAAGCACTCTTGGGCGGTGGCTTCGTTGGATAGGGGGTGTGTTACTCGAAAGACGATGACCGTGCGCCCAAAGTCATTCATCATCGCCCCAATGCCCAGTTCACGGCGCACAAATGACAAGCGACTGTCCGCCCCAATCAGTAGCCGACCATTAAGCGTGCTACCGTCCGCCAAAGTGACTTTTGCCCCAAGTTGGTCGGTGTGCACGCTTTTGACGGCGGTGTCGGTCAATAAATTAACATTGGGCAGGTCTTTGACTTCATCGTATAGGGCTTGGCGGATGTTGTGGTTAGAGATAAGATTGCCTAAGCGATCAATAGAACTAAAGAGCGACATATCTCTGGGTACTTTAAAATGCAGGGCATAATTAAAATCGCCATTATAGACTTTAGCGTCTTGTAATTTATAAATCTCATCGGTCGGGAAGCGTTGCCATGCCCCTAAGTTTTGTAAAATCTCTTTGGATTTATGGGTTAGGGCAATTTCTCGCCCGTCATACTTGGGGTTAGCGATGTCGTCTAGTGATGATTTTTCAATCAAAGTTAGGCGTAAATCACTGTGCTTAAAATAACGAGCAAAAGCCAACCCTGCAGGCCCTGCCCCTACGATGATGATGTCGCTTGCTGTATTCATGGCTTGATCCTTGGTTTTGGTTAGTCGCTTTTGGTGTAGTGTGCCAGCTCTTTTTTGATGCTGTCTTGTAGCCACGATCTCAGATCTTCGGATATGTCCGCCATATAGTTGCTTAGGGTGTCGTCTAGTTTTTTAGCAAGGCGTTCAAAAATCCGCTCTTCTAAAATGGCAATCTCATTGGAGCTTAACGCCATGGGGGCAGGCGTGACAGTGTCGCTGGCTTGAGTGGCTGGCAGGGACTGGCTTGGGGTGGGGCTGTCTGTGGTGATTTGGTTTTTGGGTGTTTCGCCTTTATGGGTTTTTAATAGCTGTGCCACCGTCTCGCCAAAATTTTGATGAGTAAAATTAAACTCAGCGGACGGGGTGTCGCTTTGTAGCATGGCGATGATATCGCTTAATTCTTGATGAAAGGCTTGTTTGACGATGACGGGGGTGGCAAGCCAACGTTGATTAAAATCCGCAGAAACAGAACGCATAATTATCCTAAGTTACAATAAAAATATTAGGGTTGGTGTTTTCCAAAGGCGACTTGGTAAGCATCTGATCTGATGATGTCATAACCTTGCCCGCCTGCCTTGGGGTTGATAAACATTGCCTTGATGCCTTGGGCATTGGCAAGGCTAACCGCTTCATCTAGGCTAACCGCTGACAAAGCCGTCGCCCAACCGTCCGCCAGTGCCGTGCTGTCATGTACCACGCTGACCGATGCCGTGCCATTTGCCACAGGCTTGGCAGTGGTGGGGCTGATGGTGTGACTATAACGCACTCCGTCCAGCTCTAGCATATTGCGATAATTGCCCGATGTGGCAAGATGCAAGGATTTGCCCATGGGCTCGCTGATGGTGGCAGCTATCTCTCGGTCGCTAACCGTGCTACCGATGATAGGAGCGTCAACGGCAAGCGTCCACGGTTTGCCCTTGGCATTGACCCCAAGGGTAGCAACTTCTCCGCCAATCTCCACCATGTAGTTATTTATCTTGTGGTCATCGTGAAGCACGCCTGCAATGACATCTACCCCAAAACCTTTGGCGATGGCACTAAAATCCAAGCCAACACCGTCCACGCTTTTGCTAAGTTTATTATCGGTCAAAACCACTTTGTCCAAGCCGACTTTGGCTTTGGCGGACTCCACGTCTTTGGGGTCTGGGGTGTGTTGTAATTTTTCTACACTAAAATCACTGCCAAAGCCCCACAGCTGTACCAAGGGATAAACGGTGGGGTCAAATACCTTACCCGACGCTTGATAAATGCTTTGGCTGTTGGTTAGCACCTTGACAAACATAGGGTCGATTTCGATGCTTTGTCCTGCTCCCAAGCGGTTAAATTTGGAAATGGTGCTGTCCTTATCATAAGTGGACATGCTTTGGTTGACCGCTTGCAGGGCTTTGTCAATGTTTGCTTGTAACTGCTCGGGGGTGCTGTTATCACTAGGCTGATAAGTGATGTGATAGCTGGTTCCCATGGTTTGCCCTGTTAGGGTCTGATAGGAAGTTTGGCTATGGGCGGTATCACGGCTATCGGTGCAGGCGGTCAAGCCAACCAGCCCCACAGCCCCAAAAATAAGAACAAGACGTTTCATGGTGGTTTTAATGGTAAATTTGGGCTATTTTAACATTTTTTATTTAAGCGTGTTGGACTTTCAGTTTTGTGAAAAAAAATGAGATAAATCGCACGTTTTTCAAGGAAAAGTCCGCAGTTGATATTGGAATATCAACAAGGATTTTGACGTAGAAAAACAAGATTTAGCCATTTTTAACACAAAAACAAAGAATTTTGCTATTTTATTCAATTTTAGAGTTTGTGTAGTGAATGTTCAATACGCGTTAATCTTTTGGGGTGCTTTTACGCTTTAGCCATGCTTTGACTTGGGCGACCTTGGTTGTCAGGATAGATGTTTTGTCTTGGTTGGGTGCTGGCTCGTTTGGTGCGGTGGGTAACAGCTTGGGTGTGGGCAGTGTTGGTGGTGTGATGTTGGGTGTTGGCGTGGGCTCTTTGACCACATTGTCAAACAGTGAACTTAATCTAAAATTCATCTCATCTTGAGCCAAAACTTCCACTTGTTTTAGATGACGGGCAAGGGTCAGCGTCCAAGCGTTAGGACGGCTTTGGGCTTGGTGTAGCAGTTCGTCTTGGGTGGGCAGTGGGTAGGATAGAGTTTTATAAAACTGCCATAGGTTAATGGTGTTTAAGTCAGTACGCAAAATATAACTGTCGTCTTTGGTATGAGTGATGAGTTTATGCTCTATTAAGTGGTTGATGTATTCGTACCAACTTGACAGCTCTTGCCCCTTTAAAAGTGCCCTTAGTTCGTGTTCGCTGACGGTTTGTCCGCTTTTATGACGCTGATAAGTCAAATCAAGCATACTTAAAAGACTAAGCACAGGCTGGGCGGGCTGTTTATTATCGGGGTCAAAAATGGTCAAGGTATAGCTGATTTCCACACCCAATAAAATCACATTCCATGACAAATAAATCCATAAAAGAAAAATAGGCAATGCCGCAAACGCCCCATAAATGGCTTCATAACTGGTAAAGTTGGTCATGATAAGCCCAAAGGTTTGTTTAAGCGTCTCAAACAGCACCGCCACCACCACGCCTGCGATGATGGCGTGTTTGACGGGGACTTGGGCTTTGGGGATAAACCAATACATGCCAATAAAGCCTGCGGTCATGATGATAAAGGACACCACTTGGGCGGTGATTGCCCAGTCAATGCCATAACCGCCCACTTGCTGATTTAAAAAATCCATGCCACGAATCGCCCCGCTAGCACCAAACGCCACGCCCAGCACCACAGGGGCAAGGGTAATCATCGTCCAGTAGCGTACCACGCTTGCCACAAGACTGGCACGTTCATGCACCCGCCAGATTTTATTAAAGGCTTCTTCGATGGTGATCAGTGTCATGATGGTGGTAACAAATAAGCCAATGATACCAATAATCCCAAGGTTGCTGGATTTTTCGGCAAAACTACTGATGTGTCCGCTGATGGTTGCTTTGGACATTGGTAATAGGTTGTTATAAATGGCTTCTTGGAGCTGTTCACGAGCGTCCGCTAAGGCAGGCACAACCGAAAACACCACAATCATCACGGTAATGATGGGAATCAGTGATAATAGTGTGGTATAAGTCAAACTGGCGGACTTTTGTTGGCACTCATCGTCCCGAAAATGACGAATCAGAAATTTGCCATAAATAAACCATGTGGCATCAGTAAAAGGGAATTTGGGCATTGTAAATACTGGTATTGAGCATTTGCCATAGTGTAACAAATATTGCGGGGGGATTTCTATAGGGGGTGTGTAAGGAAATTTAGACGTATCAGATGAGTGGTCTTGCGTGCTTTTTGCCAAACTATATCATAAAGTGTAAGAAGTGCAACAAAATTGGGTTATACTAACGCCATTTAACAATTTAACAAAATCAAAATTTTATGACCGAAACCGCCAAAACCCCCAAACCGCTAAAACCGTCCGCCCCCATTCACCAAAAACTAAAAATGGTTTGGTGTGTGTGGTTGGTGTATCGTTTATTGATATATCCTACGCTGATTGGTATGACGACAGAAACAGGCATCGCTTTTGGTGTGCTCTTGGGTATATTGTGGCAAGCGTTGGTTTTGTTGCCTGCTTTTGTGTTTACCAAAGCCGTTTGGCAGGGCAAGTCGCCTTATGCCCTGATTATGCTAAGTATGATTACGTTGGTGTATTTGGCAAGTGCAGGCGTGTATTTGGTATTGCGTCTTTATGAACAAGCCCCGATGCTGATATCGCTAGGTTTTGGCGTGGAAACGGTGCTACTGCTACTTATCAATGTCTATTTGTTTATTTTGCTAAAGCGTCTGCCACCGATGCATAAAACTTGGCAAAACACCAGTGAAGGTAAAGGGGAATAAGATGCGTATCAAGCCTTTAGCGTTATTATTGGGTATTGGTTTGGGCGTGAATGCGTGGGCTTATGAAAGCCTGCCCGAGGCCGAAGTTCGTGCCCCGATTTATCAAAACACCATTGCCAAAAATCCGCTATATCAAGAGTCTGTTACCACCGCCCAAACCGCCAATCCTTTATCACAAAGTGGCGGTTTGTCAGTGACCACAGGACAGCGGTTTAATGAGCAATACATCAACCGTGAGATTGCCGCTTGGGTGCTGCGTCAGGTCAATGCCAGTTTATCACTGGTGGAAGATCCATGGGTCAATCAGCTTATCGGTGGCATGACGAGCGAATTAAATGCCAAAGTACGCACCCAAGGTTTATATGCCGTGCCCGTGATAGCTGATACTTCTATCAATGCCTTTGCCACACCTGGGGGGCTGATTGGGCTAAATACAGGCACGGTGCTGTCATCAGAGAATATAGATGAAGTGGCAAGCGTGCTGGCTCATGAAGTGGCACATTTATCACAGCGTCATTATGAACACAGTCAAGACAACCAAAAAAAGCTGATTGCTTTACAGCTTGGTGGGCTTGTGGCGGCACTTTTGGCAAGTGCAGCAGGGGGCGATGCGGCAGCGGTTGCCATGATAGGTTCGCAGACGGCAGGGGCGGAAGTCATGGCGGCAAACAGCCGTGAGCATGAGCGAGAAGCCGACCGTGTGGGTATGCAGATTTTGATGCAGGCGGGCTATGATCCCAGTGCCATGCCAAGGTTTTTTAACCGTTTAAATCAGCAAGCAAACCTACAACAAAGCAAAAACGCCTTTATCCCAAGTTTTGTACAGTCGCACCCACTGACCGCTGAACGCCTGTCCGAAGCCACCAGCAGAGCCAGCCAATATCCCAAACAAGTCATCAGCCAAGCCAGCCAAAAAGAGCTGTTTGATAAGCTGACTTGGCGACTTAAATACGTCACCAAACAAGTAACCACCAGTGAGCTGACCACCGCCAGCGTCCGCAGTCAAGGGGCAAGGCTGGCTTTGGTGTCCCAACTGGCGGACGAAAGTCAAACAGCGAAGGCGTGGCAGGTACTACAGCAGGGTAAATTTGACAAAAACGATCCTTTGGTGTGTATTACCACCGCCCATGTACAAACCGCCGAGCAAAACTTCGCAGGGGCGGTCGCCAGCCTACAAAGCTGTCAGGCGTTGTATCCAGAGCGTCGGGATTTGGCACTGCATTTGGCGTATGCGTTGATTAGGGCGGACAATCCTCAGCGTGCTGTGGCACTTGTCACACCGATGACGACTGCCGCTCCACAAGATTTTTATGCGTGGCAAGCTCTACGTCAAGCCTATGAAGCCCTAGCCACCAAAGGCACAGACACACAAAAACAAACCGCCACCATTAAAGCCCTACAAGCCCGTAGCCATGTGGAGCTGTGGAAAGGGGCATATCAGGGGGCATTACAGTCCAACGCTCAAGCCCAAACCCTTGCAAAACAGTACGCTCCGACTTTAACCGCAACCTTAGAAAAGGAAAAAACGGACATCATTCGGGCAAGGGATTTTAAACCGTAACCAATAACCGCTTTGCCATTGCTATAAATTCATCAACTTGCTCGGGCGTGGTATCAAAACTGCTCATCAGTCGCACTTCGCCTGTCGCCACATTCCAATCATAAAAATGATAATGGGCTTGTAGCTCGTCTTTGACCGCTTTAGGCAAGATAACAAACACCGCATTGGACTGCACTGCTTGTGTGATGCTTACACCGTCCAAATCCTTTAGACCTTGATACAGACGCTGTGCCATGGCGTTGCTATGGGTTGCCAGCTCAAGCCATAAGTCATTGTCTAGCCATGCGATAAACTGGGCAGTGATAAATCGCAGTTTAGAACCCAGTTGCATATGATTTTTACGCAGGTATTTTATGGCAGGGTCGTATTTGGGGTTAAGCACCACAAGGCATTCGCCCAGCATCATGCCGTTTTTGGTACCGCCAAGGCTTAACATATCCACGCCTGTATTTGCAATGTCCGCTAATGTACAGCCCAAATAGGCACAAGCATTGGCAAGCCTTGCCCCGTCTATATACACCGCCAAACCTGATCCATGAGCTACATTAACAATCGCTCGTAGCTCATCAAGACCATAACACGTCCCAAGTTCGGTCGTAAGACTTAGATGCACCACGGCAGGTTGGGCACTGTGCTCATTACCTAGGCGATGTAGCTCCTTTTGTATCATTTCAGGCGTGAGCTTACCGTCTGTGGTGGCAATCGGCAGTAACTTGACACCACCCATACATTCGGGGGCACTGCTTTCGTCATTATGAATGTGGGCGGTATCAGCACACAGTACCGCCCCAAAGCGTGGCGTAAGGGCGGATAGGGCAATCACGTTCGCCCCTGTGCCATTAAAGACGCTGTAGCAGGTCGCCTGTGTGCCAAAGCGTGCTTTGATAAGCTGTTCTAAGGTTTGGCTGTGGCTGTCATAGCCATAAGCGGGAGCGTGCCCATGATTGGCATGGCTAATGGCGGTTAAGATGTTGGGGTGTATGCCCGAATAATTATCGGAAGCAAAACTTATCATAATGTACCTTTATTTCAAAGTAAAAAACCACCGCCAAACAACCATTTGACGGCAGTTGTAATTTGGGGTTTAAGCGGTTAACGCCTGTTTTACCACGCCTGAGATCACCGCAGGATCGGCTTGTCCTGATGTTTTGTCCTTGACGGCGTTCATCACTTTACCCATGTCTTTCATGCCTGACGCACCCAGCTCACTGATGACCGCTTGTACAATGGCGGATAGCTCATCGGCTGACAGCTGGGCGGGTAAAAACTCGCTAATCACATCAATTTCAAACTGTTCTTTTTGGGCTAAGTCATCACGCCCATTTTGCTGATAAATCGCCAATGATTCGTTACGCTGTTTGATTTGCTTTTGCAAAAGTGCCAATACGCCTTTGTCGTCTAGCGTGATTTGTTCATCAATTTCAATTTGTTTGATGACCGCTTGTACGTTGCGTAGCAGTTTGACCTTGTCCATGTCACGGGCTTTCATGGCGGTTTTAACGGCTTCGGTTAAGGTTTCTTTTAGGTTGGACATAAATTACTCCGTATGTTGTAAAGAAAGTAGTCGCTGATACACTTCACTCTTTTTAAGCCCCAACACATCAGCGACCACACCAGACGCTTTTTTGGGCGGTAGTTCTTTGGCGATTGCCAGTAGCCAATCATCATAATCGGTTTGGGACTGCTGCTGGGTATTACCTGCGACCACCAGCACGATCTCGCCCCGTTGTTGGTTGGGATCATTGGCGACAAATTCAAGCAGCTTGCCAAGGGGTAGTTTTTTGACTGTTTCAAAGGTCTTGGTCAGCTCTCGGCATAGCGTGGCAACCCTATCCGCCCCAAACACAGCGACCATGTCCGCCAAGCATTCGCTAATGCGGTGTGGTGCTTCGTAAAAAATCAGCGTTTCGGAATTACCGACAAGCTCGCCCAGTGCCTTTTGTCGTCCCTGTGTTTTGGCAGGTAAAAAACCCATAAAGCTAAACCTATCAGACGGCAAACCTGACACCGATAACGCCCCAACTGCCGCACACGCCCCAACAATCGGCACGGTAGTAATACCATATTCATGAGCTGACTTAACCAAACGAAACCCAGGGTCAGAGATAAGCGGTGTACCTGCGTCCGAGATTAGGGCGATGTTTTGCCCTTGTTGTAGTTTGGCGATGAGTTTGGCGGTTTGGCTGTCGGCATTGTGTTCGTGGTAGGCAAGTGTGGGCGTGGTGATGTTAAAAAAGTTTAGCAGTTTGCCACTGGTGCGGGTGTCTTCACAGGCGATCACGTCCACCGTTTTTAGGGTGTTTATCGCCCGCTCGCTGATGTCGGATAAGTTACCAATCGGCGTGGCGACAATAAACAGCGTCCCAAAACTCATGGCGTATCCCCTGCGTTTTCTATGCCCAAATCCAGCTTTGGCTCAATGCTTGGCAAAGGTCTATCTAACTGTAGCCAACCGCCAAGCACGTCCGCAAGCTCATGCAAGCCGTCTTTTTTTAGGGCACTAAACAGCTGTATAGAAAACGGCAAATCCAACAAATCCAGCTGTTTTTTGACTTGTAATAGGGCGGTTTTGGCAGCCCCATGTTTTAATTTGTCGGCTTTGGTCAGTAGTACATGGACAGGGAGTTGTCCGTCTTTTGCCCAGTGAAGCATTTGTTCATCAAAGTATTTTAAGGGGTGTCTGATGTCGGTCAATAGCACCAAACCGACCAAACTTTCACGCTTGACAAGGTAAGTTTCTAGCTCTTTTTGCCATTTGATTTTCATGGCTTCGGGGACGGACGCATAGCCATAACCAGGTAAATCCACAATGCGAGCGTCATCACGCCCCACGCTAAAAAAGTTAATCATTTGCGTGCGTCCAGGGGTTTTGGACGAGCGGGCAAGCTGTCTTTGGTGCGTAATGGCGTTAATGGCGGATGATTTGCCCGCATTAGAACGCCCTGCAAACGCCACTTCAAAGCCTGTATCGGGCGGACACAGTTTAAAGGTTGGGGCGGATAGGCTAAAGGCGGTTTGGCGAAGTTGTTTAAGATAAAATTCGTTCATGGCGGTATTCTTATATGGAGCTATTATTGGTCTAAAGTTTATCATGAAGTAAAGGTTTTTGCTTAGGTTTCTCAGTAATATAGCTATTTGATTTTAAAACAATACAGCGTTGCCAGCTTTCTTGTGTACTGCTTGTACACCGCAAAAGCTGTCGCCTTGTCTTGTTTTAAACTTAAATAACATAAAAAAACGGTCAGCACTGAATGAACCGACCGCTTTAAATTTTCTTTAACAATTAAACCTTATCCAACGCCTGCTCCAAATCCGCCAGTAAGTCATCAATATGCTCAATGCCAATCGACAGGCGCACCATGTCTTCAGACACGCCCGCAGAAGCCAGCTCTTCGGCATTTAGTTGGCGGTGCGTGGTGGTCGCAGGGTGGCAAGCCAGACTTTTGGCATCGCCGATATTGACAAGGCGGGTGAATAATTGCAAAGCGTCAATAAACCGTGCACCGCCTGCTTTGCCGTCCTTGACACCAAAAGAAAGAATAGCAGACGGCGTGCCCTTGACGTACTTTTTGGCAAGCTCATGCTGTGGGTGTGTGGGCAGACCTGCATAATTTACCCAACTGACTTTGGGGTGATTTTGTAGGTACTCGGCGACTTTTTGGGCGTTTTCGCAGTGGCGTTCCATGCGCAGGCTTAGCGTCTCAAGCCCTTGCAAAATCAAAAATACATTCATCGGGCTGATGGCTGCGCCCGTATTACGCAGTGGCACAACCCGAGCACGAGCAATAAAGGCAAGATTGCCCAAGGCTTCAACATAGTTGACACCATGATAACTGGGGTCAGGGGTGTTCAGACATGCGAATTTGTCAGGATAATCGCCCCACGGGAAGTTGCCACTGTCGACAATCACACCGCCAATGCTGGTGCCATGTCCGCCGATGTATTTGGTGAGTGAATGTACCACAATGTCCGCACCGTAGTCAAAGGGCTTGAGCAGTGCAGGGGTAGCGACCGTATTGTCCACGACCACAGGCACGCCATGAGCGTGGGCGATTTGGCTGATGGCTTCTAGGTCAATGATGTTGCCAAGCGGATTGCCGATGGATTCTACAAAGACCAGCTTGGTGCGTGCGTCTATCTTATCAGCGAGCGTTGCAGGGTCATTGCCGTCAAAAAAGCGTACGTCAATGCCTTGCTTGGGTAGGGTGTGGGCGAACAGATTGTATGTACCGCCATACAGCTGGCTGACCGAAACGATGTTATCACCTACTTCAGTGATGGTCTGTATGGCATAAGTAATCGCCGACATACCAGACGCCACTGCCAGCGACCCCACGCCCCCTTCTAGAGCGGTCATGCGAGCTTCTAGCACGGCGGTCGTTGGGTTCATGATACGGGTGTAGATGTTGCCTTGTACCTTTAGGTCAAACAAATCCGCCCCGTGCTGAGTGCTGTCAAAGGAATAAGATGTGGTTTGATAAATCGGCACAGCAACGGCTTTGGTGGTGGGCTCTGGCGTATAGCCTGCGTGGATGGCAAGGGTTTCGTCTTTCATGGGGTTTCCTTTGGGTAAAATGTAAACAACAGTAATGATAGTATAGCCAAAATTTGCCAAAGCCACAACTTGCCACTTACAAAAGAACACTGGTAATTTAGTATAAACCTTGCATAATAAGATGACCATTTGATTTTTATGGAAGTAAAACCATGAAAAAATATCTTGTTTTAGTCTTGGTTGCCTTTGTTGGCATGGGTTCTGCCTTTGCCGATACCGCCAGCACTTACCAAAAATCATGCGCTACTTGTCATGACAGCGGCGCATTAAACGCTCCCAAAAAAGGCGATAAAGCCACATGGCAACGCCTAAAATCACAAAAAGGTATGCCACAACTGATCAAATCCACCCGTCAAGGTATGCCACAAATGCCTGCCAAAGGGCTTTGTCAAACGTGTAGTGATCAGGATTTTGAAGCACTGATTAATTATATGGCAAATTGATGATGGCTTTTATTTGGCGAAAAATTGGTCTAGTGGTGCAGTAAATTTGCTTAATCTTAACAGATTGCAAAAAAATATTACCAAAACCACAATTTTTGTAGGAAAATTTACTCAACTCTTGATATAATAGCCCACGTGTAAAAAGTAATTTGTCATATCAAATCAACAATGATGACATCAACAAAACCCAAGACGTGGGGCAGTTGTCCCAGTAGTTAGTAGGAAATTGTTATTATGAAACCTGCAAAAAAAGCCACTTTAGCCAAAGTTATCCTTGCCACAGGATTTGGTTTTGCCAGTCTAACCGCCAGTGCAGCCGTAACCGTTCCTAGCTACAACATTGAAGCAGGTAAGGT
>RRZU011580350.1_pt1 | contig 38709 bp, 39 predicted proteins | sample 2165561 | NCBI WGS metagenome assembly RRZU01 (sample SAMN10456909, study PRJNA506462) | wastewater metagenome | isolation source: wastewater sludge | place: USA: Moscow, Idaho | reverse complement strand
TACCCTTTTATAAAAAAAAAGATGGACAAGTCCCATCACAAAAATCATCGCTAAAGGGAAAAATATTTGTAACATCTCTTCTCTTTAAAAACTTAGAGTTTAAACTCTAATTCCACTTTTTTAGCCTCTTCAACCCCTATAAAAGTGAGTGAATCCTCTGTAATAAATCCTAAATTTTTGAGTTGTTTTAGATATTTTTTTCCAGTTTTTAAATCAAAAACTCTACTATTTTCCATCATAAGTAGTACATCTTTGAAACTCTCATCCTCTTGTTTTTTATAAATTGCAAGTAGCAAAACTCTTAATTCGATATTGTCTTTAAAATTCATTCAATTCCTTTCTATAATTTCAAAATGATATTTTTATAGTAAAAAGCCATAGCTATAAAAATAAGCCCTAAAAGTATTGTGACAAAATAAAGCTCAAAATAAAGAGCCATAACTCCTATAAAAATCGTAGTTGAAGCATTTATAAGCATAAAGAACATCTCATTGTATGCTAAAACTCGTCCTAAATATTTTTGCTCAACCCTCTCTTGCAAAAGTGCATAAGTGTATGACCAAAGTGTTGTTGTCCAAAAACCTGTTAAAAATAATCCAATAAGTCCAAAATAAAAATCTTTTTGTACCAATGCCCAAAGAATGATTCCCACACCTTGAAGTAAAAAGACACTAAATAATCTCTCTTTAGTAAGATAGCGACTTATAAAAAGTGGTCCAATCATAAGTGCAAAGGATCTCATAGCATTTGAAAACCCAATAGCAAGGGGAACAGCTATCACATATTTGTAGTGATAATCAGCAAGGAGTGTCACAATTGTATCAAAAGAGGTCACGCCAACTGTACCATGCAATAAGATAAAATGGAAAAGATGTTTATTATTTTTCAGATACTTGATACCACTTTTGATTGAGAGCCAAATTTTTTCGTGGTGTGATTCATGATGATAAAAAAAGTCTGCACTTAAAAGTGATAAGAAAGCGAGGATAAAAAAAGTTCCGTCGATAATAAATGCGGTAGTTGTCCCATAAATATTGACTACAAATCCACCTATCGCCATACCAGCAGTAAATGTAAAAGACCAAATGATTGAGTGAACCTCGTTTGCTTTACTCAAAATATCATTTGTTAGAAGTTTAGGCATAAGTGTCATTTCGGTTGTAAAAAACATAGAAGAAGCACTCATTCGTATAAAAATAAAGAGAAGTAAAAGCCAAATATCCCCAATATTTTCGATAAATAAAAAACACATTGTCATACTAAATTCTGTAAGTATCAAAATCCCCATAAGCTTTTTTGCTTCAATTCTATCAACTATTGAACCACTAAAAGGGGAAAGTAAAATACCAGGGATAAAGTGCATCGCAACTACAACAGAGATGAGTATTGGACTTGCTTGAAATTCTATCAGCATACTGTAGATAGCTACATTGGAAAACCAAGTTCCAAAGTATGCTAAAAATTGAATAGTTGCAAGTTGTCTTACAACTTTATGATTTAAAAAGAGTTCTTTATAGCTCAAGCTTATTTAAACTCTACCTTTACAAGTTTAGAGAATGTTTTAGGGTTTTTGATAAAAATTTCTGCTTTATATGATGAGATATTTTTTTCATCGGCTACTTTTGAAATTTTGCTGATTTTTAAATTTGTTTTTGTTCCATCAAGATAGATAGTTTTTCTTTTAAAGCTTTCTATCTCATTGATTGGTAAAAAAACTTCTAATTTCCCACTACTTAAATCGTATCCTTTATAAAGTAATCCACCAGCATTTACAAAATCTCCCACTTCAACTTCAACAGATGAGAGATAAATATTTGAGCCTACTATAGTTTTTTTCTTGATATTATTTTGTAAATTTGCTATTTGCATCTCCATATCAGCAATAGTGCTACTGATATTTAAAACTTTGATTTTTTGTGCATCTTTTTCAATTTTTGTTTTTGATGAAACTTTATTGTAGCTATCAAGTATCTCATTTTCTATAGCATATGTCTCTTTTTGATTTGCAAGTTTAACCTTTGTTTGTTCTAAATTGATTAAGTCAAGAGAATCATCAAGTTTGACTATTGTTGATTTGTGAAGATGACTTTTTTCCGCACTTTTATTGACAAAGACAACCTCTCCACTTACCGCTGATTTCACTGTAAATGTTTTGATAGGGTTTATCATACTATAAAATTCTTGTCCAAATGCAAAAGATGATAAAAGTAAAAATGATAAAAGTTTGTTCATTTTTTTTCCTTATGTAAAAATTTTCGTATTCTAGCCAAATTTATTTTATTTCATATTAGAAGCCATTACAAAAGCACTTGCCCAAGCCCAATGTAAGTTGTATCCTCCACAAGCACCATCAACATCAAGTACTTCGCCACAAAAATAAAGCCCTTTTTGCTTTTTGGATTCCATCGTTTTATCATCGATTTCATCAACACAAATACCGCCAGCTACCACTTCAGCACTCTCAAATCCTTTGGAGCCATCTATCGTTATTTTGATAGATTTAAGTGCAAAGGTAAGGCTTTGTAAATCTTTTTTATCTAAATCATCAATAAGTTTTTTATGATTGGCTATTTTTGCTTTTTTTAAAATAAACTCTATGAGTTTATTGTTTATTAAACTTACGAGCAAAAACTCTTTTTCCCTTCCTATGAGATGTTTTTTCTTTTTTTCCAAAAGGGCTAGAAGTTTATTTTTGTCTAATTGTGGGAAAATATCCACAACAATATGGAGTTGATTTTTTTCTAAAAGAGCGATATTTGCATCACGGCTTAGGTCTAAGATACTATTTCCTGACACACCATAATTGGTAAATAAAATATCACCTTGAACGGTTTTTTGTTGTTTGTTGTTGATATATAAAGTGATATTTGCCTCTGTTTTGACACCATTTAAAGGATAAATCTCTTTATCATTGGAGGTGAGTTGGACAAGAGAAGGGATTGGTTTTATGATGGTATGACCAAACTTTTGACCAAATCTATAACCACTCTCACTTCCCCCGAGTTTCTCCATAGCGATACTTCCAGTTGCTACAATAATTTTGTCAAAAATATATTTTGTTGAATCACACAAAAGATGAGCTTTTTCTTTAAAATCTATCTCTTTCACTTCATTATTAAATTGAAATTTTACACCATAAAAGAGAGCAACATTGTACAAAACATCCACAACACTTGACGCTTGAAGAGAGCTTGGATAGGTTTTGCCATTTTCGGTTGTAGTAAGATTGAGTCCTATTTCATCACAAAATTTTGTGAATTCCCCAAATCCAAAAGTTTCGATGGGGTATTTTATAAACTTAGGATTTGTAGAAAAAAAATGATTTAAGTTGAGATTTTTATTTGTGATATTGCACTTCCCATTTCCAGTTGCAAGGAGTTTTCTACCAGCTTTTGAATTTTTCTCAAAAATAGTTACAGCGAAGCCTCTTTTTCTAAGGATGATAGAAGCGAATAAACCTGAAGCTCCAGCTCCAATAATTGCGATAGAGCTTTTTGATTTATCGTTTTGATTCAACAAATTTTGTCCCTTCAAATCCAAAAAGTTTTACAGGATAATTGACTTGATTCTCTTTAATTTCAATATTTCCAAAGAGTTTTTTATTGTTGGTCATAAAATATTCTAAACCTAAAATAGTTGTATAATTTACCCAATTAAACACTACATCTTCCCCAAAAAATGAGATTAATTCTTCTAAATCTCTCGGAAGCAACTCTATAGAATTTGCAACAAAAAGATTGTTTCTATCTTCTGGTTGTGTAAGATTAAAAATAACTGGAGAATAGTTGAGTTGTGTTGCTAATGTTTCTTTTGGTTCAATATTATTTCCTCGTAATAAGGCTAATATAATAGCACTTTTGACTATTGAGGTATTTAGGATAAGAGTCGAATTTTTTATTTTATTAGATTTTGAAAAAAGTGGATTGTAGTTTGGATTTTTTCCTACGAGTTGTATATATTTGATATTTGGAAGATTTAATTTTGCTAATTCATCATGCAAGTTTTTACTTATGCTGCTTTCATCGTAAATTTCGACAAGATGTGAGGAAGCTTTTGCAGTTAAAAATTGAAATTGTTTTTTATAATCCATACCACCAAAAATAAAATTTTGCTTTGGATTTGCTACTGTTGATTTATTAATGAGAGGAAGATATATATCAAATTTTGTAATATCAGGATAACTATTCAAACCCCAAAGATTGTTATTTGTTACTAAAAATATTACTTTTTTAATCCCTTTTTCATTTAAAGTATCTAGAGCTTTTGTTATATTTTCTTTTGTTTCAAGCTCCATATCAATTACTTCAAGTTGAAAATTTGTATTTTTATTTACAAGATAAGTCATAGCAACATTCGATGACTCAATTCCATATTTTCCTATTGTTCCAGAGGCGAAAACTAAACCAATTGGTTCATTTTTAGAATACTTTTTATCATTGATTATTTTTTTTGGTGCTTCTGTTTTTATCTCTTCTTTTTCTTTTTTTAGGAGTTCAATATTTTGTTTATTTTGCTTATCTTCACTTACAAAAGAAGGTGAGGATTTTTCTGGGGATATTTTTTTTTCATTTTCTTTTATATCTTTAACGATATCTTTTGTAGGTTCAATGATAACTTTGGACTCTTTTGTAAGAGTTGTGTTTTCTTTTTGTGTAGCTGTTGGTGTTGGTGCAGGTATCTCTTCTTTTTTGATTGATTGGTTTTTAATTTCTTGTTTAGGTTCATCTAAAATTATTTTTGGTTCTTTTGTGTGATTGAGATATACTTGTCCAAATAAATTTGTACTAAAATTCATTAAAAATACAAAGAATATAAGCGACTTTATAGCATTTTTCATAATTGCTCCAATAATAATTTTATCTTTTTCAAATCTTCAAAAGTTTCTTTTTTGAAAGAGGGATTTCTTAAAAGATAGGTAGGATGATAGATAGGGACAATATTTTTTTCACCATATGGTATCACCATTCCTCTAACTGTATTAAGTTCTGTTTGATTGTTGAGTAGATAGTTGTAACTATCTCCTATTGTAACAATTATTTTAGCTTTGCTGTTTTCAATTTGATTGAGGATATAACCAAGGCATTTAGTTGTACAAGCATCAAGATTGAGACTTTTTTCATTTATATCACATTTAATAATGCTTGTAAAATATACTGAACTCATCGGTAAACCAAGTACATTTTCTACCATTTTGACAAACATATCTTGTGATACTTCATCAAAAGATGGAACTGTTGAGATAAACATTATCTTTGAGTCAACATCACCTTTTGCATATATTTTATTTTTAGATATTTTTGAAGCATCACATAACTCACAGTGTTCTATCGTATCTTTTGACATAAAAATATCTTTATTTTCAATCTTTTTCAAACTAAAAGGCTCTACATATCTATACCCAAAACTTTGTTGTAGATAAAGATTATGAAGAATTTTATTTTGTTCTTGTTTTGTCATTTTTTACTCCACCAATATGAATAAATTATACAAAAGGTATACTTTTTATCTTCTTTGTACAAAATATTGGAACAAATATTTATAATACTATTGACATTTGTTCCAAATAGTTGTACAATACGGTATAAAAATTAGAAGGTTTGTCCATGTCAGTATCTGCACCAAGCTTGAGAAAGCTAGAAAGCGATTTAGAAATAAATAAAACAACATTGCATAATTGGAAGAAAAATCGTCCAAAACTGTACGAGTTTATAATTGACTCATATAAAGATAAAGAGTTATTAAAGAAAAATTTGATGTATCTTGTAGAACAAAGGAAAAGTCTAGAAAATGAGATTATGTTAACAGCAGAAAGAGTCCTGTGATTTTTGAGTCTGTTTAAGATTTTTATATAGATCCATGATGTTTTAAGATACCCATTAAATGCACAAAAGTCTTAAAACATCATAGATGTGTATAAAATATTTTTTATTTGTTTGTAACTAAAGAGAGGTTTGAGAGGTTGTTAAGTTGTAAAATATCAAGGAGTTCGACAACTTTTTGATAGGGAACTGATTTATCAATCTTGACAGTAATCGCGTCTTGTTTATTTGTGATAAGTTCAAGTTGTTCTTGCAGTTTTATAAAATCAATTTTTTCTCCATTGTATGCGATATCTTTTTCACTTAGTTCAATCGTAACCATTTTCTTTTCTATCATTTTTGCTGAATTTGCCCCTTGTGGGAGTGTAAGATTGAGAGCGTAGTTCTCTTTTTTAAATGATGAACTTACAAGAAAAAATATGATTAAGATAAACACCACATCAATAAGTGGGGTTAAATCAAGTGTGAGTGGTTCTCTTCGTTTCATAGTTGACTTAGCACTTCACTTTTAAGAGTTATTTCCATATTATCCAGAGTCCCGATAAAATAGTTATAAAAAATATAGTGTGGAATTGAGACGATAAGCCCAACAATTGTTGTGATAAGGGCTAAAGAGATTCCAGCTGAAAAATTCATAGGGTCATCAAGTCCTATCTTACTAATCACATCAAATGAGGTAAATATTCCTAAAACTGTCCCTAAAAGTCCTAAAAGAGGAGAAATAGTAGCAATGATTTTAATAGTATTGAGTCCAAATTCGAGTTTTTTAATCTCTTGTTGGATAATCATTTCAAGTAAATCTTCGTGATTATTTTGTATTTTGACTAAAATAAGATTTATGGTTGTTTGGATATTTTTTTTAAAATTATAAAGATTGAACATCTCCATAAAAATAATCGTAAATCCAATAATATTGAGAATAATAAGGATGTAAACTATCATTCCACCTTTTTCTAAAAATTGCAATATATCCATAAAAAATCCTTCAATCTCTTGTTTTAAATAAGCTCGTATTTTACATAAATTCGTATAATGGTTGGCTTGTCTGGACGAGGATAGTCTCTGTATGCTTCATTGATAGTTTCTATAGAATTGTCATCTAAGATATAATATTTTGAACTTTTAATTATTTTGGGCTCACTTATCTTTCCATTTGGATGGAGAATAAATTCTACTACATTGATTCCACTTTGTTTTGCTTGGATACTAAGATGTGGATAGATAAGAAATCTTTGAGTAATTTTTCCAATATCTTTGAGGTTTTTGATTAGATATATTTTAGTAGTTTCTGGAAAAGTATCAAAATCTTTCTCATAAAGTGCTAGGTAACTTTTGGTGATATTATCGACATTGTGTTGAGGAAATTTAGGTTCTTCTATTTTTTTAGATTCAGGTTGTGGTATCTCTTTTGATAATGGTTTTATTGTAGGTTGTTCTATTATTTTTTGTTTGATTGGTTCTTGTTGCACTATTTTTGGTGGTAATTCAAAAATTTTTGTCTCTTTTGGAAGTTCTATAATTTTAGGTGGAGTTTGTAAAGGCTGAATTTTCTTTTTAAAAATCTCTTTTATTGGTTGATTATTTACAATTTTTTTTGGAATCTCTTGTTTTGTATTTTGGATAAGTTTAACAAAATTAATATGAGTTGTGGATGGTTTTTGTTGTTCTATTTTTACTTCATTTTTTTTATGATATGAAAGATAAGACAATACACCAAGATGAATTGCAAGAGATAGTGATAAAGCTAATACTACCCTCACAATTACCCTTTAGGAAAATTAGAAAAAGCTACTAAATAGCCTCTTCGTTCTCTTCACCTGTTCTAATTCTAATAATTTTTTCAATTGGAGAAACAAAAATTTTTCCATCTCCAATTTTTCCTGTTCTTGCTGATTTTATAATAAGTTCTGTAACCATATCTACATCTTTTTCATCAACAACAAGGTCAAGTTTAATTTTTGGTAAAAAGTCAACAACATATTCAGCACCTCTATAAAGTTCACTATGTCCTTGTTGTCTCCCATAACCTTTTACATCACTTACTGTCATCCCTGTAATTCCAGCTTCACTTAATGCATCTTTTACATCTTCAAGTTTAAATGGTTTGATAATCGCTTCTATTCTTTTCATCAGTAATCCTTTTTTTATTTATAATATTAAAATGCTCGTTTAAATTCTGGATATGCTTCCACACCACATTCATTGACATCAAGTCCCTCTAATTCTACATCATTTTTTGCTCTTAAAGGTATTATTTTATTGATGGCAAATAATACTATATAACTACTTACAAAAGCAAAAATACCTATCATAACAACCCCTTTAAGTTGGTCCAAGAATAGTTTTTCTGTAAAAATTCCAACTGCCAATGTTCCCCAAATACCATTGACTAAGTGAACAGAAAGAGCACCCACTGGATCATCAAGTTTGAGTTTATCAAAAAATGGAACAGCAAATACAACCAACATACCACCAAATGCACCCACTATAATTGGTTGATAAATATTGTAAAGGTCTGGTCCAGCAGTAACTGCTACAAGTCCACCTAAAGCACCATTTAAAATCATAGTGATATCAAGTTTTTTATATTTCATAAGCATAAGCCCGCCAGCAACAATAGCACCAGCAAGACCAGCTGTATTTGTATTTAAAATAGTAAGAGCAACCGCGTCAGCTCCCTCTTTTGAAGCAATATTTCCTACACTTCCACCATTAAATCCAAACCAACCAATCCAAAGTAAAAATCCACCAAGTGTAAGAAGAGGGATATTTGAAGCAGGAATTACCCTAACACCACCTTCTTTTGGGTATCTCCCTTTTCTAGCCCCTATGATTAAAATAGCAGCTAACAGTGCCCAACCTCCAGTTGAATGGATAACAGTACTTCCAGCAAGGTCATACATATTGAGGTCTAAAACTGTATCTTTTAGCATATCTGCACCCCAAGTCCAGTTAACAACTAAAGGATACATAATCGTAGCCATGATAACAGTAAAAAATGTTAGTGGAATTATTTTAGCTCTTTCACTTACTCCACCACTCATAATATTGACAACTTTTCCAACAAATGCCATTTGGAAAAGAAAAGCCGCCCATTGACTCATTGTTTCACTTCCAAAATCTCCAAAAGCTATATGGTATCCGACAAGTAAAAATCCCATTGATGCAAAAGCATAAATCATAGTGTTCATAGTTAAAACAGCAGTAACATTTTTGGTTCTTACTATTCCAGCTTCAAGCATTGCAAACCCTGGAACCATAAAAATAATCAATACAAATGAAAAAAGTACATAGAGTGTGTTGATTACATAACCTACATTTTCGTCCATAAAAATCTCCTTTTTATACAAAATTGTAAGATTATAGTATTTTATCTAGAGAGCTTATAGTCGAAAAATGATTATTTTTTATACAATCAGGGGAAGTTCTACTTTGATGACATTATTTTTATGTGTAAGAGTCATAATATTATTTTTATTGATTTGAGTGGTCAATGGATAAAATTCAATTTTATCTTTTGCAATAAAATCAATAGCAATAATCTTATACTTCTTATTGTTTATCACTTCATATTCACCCGTTTTTATGTACACTTTTAAAATAATATTCTTTTGATTTTTGAGTTGTTCAAAAATATTATTAATAGAAAGTAAGAAGTCATTTACATTTAGTTTAATAAGTGGAATAGAAACATCATAAATCTCTTCAATAATAAGATTACAACCAAGTAAAGTTGTGCTTTTTGAAAGTTCAATTAATGTAAAAAGATTTGTAACTTTAAGATTGTTATCGTCAAGTTTTGTTATTTTAGTACTATTTACTTCTTTGTAAAGTCTTAAAATAATCTCATCATCACTCATATATCCAACTAATATGGCATAAAATGATTGTTTTTCATAAGTGATATTGATAAATTCTCTTTTAAATCCAAAAGTTTTACTTGCATAAGAAACGGTCAAATCAAAAAGTTCCTTTGATGAAGCAAAGTTGAGTAAAAATTCAGCTTCTTTATTAAAGTTTTTTATTTTTCCATCTCCATCAAAAAGGATGAAAGGATTTAAATCGTGTTCTAGTAACTCTTCATATAGGCTCATTTTACAGTTCTCCAAAATATTGGTGTATTTTTTTTCGTAAAGTAATTCTATTTATCTCTAATTTATCTGCCATTTGCAGCTGAGATTTATAGATTTTTTTTGCTGCTTTAAGAAGTGGAATTTCAAAGATTTCTATTAAATCTCGATATGTTGCACCACTTTCTAATTTTTTAGTGAGATAATTTTCCATAGTTTGTAACATATCTTTTGTATTTATTGATTGTAAAAGAATTGACTTATAAATAGATTGTTTTAAGGTTATTCCATTCTCACTTAGGTCAATTTCTATATTTTTTACTGAGACATTCGTATTATAAATACTCATTGCTTCTTTTTTATAAATTTCAATAATCTCTTCTAAATCTTCTGGTCGTTCTCTAAGTGGTGGAATCTCTATTTTAATTGCAAAGTATTGATTGAATTTATCATTTTTATCATTGTTCGTTCCTACTATCTTAATATTTTTAAGATGATGAAAAAACTCTTCAACATTTAAAATATCATCCATATTATCAATAATAATTGCTTGATATAAAGCTAAATCTATTTGCTTAGAGATAATTAATTTTTCTAATTCCCCACCATTTATCATAAATGCATTTGGTATTATTTCTTGTGCTAAAAGTTTTTTGCCAACACCTTTTTGTCCATAGATAAGTGTATTAATAGGTAAATCTGCAGAAAGTTTTGCAGATTTTAAAATTTGCTGTGATATTTGTGATGTTGCTATAAACTTTTCCATTTATTTTTCTTTCTCCATAAAAATTTTTGCTCTATATTTCAATTCTTTTAAATTATTATCTGTTATTTTTCTATTATCTCCAAATGGAAGCTGTTTTCCTCCAAGTTTTCCATAAAAAATAAAGTCACTATTATCATTTGATAATCTTTGTACATATATATCATTAGAAGAGTTAAATCTATAATTTGTTTCAGAATTGAAAATAATAGGCCATTTTTTGTAAAAATCACTTGAATATGTTAAAAATGGAGCTAAATCGTATCCATTTCCACTTCCAAAGAGACGAAGTTCTTCAAAAAGATACCTTTGAATAAAAAATTTATACCCTTCAAATAATTTTCCATCACTGCCAAATATAGTTCGATTATCCCCTTTGACTTCACTATTAAGGGATAATGAATCAAAAAAATCTTCGGAGGTAAGTTTATATTGTTTTGTTTTACTATTATTAAAAAGGATTGTAAATAGAGATGTTGACAAAGAATAGTCAAAGTCTTTTAGATTATTTAAAATATTTTTTAATCCAAAATTATCTCCTATTTTAATATTTCCCCAAAAATCCTGCAGTGTAAATCGCTTTGAGAATTCTAAAACTTGCCAAAGTTCACTCACGCTTTCACCATAAGGAACTACTTGTTGTTTTCTTAAGGTAAGTTCCCTTTGAGAATTTTCAAATCCAATATGTTTTTCAAAAAATGAAGCAGTTGGTAAAATTAAATCAGCTCCAAGGACAAACTCATCGTAGTAACTCGTAGAATAAACAATAAAACCATTTTCAACATCTTTCAAATAGTGACTATAAGGTTTTAATTCATCGTTGTTACAACCCATAATCCATAAAAGTTGTGTAGTTGTATCCTTGAATTTTTTAAAGGTTGAAGAGGAGAAATCAGAGGCAACACTATTTAAAGTATCAGTGGGAAGTCTCCAAATTGATTCTGTTTTTTCTCTATGTTGCTTATATGTTGTAAACATTCCACAAGGGAGTCTTTGTGATGTATTTCCACAATTGAGAGAACTTGTAGCGGTTAATTTAGAACTATGAAGATACATAATCCCAGAACCTACTTTACCAAATTTATTTCCTAAAAGATGCAAAGAATGAGCTAAAAGGTTATTACTTACGAGTTGTGAAGTTTTTTTAGAATCAAAATAAGAAAGAGTTTTTTTTCCCTGTTTTGTATATGCAAGTGTTAAAAGAGAGAGTTTAAATTTAAATAATGCTACACCCTCTTCATCTATTTTGATTTTATCTACGACATAATCAAAGGTAAATTTTTCATAATATTCTTTGTATGTTTTATAAGAAACTTCCCATTGTAATAATCTATCATTATTTATCATTTGATCTTCATCAAAAGCTGCAAAAATAATTTTGTTTTGCAAAAAGTCGTAGTCATCTTTTGTGATTGAATGTAATGTTTGGTTGATAAGATAGTTGAGCAAAAATTTTTCACTATTAGGCTTTATGAAAAAATTTATATCGGCATCTTCTATACTATGTTTTGGGTCAGATATAACATTGATAAAAGTAAAATTATCATATTGAATGTTTTTTTGTTTTATAAGTTTTGAGAGAATTATTTTAAAATCAGTTGTAAAATCTATTCCATAAGAGACAAAATAGTCACTTTGGAAAATATCATCAAAAGTGCCATTTGAACCATCAATTCCAAAACTTTGTATTAACGAAAGGGCATTTTTTTCAACTTCATAATTGATATTTACAATATTATTTGAACGAAAACCACCTTTAAAAAGTTTTGAAACAGCATATGATTCAAAAATTCCCAACGATTCACTTGTGACTAAACCAATGCCATCTACACCATTTGCCTTAACTGCTTGCTTTGTTTTTTGTTCCATGATATCAAAAGCTTCTTTCCATGATATAGGAGTAAGTACTCCATTTTTGGAATATTTTCCATTTTCCATTCTAAGAAGAGGGGTGTCCATTCTTGGAATATTTGAATCATATTTAAAATGTAAATTATCTATCTTATTACAGAGTTCACCACGGTTTTGTAAAGAGTTTTCATCACCTTCAATTGCAGTAATAGTAATGTTATTTGCTACGGCTTCTTTTTTTATGATGAGATGACAACCAATGCTACAAAGGGGGCAAATGGATTTATCAAAAAACCTAACTTTTGTTATTTTTTCTACTTTTTTTTCTGGCAAAACTTCATTTGCAAAAAGATTTAAAGCTGGTAATGTTGTGATGAAAGATGCTTGTTTTAAAAAATTTCTTCGATTAATCATGGTTCAAATTATAGCAACAAAGAACTTTAGCTAAAGAAGATTTAAAAAATAGGTTTATTTCTTTGAAAATAATAACGAAATTTAAGGCTAACTAAGGTACAATCTTCCACAAAATTATATACAAGGGTAGGCAAGTTGATGAAAAAATTTCAAGAATTTGAATTAGCTGAAGACGAGAACTTCGCAGAATTATTTGAGGAGAGTGAAAAACAAACAGAAACAAACACAGTTGTTGATGGAGTTATTGTTGAAATGAACAATGACAGTTTATTGGTTGATGTTGGTCAAAAGAGTGAAGGTAAGCTGAATATTTCAGAAATTACAATAAATGGTAAAGTGGCTTATAAAGTAGGTGATACTATAAAAGTAATGATTACAAGTTCTAGAGGGGAAAGACCTTCTATTTCGCATAAAAAAGTTTTACAAAAATTAAAATTTAATGAATTTTTTGAAAAATATGGTGAGGATCCAGAAAATGTTATTGTTGAGGGGATTATCACTTCAATTAAACCAAGAGCTGGTTTTATAGTAGAAAGTGCTGATGGGGTAGAGTTTTTTATGCCAATGGCTCAAGGATATATCAAAGCGATTGGTGCAATTGGTAAAAAAATTAAAGCAGTTGTAATTAAAGCTAAAAAAGATTCAAATAGTATCGTTATTTCAAGAAAGAAACTAATTGAAGATTTCCAAAAAAATAAAGATGAGCAAATATCTAAACTAATGGGTTCAACTGAGGTAAAAGAAGGGATTGTTAAAAAGATTACAAGTTACGGAATGTTTGTAGATATGGGTGGAATTGATGGTCTTGTAAACTACAATGAAATTTCATACAAAGGTCCAGTAAACCCTTCTCAATACTATAAAGAAGGTGATAAAGTTGAAGTTATCGTAAAAGCTTATGATAAAGAGAAAGGACATCTTTCTTTATCTATCAAAGATGCTATGCCAAACCCTTGGGAAGAGATAAGAGAACAACTAGAGATGGGAGATACAATCACTGTTACAGTTTCAAATTTTGAAACTTATGGAGCGTTTGTTGATCTTGGAAATGATATTGAAGGTTTATTACATATCTCTGAAATTTCATGGAATAAGAATGTAAAAAATCCAAAAGATTATTTAAATATTGGTGATGAGATCAATGTTGAAGTTATTGATCTTGATTGTGATAAAAGAAAATTAAGAGTAAGTCTTAAATCTTTACAACCAAAACCATTCAAAAAATTCTTAGAAGAGCACAAAGTTGGTGATGTACTTAAAGGTACAGTTGCAACTCTTACTGAATTTGGTGCATTTATTTCTATTGGTGAAGTTGATGGATTATTGCATAATGAAGAAGCTAGCTGGGAACCAAATGTAAAATGTAAAGACCTTTTCAAAAAAGGTGATAGCGTAGAAGTTAAAATTATCAAAGTTGATAAAGAAAAAGAAAATATATCATTAAGTATCAAGGCACTTGGAGAGTCTCCAGCTGATAAATTTGCTTCACAATATGCAAATGGAGATATTATAAAATCAACTGTTAAAGATATTAAGGATTTTGGTGTATTCGTTAAGTTAGAAAATAATCTTGATGGTTTAATTAGAAAAGAGGACTTATTAACTGTAAGTGAAGAAAATCCAGAATTAAAAATTGGAGATGAAGTTGAGGCTGTTGTTGTAAACATTGATAAACAAAATAACAGAGTAAGACTTTCTATGAAAAGATTAGAATCTCAAAAAAATAGAGAAGTTTTAAAATCAGTGAGTGATGATAGTTCTATGACTTTAGGTGATGCCTTAGCTGGTCAACTTAGAAAATAATCTAGTTATAATGGAGAAATTATGAGTAGCAAACCTACTATTGTAGTATGTGACCATATCCACGAAAGTGGGTTAGAGATACTTAAAAATACGGATGATATTAATTATGTTTTTGCAGCAGATATCGATAAAGTTGCTTTACTTGATGTTATTAAAGACGCTCAAGTAGCAATTACTCGAAGTTCAACGGATGTTGATGAGGCTTTTTTAAATGCTGCAGTTAATCTTAAAGCAGTTGTAAGAGCTGGAGTTGGCGTTGATAATGTAGATATAAATGGATGTAGTCAAAGAGGAATAATCGCTATGAATGTTCCTACTGCAAATACAATAGCTGCAACAGAACTTACAATGACTCATATCTTATCATGTTTAAGAAAAATGCCTTATGCACATGCTCAACTTAAAGATCAAAGAGTTTGGAAAAGAGAAGATTGGTATGGACAAGAACTTTATGGCAAAAGAGTAGGGGTAATTGGTTTTGGAAATATTGGACATCGTGTAGCTGTAAGATGTAAATCTTTTGAATGTGAAGTTGTTACCTATGATCCATATATAACTCCTAAAAAAGCCTTGGATTTAGGGATTGAGTATACAACTAATTTTGATGATATTTTAGCTTGTGATATCATCACAATCCATACACCAAAAAATTCTGAAACTGTCAATATGATAACTCAAAAAGAGATTGACAAGATGAAAGATGGGGTAATATTAATTAACTGTGCTAGAGGTGGTTTATATAATGAAGATGATTTATATAATAACTTAAAATCTGGGAAAATTGCTATGGCTGGGATTGATGTATTTAACAAAGAACCAGCTACAAGTAACAAGCTTTTAGATTTGCCAAATGTCACAGTTACAGCTCATCTTGGTGCAAATACAGTTGAATCTCAATATAAAATTGCAACTCAAGCAGCTGAAAATGCAATTGAAGCTGCAAGAGGAATTGGATATCCTCATGCACTTAATCTTCCAATTGATGAAACTAAAATACCATCTTTTGTAAAACCATATCTTGAACTTACTCAAAAAATGGCATTTACTATTGCTCAGATGGATAAAACTGCTATAGTATCTATTAAACTAGAAGCTGAAGGTGAAATAGCGAATTATTTGGAAAGTCTTATCACTTTTGCAACAGTAGGGGCATTAACTCCATCGATTGGTACAGAAAAAATTAATTATGTCAATGCAACATTTGTTGCTAATGAAAAAAGTATTAAGTTAGAAACTTTAGAAAATCCAAATAATAGTGTTTATAAAAATAAAGTAACTATTAAAGTAGAAACTGCAAATGGAATTAATAAAATCAGTGGAACTATCTTTGATGAAGATGTTCAAAGAATAGTTGATATCAATGATTATATCGTTGATGTTATTCCTGATGGAAAAATGATTCTTTTCAAAAATTCTGATGTCCCAGGTGTTATTGGAGATGTTGGTAAAATTTTAGGTGATAACAATATCAATATTGCAGACTTTAGACTTGGAAGAAACAAAAAAGGTGCGTTGGCAGTGATTATTGTTGATGATAATATTAATGAAACTATTTTAGAAAAACTTCGAAATTTACCAGCTGCTAAAGCTGTTTATTTTGTAAATATATAATTAAATAAGGGAGAGACTAATTATGGCAATTGGTATGAGTGAATTAAAAAAAGGTTTAAAAATTGAAGTTGATGGAATTCCATATAGAATTACAGAATATCAACATGTTAAACCAGGAAAAGGTGCAGCATTCGTAAGATGTAAAATTAAAAATTTTATCAACGGGAAAACTATTGAGAAAACTTTCCATGCTGGTGATAAGTGTGAAGTACCTGATTTACAACCAAAAACAATGCAATTTTTATATGATGATGGTGAGATGATGCAATTTATGGATAATGAAACATATGAGCAAATTGCACTTACTTATGATCAAGTTGGTGAAACTGCAAAATGGATTTTAGATGGTATGAATGTTGATATGATGTTTTTCAAAGGTGAGGCTATCACTGTTGAAGCTCCAATGTTTGTAGAACTTAAAATTGTAGAAACTCCACCAAACTTCAAAGGTGATTCACAAGGTGGTAAAAAACCTGCAACTTTAGAGAGTGGTGCTGTTGTTCAGATCCCTTTCCATATCGTTGAAGGTGATATCATTAAATGTGATACAAGAACTGGAGAATATTTAGAAAAAGTAAAATAACTTTTTCTTTTTTAAGTCAAGTTTCAAAGCTTGACTTTTTTTATTTTATATATCTATATTTTTTACTTATTTTTAGCTTTTTTACTCAAATTTCTAGACTAACCGTTAAACTTTATATTAAAAACTATTGACATCAAATATAGATTTATATATAATTCTAGCACTCAATTCAAATGAGTGCTAATTTAATACAAATATATTTATAACAAAGGGGTCAAAATGAATTTTCAACCATTAGGAAATAGGATATTAGCTAAAATTCCTGAGGAAAAAACACAAACACAAAGTGGTATTTTTTTACCAGATACTGCTTCAAAAGAGAAACCAACTCAAGCAGAAGTTGTTGCAATTAGTACAACAACGCAAAATATTAAAGTTGGTGATACAGTAGTTTATAAAAAATATGCAGGGACTACTCTTACACTTGATGATGTTGAATATTTAGTGTTAGATACTGAAGAAGATATCTTAGGTGTTATTACAAAATAATTGAAATAATAAAAATTTAGAAAAATATTAAAGGATATAACAATGGCAAAAGAGATTTATTTTAGTGATGATGCAAGAAATAGACTATATAAAGGGGTAAAAAAATTATCAGATGCAGTCCAAGTAACAATGGGACCAAGAGGAAGAAATGTACTTTTACAAAAATCATATGGGTCACCACATATTACAAAAGATGGTGTGAGTGTAGCAAGAGAGATTGAACTTCCAGATGCAATTGAAAATATGGGAGCACAACTTGTAAAAGAGGTGGCAAGTAAAACAAATGATGAAGCTGGAGATGGAACTACAACTGCTACAGTTTTAGCTCATAGTATTTTTAAAGAGGGTCTTAGAAATGTAACTGCTGGAGCAAACCCTGTACAACTTAAAAGAGGGATGGATAAAGCAAGTGAGCAAATTTTAGAGGAGCTTAAAAAAATCTCTAAAGTAGTTGATACAAAAGAACAAATTGCTCAAGTTGCAACAATTTCTGCTAATAGTGATACAGCAATTGGTGATATGATTGCTGAAGCTATGGATAAAGTAGGGAAAGATGGTGTTATCACTGTTGAAGAAGCAAAAGGGATTAATGATGAGCTTGATGTTGTTGAAGGGATGCAATTTGATAGAGGGTATTTATCTCCATATTTTGTAACAAATCCAGAAAAAATGATTGTTCAATATGAAAATCCTTTTATTTTATTAAGTGAGAAAAAAATCACAAGTTTAAAAGAGCTTTTACCAATTTTAGAACAAGTAAATCAAACACAAAGACCACTTTTAATTATTGCTGAGGATATTGAAGGGGAAGCACTTTCAACACTAGTTGTTAATAGAATTAGAGGTGCTTTAAATGTAGTTGCAGTAAAAGCTCCAGGATTTGGTGATAGAAGAAAAGCTATGCTTCAAGATATTGCTATCCTTACAAAAGGGACAGTTGTTTCTGAAGAACTTGGAATGAAACTTGAAAGTTGTGGTATGGAAGTTCTTGGTATGGCTGCTAAAATTTCTATTGACAAAGACAATACAACAATCGTAAATGGTGCAGGTTCAAAAGAGGATGTTCAAGCTAGAATTGGTCAAATCAGAGGTGAAATCGCAAATACAACGAGTGATTATGATAAAGAAAAACTTCAAGAAAGACTTGCAAAACTAAGTGGTGGAGTTGCTGTTATCAAAGTTGGGGCTCCAACAGAAACAGAGATGAAAGAGAAAAAAGATATAGTGGACGATGCTCTTAGTGCTACAAGAGCTGCTGTTGAAGAGGGTATTGTTATTGGTGGTGGAGCTGCACTTATCAAAGCTGCTGCAAAAGTTTGTTTAAAACTAGAAGGTGATGAGCAAATTGGAGCTGATATAATTATTAGAGCAGTTGCTGCACCTTTAAAACAAATTGCTTTAAATGCTGGATATGATGCTGGTGTTGTTGCAAATGAGGTATCAAGATCAACTAATCCAAACATAGGATTTAATGCAGCGACTGGAGAATATGTAGATATGTTTGAAGCTGGTATTGTTGATCCAACAAAAGTGGAGAGAGTTGCGATGCAAAACGCAGTTTCTGTTGCGTCACTCCTTCTTACAACTGAAGCAACTGTTTCAGATTTAAAAGCTGATAAAGCATCTGTTTCTCATGCACCTGATATGGGTGGAATGGGTGGTTTAGGTGGAATGGGAATGTAATCAATCTGATTACAAACTTCTGTAAACCATATTTTTCAAATAAAAGAGGTTGCTTGATTCAGGCAACCTCTTTTTATTGGATTTAGCAAAATATTTCTTAATAATAAGATACAAAAATAGCAAAAAGAATTGGATAAGATGAAAAAATCTGGTGAATTTGATAGAATCTTTAGGAAGTATGTAAAAGAGTGAGATTTCACTCTTTATTATAAAAATTCTTTTTTGTATCTCTCTTCATCAGTCCAATTGATATTTACCATTGTTTGATTCTATGTTCCATCTTTTTGCTTGAAATAGTTTTACCATTTTTAGAATCTTCTAAACCCTTTTTTATCATTAAATAAAACTATTCAACAATTTTTAGTGTGATTAATAAAAATATATCTCTTTCAACTTTTTTATTGTCAAATCAAATACAAGTTGCCGAATCATTATCAATTTCTTCAATTGTTATGACTTCACCACCACATTTTAATTGAACTGTATCTCCAGCATTAAAACTCATTTTCTAACCTTTATTTAAATTTACCATTTTACTTTCATAAATAGGCATATTCAAGTTTCTAGATGATGTGGCTTCTTGAATATAACGTTTAAAATGAGCCAATAAATTGCCTGTAGGGTAATTTATTGGCTCCACTGACTTGTTAGAAATTAGCATGTTTCATAATCTTTTCTAGTTCCCAAATAGGAATCATCATTATAAAAACATCCAAACATATCACTGAAAAATGGAATGTCTTCTTTTCTTGAAGCCATAGCTTTATATTGTAATTCCCATATTAACTCTGTCCAAAAACGTACAACATGTGCTACATATAGTTGTCTATATGGGCAAACTGCCTCATATAACCTTGTTCTTAAAGATGCGTCCTCTATATGTGTAATATCTTTACCATCTTCTGATGAATGCATTACCAGCATAAAGGGAGCTACTAAAGTTTTCGTCATATGAGCATTGTGTGCTATCTTCATTTTCTTCTTTTTTGAAACATGTTTTTCAAATAGCACCATATCAACATTATGAAACCATAAGGATATTGGGTTGTTTTCTTGTTTTGCATTGACAAGTATATTCAAGTTTTCATATCTATCTATGATTGCAAAATCAGATATTATTTTTAAAATATTTTGATGAATTGGATTGTCAAGCGAATTTAAAAATTTGAATTCAAATGCGTATTTGTTTTTTATAAGGATAGATTTTTCATAGAGCTTTAAAATATTATGACCAATGTTTTTTTTCAAATATTTTTCATCTGGAAAAGATCCATCATTTTCGATGTAATAATCTAAAATGAGACAAATTTTTCCAATTCGTTCTAAACCAACACTAAGATTAATGAACGATTGAAAGTATCGTCCTTTTCTAGCATAGTTTGCATTGCGAATTTGTGTTACTCCTGAATGAAGAATCTCATATGCAAAAGCAGCTTCATTAGCAAGAGCAGTAAACTTTTCATTGAACATTTTTACTCCTGTTCCTAACGGTTGACTTGAGAAATAGTTTTGCCCGCTAGGGTAAACTATTTCTCTCCAAGGTTTTGTTAGATTTTTCCTTTCATAGAAACAAGAAAACCTTGCCATCTAATTTGTTCTTTTTCTTTTCTATTAACAACATGTTCTACGACCGTTTGTACTGTTGACGTGCCCGGTATTAAAAGTCCTATTCCATCACCAATAACAGAAGCACCTAAACTTTTGTAGAATGAACTAGGGTCTAAGTATTTCATAAATAATTTATCTTGCATTTCTTGCATAGAAGCTTCGACAGCTTCTTTCACTTCTTTTAATTCTGCTAAGCTTGTTGAAGTACTAGAATTTATAATCCATTTTCGAAAATCTTTTAGATATGGATTTTCTCTAGCCTCATCAATTGTTGGATGATATGGACCAAGCTTAGATAAATAGTTTGGAATATCTTTAATAATCATATACTCTGCGAATTGTTGTGGTGAGACCATCTCTCCATCTTGCTTAGATAACATCGAATGTGTACATGTATTTGTAATAAGTTCATGGTCACTCATATTAAGTGCATCTGATAAAACTAGATCGAATAATAATCTATCCTCGGTAGGATTTCCATGTGCAGATATACTTCCAATATTAATTGCATGAGTATGATTGTCAATTGCATTTTCCCAAGTAACCCCATAGTTTTCAAAACCTTTGTTAAAGAGATCTCTGATATGAACTGTTTTTTTCGTATTGAAAATGTTTTTCCATTCTTCTGTATCTTTTAGAGCATCTAGCTCTTTCCAATCTAATTGACCTATAGTGTCTGGTATCCCAATTTCTTCATCAACAAAATGTACATAGTCAAGATTACGCATATTTTCGGGGCATAGGCTACGACATAAAAACCATATTTCATCATATAATAGCAATGTTCCAAATGGGCTCTCAAGAATTGGATTAGGAGAGCTCTTACTATCTGATATTACTTTCCCCGCAGGATTACGATAGTCATACCCTATTGGTGAAGAAGTTCCAATTAATGCTTTTCTAGGCATTTATAATTCCTTTATATCTAACTATTTATTGAACATACATTATATATAAGATAGCCTGAAAATTAACAAATAGCATACATCAAAAGTGTCGTATATTAAAACAATGCTAAGTACCTTAAATAAGGTCTTCTTTAACATTTGACGATAAAAAGTATTGCAAATTGTCATATTTCTTAATATAGTTTCAATGTATAGTTTAGGTAGGAATATCGGTAATACTATTACAGAATGGTACAGATATAAGAAGCATACAAGAGTTCCTAGGTCATAAATTTATTGAAACTACGATGATATACACACATATTGTAAAAGAGTTAAATAAAGGCGATATAAAATTACCCTTAGATTTTTGATAAAAAGAGTTTCTACAAAAACTCTTTTTTGTAAAGCTCTTCATCATATGCACAAAGCACTTTATCATTTTTGTATTCGATAACTGGTCGTTTAAAAAGCATATTATCTTTTTTGAGCCACTCTAGTTTTCCACTATCATCAAGATTGAGTTCTTTTAGACCTAGTTGTTTGTATTTTGTCCCTTTGTTATTAAAAAGTAAATTCACATCAACTTTTGAAGCAAAATAATCTATTTTTTCATCACTTAATGGTTCTTTCCTAAAATCTACAAATTCATAAGAAAGATTATTTTTTTCACAAAATTTTATAGCATTTTTAACACTACCGCAGGTTTTGATTCCATATATTTTCATCTTTATTACTCTATGATTTGTGGTACGATAAAGTAGTTGTCTCCACTTTTTGGAGCATGTTGCATTATGTGCGATGCAAGTTCTTCGTTACTAGTTACTAGATCTTCTCTCATAGGTTGTCCACCACTTAAAGTCGTAAATGTTGCATCAACTCCACTTACATCAATCTCATTTAAGTTTTCTACAAAATTTACAATATCAGCAAGTTCTGCTTTTAAATGTTCTTTTTTTGACTCATCTATCTCTAATGATGAAAGTTTTGCTAATTTTTCTATTGTTGTATCGTCTATTGTCATCGTAATTTTCCTCTTTAGTTTTCTTTTATTATCGTTCGTTTGCTGTAAAATTCTTTTTTAAATTGTACCCAATCATCTTTTAAAATAGCTTCTCTAGCTTCCCTCATAAGATTGAGGTAGTAGTGAAGATTATGAATTGAAGCTAGTCTAAAATAGGTCATCTCATTGCTTCTAAAAAGATGATTGAGATAAGCCCTTGAGAAGTTTTTGCAGGTATAACATTCACATCTACTATCGATTGGAAGTTCATCTTCTTTATACTCTGCTTTTTTGATATTTACTCTTCCAAATGTAGTAAATAAAGTTCCATTTCTTGCATTTCTAGTAGGCATAACACAGTCAAACATATCGACACCTCTATCGATATTTTCTATCAAATCTTCAGGTGTTCCAACTCCCATAAGGTATCTTGGTTTATTTCGTGGCATAAACTGAGTTGTGTACTCTACGGTGTCATACATCTCATTATTAAGCTCTCCAACACTAAGCCCACCAATAGCAAAACCATCATAATCTTCCATAGCACACAGTTGCTCAGCTGACATTTTTCGAAACTTTTTACTAATTCCACCTTGGATAATTGCAAAAATATTTTGGTTTGTCCCAATCCCTTTTGCCTTTTGTTCCATATGGTACTCTATCGCTTCTTTTGCCCATTTTGTTGTTCGATTGATTGAGAGTTCAATCCTTTCATCACTATTTGGCAAAGCTACCAAATCATCAAGAATCATCATAATATCACTACCAAGTTCATATTGTGTATCAAGAACTGATTTTGGAGTGAAATAGTGTTTACTTCGATCAATATGAGATTTGAAGAGTATCCCATTTTCATCTTGTTTTGTATTTTTCCCATCCATTTTCCCAAGACTAAATGCTTGAAATCCACCACTATCAGTTAAGAAGTTATTTGGAAAACGGCTAAAACCATGAAGCCCACCAAATTTTTTGATGGTTTTGCTTGTAGGTCGTAAGTAGAGATGGTAAGTATTTCCAAGGATTATTTTTGCTCCAAGGTTAAGCATATCATTAAAATCAAGAGCTTTTACCACAGCTTGTGTACCAACTGGCATAAACACAGGTGTTTGGACTTCTCCATGAGCTAGTGTTAAAGTAGTAGCTCTCGCTCCACCACTTGTGGCATCTATTTGAAATTTCATATATTTCCTAAATTAAATTGTATTTTGTAAAGCCGTAATGATACAAAAAAAGGGCTTAACAGACAAAGAGATGGAAAAGATAGGGTGCTTTTAAAAAATATAATCCCAAACTATTTTAGCTTGTGAGTTTGTTAATTGATAATCTCGTTTGATTTTAGCTTTAGTAATTTCATCATCTTTTAATGTCTGTTTTTCAAATGCTTCATTATGAATTTTAAGTTGTAGTTTTAATTGTTCATTGATTCTACTTTGTGCTTCTATAAGTGAATTTTGCACTTCACTTGTGCTTTTATAAAATGCCCCATTGATCTCATTATTTAATTTGCTGCTTTGGTATCCAAACATCGAAGGACTCAGTGAATTAACAAGATTTATCCGTAATCGATTGAGGGAGGTGTTGATATCTTTAAATTCAATTTGTACATTTGGTTCAAATGGTTTAATAATTCGAACAATCTCTTGTTTTTTTTCTATTGAACTCAGTATCTCTTTTCCTTGAAGTGTGTATTCTATCAAACCAATCATGACACTAGCTATCAAAAATATTCCAAAAAACACACTATTTGTTTGAGTTCCAATTTTTTCCATCATTGAAATATCTTTTATTGAAAGTGCTATAAAACAAAATGCGATAAAAAAACCAATTTTGGTAAAAATAAAAAAAATCCAAGCAAATATCACTATCCATTGATCAAAAGTTTCACTTAGTTTTAACATTCCAAACCAAGTAAAATTTGAGATATAGCCATCAAAATTACCATAAATCATAAGTATTTTAAAGTCACTCAAAAAGAAGTTTTGATAGATTTGTAACGATTGGTTTATATTTTCAAAAACATTCAAGTTGACATTAAATTCTGGTTGAGTCGCTAGTGTTAAAGCAAATAGAACTAAAATTCCAAAAAAACTTCCAATAAAGGCACTTATGAATTTGATATAAAAAGAACTTGCATCTGCTTTTAAAGATGGGGCAAGTTTTTTGCGATATATCCAAAATGAAACCCCAAGTGCAATAGCTAAACCAAGAAGCATTTGCCAATAAAAAGTAGCTACAAGGGTGATGAAGTTCATTAATGTTAAAAAAACCATAAAAAGAGCAACGATAGCTGAGATGATATTTATGAGTAAACTATCTTTATAAAGCCAATTATAGACTTTACTATTTGTTTCAAACCAACAATTAGCGATACATTTTCTATCAAAAACAAAGATATTTCTAAATTGAATTGCAGTTGCATAAGAGAGGATGATAAGAAAAAAGAAAAAAAGAAAAAAATCAATTTGACCTAAAATTTGATTTTCGAGTAACATTGTATTTTAGACTATGTTGTGCTATACAACTGGCAGTTGATAGTTTGGAAGAGTATCTAAAATACAACGATGATAGTTGATTTTTTGAGGCAATACAAAACCATTTACTACCTCATTTTCTTCTAGAAATCTCATATTTATCTCATTATTAGTTTCTAAAAAAAAGTATTTTTGACCTAAAGCTTTGATGGGTGAGTTTCCATTGACATCAAATCCACTGATAGCTAAAAATGGGATATTTAAACTAATCGAGAGAGTTTTTAAAAATATGTATGCTATTTTGATTGACATATAACTCCCTGGACCATTAACATAGAGTATCTCATCAAGTGAAGTTGTTTGGAGTATCTCATTTATCGTATGAGGTAAAATATCGCTAGTTTTTCCCTCTTTTTCGATTGTTTGTTCTAAAATTCCATCTTTATAGATTCCTATTAGAATAGGATTTGCTATTGAGATGATAAAAAGTGTTGTTTTCATATAAATTTATTTTACTTTATTTGTTGCATAAGCCATTTGAAGATTTTTTGCTTCACTTGTTTTTGTTGCTGCTTCAAGATCTATAACTTCATAATTTGCTGGGTCTTCAAGGAGCTTTTTTGTGAGTAAATGATTGAGATGGTGGCTTCCAGCAACTGCTTGATATTCACCAATCATTGTGTAACCCAATAGACACATATCCCCAATAGCATCAAGGATTTTGTGTCTTACAAATTCATCATCATATCGGAGTCCATCTGGATTGAGTATCTTTTGGTCATCTAAAACGATTGCATTTTCTAAACTTCCACCAAGTGCAAGTCCTACACTTCTAAGATATTGTACCTCATGTAAAAATCCAAAAGTTCTAGCTCGACTAATATTTTCTTTATAATCTTCGATAGAATAATCAAATCTAAAATGTTGCTCACCAATCACAGGATGGTCAAAATTGATAGAAAAATCATAGATAATATGGTTTGATGGTTTCAGTTTTACTATTTTATTTCCAACTTCAACTGAGACCTCTTTCATAACTCGAAGAGCTTTTTTAGGCTCATCTAGTTCTTTAATCCCCACTTCATCAATAAGCATACAATATCCACTGCTACTACCATCTAAGATTGGAATCTCATCATTATCAAGAACAATTCTAAGGTTGTCTATTCCATAAGCATAAATAGCTGAAAGAAGGTGCTCAATGGTAGAGATCACAACACCATTTTTCCCAATCACTGTTGCCATTTTTGTATCAACTACACTACTTGGATTTAAAGGTATCGTAACTCCTTCATCATTTCTATAAAAAACAATCCCTTGGTCTGCTTCTAGTGGTTCTAATATCATTTTTACAGGAACCCCTTTATGGAGTCCAATACCAACTATTTCGACACTTTTTTTAATTGTTCTTTGTTTCATACTTCAGCCTTACTCTGTTTCATATTTTTTGTTTTATTGTATCACGGATTTTGATTTATCATCTCTTTACTCATTGTAAGTATATCAGTTATCCTTGTTTTTATCCAGTTTGGATCCATCCATTCGATAGGATTTACTTCAATTCCTTGCACTAAAACACCAAAATGTAAGTGATCTCCTAAAACAGCACCTGTGATACCTGTTGTTGCAATTTTTTGATTTGCAGTTGCTTTTTGTCCAATATCAACAAATTGGTTTGTTGTGTGAGCATAGAGTGTTGCAAGTCCTAGACCATGATTGATAATGATAGTATTTCCATAAATTCCAAGGTATTCTTTAAAAATTACATCTCCACCATTTGAGATAGTGATACTATCTTGAGCAACACTTGCCCAATCAAGTCCTAAATGCCAAGCTTCATCAATTTTTGTATTATTAAGGAAATAGTGTCTTCTTTCACCAAAACCTGCAGCTGTGCTTGAACCTTGTAATCGTGCAAAAGCATTTATATTAAAATCACTCAAACTTTCTTTTGGAAAATTATCCATACACACTTTTTTAATTGTTGCTATATTTTTAGCTCTTAGTTCTCTATTTTGTTTTACAAATCTTTGTGCTAAATCTTGTGGAACCTCTTCATTCATTTTTTCCAAAACATTTGTACTTACAGTATCTATAAAGCTTTGAGGTATATTTAAATTGTCATTTTTAACAGCAAAATCTTGAATATAGAGGGGAACTTTTGCTGTTGATTTATTTCCAGCTTTATCAATTGCTACAACATTTACCCCTTGAAATGCCTCAAATGGAATGTTGATATCCCAAGCAATAAGTGCTGCATAATGGTTTGGTTTATAAAAAGGAATAAGTTTAAAAGTGTGTGTATCGTTAAAAGTGATATAAGCAGTATCAAGATTTTCATCTACAACTTTAACTACAACTAAGGCACTTCCCCCTCGTGAAATATATCGGCTATTATTTAAAACAATTGCTTCAGGTGCTTTCGTATCAACAGCAATATCGTATGTAATTTCGGTTGTATTACCACTTAAAAATACCCATTGACTATCATCAACTGCTTCAATTTTAATTTTGATGGCTTTCCCTTTATAAAGCGTATCGAATTTTGGAGGAGCAACTTTAAGGCTTAATTTAGATACTGGTGCACTTAGCACTTTTTCTTCTAAGATTTGTTCCCCTTTATCATCGATAAAAGTAACTTTATACGATACGAGATTGCTGTTGTCACTTAAGTTAATCTCTAGTGGACTTTTCATATTCCAAGAGCTGTTTTGTTTGAGTTGTACAACTGGTGATTCTCTTTCAAATTGTGGAGAAAAGAATACATAACCAAATAATAAGCCAATCACTACAATCATAGAGGGGATAAAATATTTTCCACCTTTTCCTCTTCTATCACTAAAATTTCTTTCCATTTTCATCCTTTATATAATTCACTATTTCATTTTTCGCTAGAAGCACATCTTGATTTTCGATTGTGCAACCTGCAGCCATTGTATGTCCACCGCCATTGAAGTTAGCAGCTATTTTTGAGACATCTATCCCATTTTTACTTCTAAGAGATATTCTTGTTTTACCATTTGATGGTCGCAGTAAAATAGCAATCTCTACAATCGCTAGGGATAAAACCATATTAACAGCATCTTCTACATCTCTATACTCTGCACCAGTTGTTTTAAGCCACTCTGGTAGTACATAAATAGTTCCAACTTTACCCTCTAAGTGAAGTTCTAAACTTTGTAAAACTAACGGTAATAGTCTTAATTTTGCCAACGATTCCCTTTGTGTAAGTTTATCAGCTATATATGAGGGATTGGCTCCACAAAGGCAAAGATGATTTGCTATGGCAAAAGTTTCTTCATCAACCCTTGGTGTACTAAATCGTATGCTATCATCGTAGATTCCAGTATAAAGACAAGTAGCAGTATTTGCTGATATTTTTAAATCATTGTGTTTAAAAAATTGGTACAAAACCTCCGCACTACTTGCTTTTGTGTCATCTACAATATTCACATCACCAAAATTGTCATTTGAGGCATGATGGTCAATATTGATGGTTTTTATATTTTTGGGTATCTCTATTGCAGGTCTTTTTTGATCTCCGCAATCAACATAAATCACCAAATCATAAAAATCTGGTAATTTATTTGTGATATAAGAATATCTGCTTAGATAATCGAGATTTCTAGGGAGTGTATCCATTTTATTAAAAACTTTATGTTTTATCTTATTTTCAAACATAAAATTGCTTAGTGCCAAACCACAAGAGAGGGTATCTGCATCGGGATTGATATGAGTTAAAATAAGCGTGTAATGGGAACTTTGAATAAGTTCTAAAGCCTCTTTATAGATAGACATTGGAATAACTTTCACCTAGTCAAATTTCATCGAAAAATCGAGCCAAGTTGCCTGATGGATGATTGAACCACTACTGATGGCATTGACTCCACTGTCTATGTAATCTGTAATAGTTTCGGATGTGATATTCCCACTGGCTTCTAAAAGAACATGAGGATAATACTCATCTCTATATTTTGAAACATTTTTGATTTGACTAGGGGTCATATTATCACACATAATAATATCTCCACCTGCATCCATAGCCTCTTGTACTTGTTCAAATGTTTCACACTCTATCTCTATTTTAGTAACCCAAGAGATTCTTTTTCGAGCAATCTTTACAAATTCTTTCAGATCTGTAATTGTTTTTAAGTGTGTATCTTTGAGCATTAAACAATCATCAAGTCCAAGTCTATGATTTATCGCACCACCAACACGACTAGCATACTTTTCAAAATCTCGTAAACCCGGTCTTGTTTTTCTTGTATCAAGCAAAACAACATTACTCCCTTCAAGTAGTTTTGCATATTTTGAAGCATTTGTTGCTATTCCACTTGCATGTTGCAAAATATTTAAAAAAGTTCTTTCACTACTAAGAAGGATAGAAGCCTTCCCCTCTAGTTCAGCGATAATATCACCTTTGCGTACGATATCACCATCTTGTAATTTAAAAATACAATCAAACTTTTCAGTTCTAGCTAACACTTTTGCATATTTCACACCTGCTAAGATTCCATCATCTTTAGCGATTACACGAGCGGTGAATCTCCCCTTTGGAGCTATATCAAAAAATAAATCGCCCCTTCCATTATCTTCTAAAATTGCATTTTTTACAAATTTTCTAATATTTATTGCCATGAAAGTTTATTTCCTTTTTTATACTTCAAACATTCGTTCAAGAGCTATTCTTGCATATTTTACTGTATCCTCAGATACAAAAATCTCATTTGCATATGACCCATTTTTAATAGAAATCAGTGCATTGTACAGATCTTCTACAGTTGTTTCATTCATCGTTGGACATTCTGGTTTTGTTGAACTTAAAACATAAGTATTTTTCTCTCTTAAACGGTTGACCATATTGTATTCAGTTCCAACAACTACTTTTTGTTCAATATCTAAATCTTCTGTAATATATTTGATAAGTTGTGAAGTACTCCCTACAAAATCAGCTTTATCAACAACTGCAGGATCACATTCAGGATGGACTGCTACGATGATATTAGGATATTTTTCTCTAAAGAAATCTACATCTTGTGGAGTAAAAAGCTGATGGACTGAGCAAAAACCATTAAAGCAAATAATATCAGATGCTTTAACATCTTCAATTGTATCAATTCCAACAACAGCAGATTTGAGTCCAATTTGTTTCGCAAAATTTTGTCCAAGACATCTATCAGGGACAAAAAAGATTTTTTTACCACTCTCTAACCCTTTTTGGATAATTTTAAACGCATTTGCACTTGTACAAACATATCCACCCATTTTCCCAACGGCCGCTTTAACAGCAGCACTTGAGTTGATGTAAGTGATTGGTAAGATATCTTCATTTGAGATTCCAGCCTCATTTAAAATTTTTAAATTTGCTTCATAGTACTCCACATCAATCATCTTAGCCATTGCACAACAAGCAATTTTCGGCATCAAAACCCTTTTATGAGGTGCTAAAACTTTGACACTCTCGCCCATAAATCCAACACCACAAAATATGATATTTTCATTTGGAATTGCTATCGCTTTTTTGGCTAATTCCAAACTATCTCCAACAATATCAGCTAACTCAAAAACTTCATCTTTTTGATAAAAATGAGCTACGATAGTTACATCGAGTTCACTTTTTAGTTTTAAAATCTCTTCTTTAAAATCCATAAATAGTATTACCTTCTAAAAATATAAAATATAATATAACGAAAATTCGTTGATGAATGACTGAGTTAGAAATAATTTAAAATGTAATATTTTTGTAACAAAATTTTATTAATCTTTAGATATCATCGTGTAATTATTTGAAAGGTATTGTAATTATGACTACTTTAACTGAAATTATTAAGACGATTACACAAGAAACACCAAATATTATTCTTATTAAAAATTATGATGGTAAATTTGTATTTGGAAATGCAAAGTTAGCTTCTTTGTATGGTACAACTCCAGAAGAACTTATTGGGAAATGCGATAAAGATTTTAATCCAAATAAAGAACAAACTGATTTTTATTTACAAAACATTAGAGAAATTATGGACAAAAATGAAACAGAAACAGTCTATGAAGAATCAACTGATGTGATAACTAAAGAGATAAGATATTATAAATCAATCAAAAAACCATTTTTAGATGCAAATGGCGAAAAACATATTATAGTCGTTGCGAATGACATTACTGATGAACAACTTGAAAAGAAAAAAATTGAAGAAAAAGAAAAAAGACTTGATACTGCTTTAAAGATTATAGGGGAGGGTGTTTGGGATTGGAACCTTACAACTAATATGGTCAAACATAATCAACAGTGGTGTGATATGTTTTTTGTTGATGATTCTAAATTGGAACATCATCTTGATTTTTTTGCTTCTATGATTTATTCTGATGATGCAGAGGTTGTATTTATGAAAATACAACAATCTCTTAAAGAAAAAAAGTTTTATAAGAGTGAACATAGAATCCTTTGTAAAGATGGTAGTATTAAATGGGTTGAAGATAGAGGTGAGATTATAGAGTGTGATAATGAAGGAAATCCTACAAGAATGATTGGTTGTGTACGAGATATTACAGATACGATTAAACTCCATGAAAAAGAAAAGTTGTTGGAAAAACAAAGTAGATTGGCTACATTAGGGGAGATGATAGGGAATATCGCTCATCAATGGAGACAACCTTTAAGTGTTATTAGCACACTTGCAAGTAGTGTTAATGTTTATAATACTTTAAAAACTTTAGATGAAAAAACTATTGAAAAATCCATGGGAACAATTGTGGAACAAACGGAATACTTATCAAATACAATCAACGATTTTAGAAATTTTATCAAAAATGATAGAAATAAACAAAATTTTAGTATTGTAAGTATGATTCGTAAATCATTATCGATTGCAAATGCTTCTTTATCAAAACATTATGTACAAGTTGTTGTAAATATAGAAGATGATGCTGTATGTAATGGTTTTGAAAGTGAAATTTTACAATCAATTTTAAATATTTTAAATAATGCAAAAGATGTTTTAGTAAAAAATATAGAGAATGAAGAGAAACGATTTATTTTTATCAAAACTGAAATGGTAGATGATGGGATAACAATACATATAAAAGATAATGCAGGTGGAGTACCTGAAGCTATCATGGATAAACTCTTTGAACCTTATTTTACAACAAAAGGGAATGATGAGGGGACTGGACTAGGGCTTTATATGTGTAAAAATATAATTGAAGATAGTTTAGGTACAGTTGTTGTTGAGAACAAAGAGTATGACTATAAAGATGAGGTTTTTAGAGGAGCCGAATTTATTATCAGTTTTCCAAAAATAGATTAATGGTTCCCTTAATTTGCTATTTTGGTTTGACTTGGTAAAATGAAAAAAGATATTCTGATTAGAAAGGACTTTTTTTGGAACGACTTGTAGAGGTTGAAAAGATATCATTTGAGGATACTAGCAACGAAAATAGTTTAAGACCTAGTATTTGGGATGAATATATTGGACAAGAAAAAATCAAAAAAAATCTTCAGGTTTTTATAGAAGCTTGTAAGATAAGAAGTGATGTCCTTGACCATATTTTACTTTTTGGACCACCAGGTTTAGGAAAAACAACACTGAGTCATATTATTGCAAATCAAATGGGTGCAAATATTAAAGTAACAGCAGCTCCAACTATTGAAAAAGCTGGAGATTTAGCTGCTATTGTTACAAATCTAAGTGAAGGTGATATCTTATTTATCGACGAGATTCATAGACTTAGCCCTGCGATTGAAGAGATACTCTATCCTGCGATGGAAGATTATCGTTTAGATATCATTATAGGAAGTGGTCCAGCAGCACAAACTGTTCAAATTGACCTTCCAAAATTTACTCTTATTGGTGCAACAACAAGAGCTGGGATGATAAGTAATCCTTTAAGAGATAGATTTGGTATGCATTTTAGGATGAATTTTTATAGTGATGAAGAATTATCAAAGATTATTACGATAGCTTCTCAAAAACTAGGTAAACCAACACAAGATAAAGCGAGTTTTGAAATAGCAAGAAGAAGTAGGGGAACTCCCCGTGTCGCTTTACGACTTCTTAAGAGAGTTCGAGATTTTGCTGAGGTGCGCAATGAAGATATGATTACATTTGAAAGATGTCAATATGCTTTAGATGAACTTGGTGTGAATGATAAAGGGTTTGATGAAATGGATTTAAGACTACTTGAATTGTTAATATCAAACAAAGGAAGACCAATGGGACTCTCTACAATCTCAGCAGCTTTGAGTGAAGATGAAGGAACTTTGGAAGAGGCAATTGAGCCTTATCTATTGGCGAATGGTTACATTGAAAGAACGGCAAGAGGAAGAATAGCGAGTGTGAAATCGTATGAATTATTTCGATTAACACCACCAAATACAGAAATAAATAAAACATTATTTGATTAAGGAACAAACAATGGCTACATTTGATATATCAGAATTACGAACAATCACTATACTCTATGTTGAAGATGAAGGAACTTTACGAAAACAAGAAACTAAAATATATAACAAAATATTTAAAGAGGTTTTTGAAGCAGAAGATGGCGTAGAAGCTCTTGAAATATTTAAAAATAACAAAGATAAAATTGACATTGTTATTACAGATATTAATATGCCAAAAATGTCTGGACTTGACCTTGCTAGAGAGATTCAACAGATTTCAAATGTTCCAATTATTATTACGACAGCATACACAAATACGGAGTATATGCTTGAGTCTTTGGATTTAGGGATTAAAAAATTTATCAATAAACCTGTTACAATTAATAGAATTATTCAGGATATTGAAAAAGTTGTTGTCCAACATAGAAAAGAACAAAATGTGAAAGATATTGCAAAAACTCTTATTACAAAAACTAAAAATGATTCAAAAGAGTTAAATGAATTGTTACTTGCTAATAAAGAATTAGAAAAGAATTTAATTTATTATAAACAGTTAGCAGATCGTTATATTCCTATGATGATGACAAATAAAAATGGAGAAATTATAGAAGTTTCAAGTAAGTTTAGTGAACTTATGGGATACAATGAAACAGAACTTATGAGTGCAAACATCTCAATTTTAAAAGAGAATAATTCAGGTATTTCTATTCAAAAAGAGATGCTTGAAGCAATTCATAAAAAAACAACTATAGATTCACAGCATACATTTACAACAAAAGATGGTAGACCTTTAAATTTTAAAACTAAAATGGTTCTTTATTATGGTGATGATATGCTGATTGCTGGATACAATTTTTATCTTGAATTAAGTGCAACAGACAAATAAAACACACAAAAGAGGTTATAGCTTATTTCTAGTGCAAGGCAGAGATTCGCAACTTTACTCTTGTAAAGTAAAAAGCTCTAACGAAGCAATAGTAGTAAGATATAGCCTTATAATAACTCTACTACTGCTTCAAAAAGTTTTAAAATACGGTGTATTTCTTCAACTTTTTTCATTGTATTAGAGCCATTCTAAGACTACTTTTGTTGTGTTTAATTTATTTGTTGAACTTACAATAATTTTTTTATCGCATTGAGATAGCTGAGATTTGAGAGGTTATTCCCCTTTTTGTAAGCTTTATCAAATGCAGTTCCATGGTCAACTGAAGTTCGTTTAATAGGGAGATTTAGTGAAACATTTATCCCCTCTTCAAAATAAAGAGCTTTGAGAGGTGCTAGCCCTTGGTCGTGATACATGGCTATAAAATAATGGAAGTTTTTTCTTGCATCTTTTGTAAAAATAGTATCTGGGACAAACGGTCCAAAGAATATCTCTTTTCCCAATTTTTTGTTTATTTTAATGATAGCTTTTGTTATCTCTTTCTCTTCATCTCCTAAAACACCATTATCTCCAGCATGAGGATTTAAGCCAAGAACAGCTACTTTTTGTGGATTCTCACTTCTATAAAAATCATCAAAAAATTGGTAGAGTTTCTCTTTTTTTATCTTTTTAGCAACCTCTCTCAGTGGAATATGTTCTGTAAAAAGTGCGACAAACATCTCCTCACATCCAAGCATCATAATCGCTTCTGTTTTAAAAATATCACGAAGCATATCTGTATGTCCTACGTATGTTATCCCAGCTTTTTTCCAAGATTCTTTATTTATAGGGAGTGTGCAAACGCCATCTGCTTTCCCTCTTTTTACCAAACTAATGGCATTTAAAAATGAAAGATAACTAAAAATTCCAGATTTTTTAGAAACCTTACCCGCCTTGATTGGAAAATCACTATAGGTTGAAAAGAGTGTAAAATCATCTGGTATTGGAAACTCTAAAAGTTCACTAGCCCTTTTTAAAAGAGGTTCATTGATACAATAGATTGGGTTGCATAATTCTTTTACAAGATGATGATTCCTTAAAGCAAGTTCAATTCCAATTCCATTGATATCACCTACTGAAATAGCGATAGTTTTTTTCTTTTCATTCATTGAACTAACTCTTTCATATCGCTAATTGCTTGAAAAAGTCCAGTAAATACACTTCGTGCTACGATACTTTGCCCGATATTTAGCTCAATAATCTCAGGAATTTCAGATATTAAGGTTACATTTTGATAATTGAGCCCATGCCCAGCAGCCACTTTTAAGTCTAAATTCACAGCTAACCTAGCACTACTTGCTATCTCATATACACTTTGGCTCAGTTTTTGTGAAAGTTCATTTCGTGATAGTTCAAGTTCTTTGATCGAGTGATGAGTTTTAGCTAACCCACTATAAAGCATCGCATAGATATTGGCAAAAGTTCCTGTATGAAGCTCCACCCATTCCACTCCGAGCTCTTTTGAAAGCTCTATCATCTCTAAAGTTGGGTCTATAAAAAGAGAAACTTCTATGTCATGATTATGGAGTTTTTGGATAACTTGTTGAATTCTCTCAAAATTATTGACTAAATCAAGCCCACCTTCTGTTGTCACTTCAGCTCTATTTTCTGGCACAAGTGTCACACGATGAGGTTTCAGTTCACAAGCAATTTGCACCATTTCCTCTCCTATGCTACATTCTAAATTGACAGGGAGTTGTGAAAGATGGATGATATTTTTTGCATCATTATCGTGGATATGTCGTCTATCTTCCCTTAAATGGATAGTGATTTGATTTGCACCAGCAAGTTTGCAGATAGGAAGAGCATCGAGTGGATTTGGGTCATTTATTTTTCTAGCTTCTCTTAGCACAGCGATATGGTCAATATTTACACCTAGTAACATAGTTGAGTCCTTGTTGTTTGATTTCTTATTTTAGCTAAATGTTGATTAAGTGGGGGCAAATGGGATTATTCTGAGTTTAATTGAAAATCTAAAATGAGTATTTTATCAATCCCAGTATGTTTATTTATACTATTTTACAAACTGCTGGTTTAATTAAAAATGAAGTTTATCGTTGTTATCATTAGATCACTAGTTTAAATAAATAAGGAAGTGATAGTGAAATATATCCAACACATTAAAATTTGCTCTATTGTATTAAGTATATTGATATTCAATGGATGTGAAAATCCTAAAGAAAATTACAGTTCATCAGATATATCTAAAGAACCACCTTTAAGAGTTAGTGCATATGAAGTTAAATTGAATAATATTCCAGCTTCTATGGAATATCCAGCAAAAATAAAAAGTATTCAGCAAGTAAATGTTGTAGCAAGAATTAATGGAATTTTAGAAAAGAAAAATTTTAAGGAGGGTACTTTTGTACGAGAAGGGCAAATTTTATACCAAATTGATTCAACAAGATATAAAGCATCAATGCAAGAGGCACAAGCTGATGTAGAAATGAAAACAGCTATATTAAAACAAGCAAAAAGGGAATGGGAAAGAGTAAAAATACTTTTTGAACAAGATTCAGTATCACAAAAAGAAAGAGATACAGTTTTAAGCACTTATGAAACTGCACAAGCATCATTAAAAGCGTCAGAGGCAAATTTAAAGAAAGCACAAATTGATTTTGATTATACAAAAATCAAAGCACCTATTTCTGGATTTACAAGTTTAAATAAACAAGATGTAGGAAGTTATGTCGGTTCTACTAATGAATCTATGATTCTTACAACGATTACTCAAATAAATCCGATTTATGTTGAATTTTCATTACCTGATATTGAATTACTAAAAAAACGATTTATGATAAATAATAGTTCTCAAACTAAATTGCAAGTATCTATAATTTTTTCAGATGGTTCAGTTTATGAAGAGAAAGGTACTTTAGATTTTATTGATAGTTTTATAGATGAGGAAACTTCAACTGTAAAAGCAAGAGCAATATTTGTAAATAAAAAAAGGGATTTAATACCTGGTTTATTTGTCAAAATAAGAATTGATGGTCTGATATATAAAAATGCTATAAGTATTCCACAAACTTCACTTCTTCAAGATGCAACAGGAACATTTGTTTATATAGCAAAAGATAACCAAGCTGTAAGAACACCAGTTAAAATAGGAAATATCGTAAAAGATACTTATATTGTAGATAGTGGATTACATGAGGGTGATCTTGTTATTACAAATAATTTAACTAAATTAAAACCTAGTTCCGACATTACCTTAATCTCAAAGAAATAAAATGTTTTCAGAATTTTTTATTAAAAGACCCATTTTTGCAACAGTTTTATCAGCCATTATTATTATCGCAGGAATTATATCGATTAAAGGTTTACCTATTGAGGAGTATCCAGAAGTTATTCCTCCACAAGTTAGTGTGATGGCAACATATAGTGGTGCAAATGCTGAAACCATATCTAAAACTATAGCTGCCCCTCTTGAACAACAAATTAGTGGTGTAGAAAATATGATGTATATGTCTTCTACTTCATCATCAGATGGAACACTCACTCTTGATATATATTTTAAAATAGGTACAGATGTAGATAAAGCTGCAATTAATGTAAATAATCGTGTTCAAATGGCTTTAAGTAGTTTACCAGCAGAAGTTCAAACTAAAGGAGTAACTGTAACAAAACAATCTTCAAATCTTTTACTTATGATTTCGTTGTTATCTCCTAAAAATAGTTATGATGAATTATCTATGGCCAATTATGCTACAGTAAATATTGTTGATAAATTAAAAAGAGTTACGGGTGTTGGAAATATAACACTATTTAGTGATAAAGAATATTCTATGAGAATATGGTTAAAGCCAGATCAATTAGTAAAATATAATCTTACACCAACAGATGTACTCAATGCTATATCAGAACAAAATTCACAATTTCCAATAGGTCGTTTGAATGAAACTCCATCAAATAATTCTCAAGCATATACATATACGATTACAACTCAAGGACGACTAGATAAAATTAGTGATTTTGAAAATATAATTTTAAAATCTAATAAAGATGGTTCATCTTTAAAATTAAAAAATGTTGCTAGAGTAGAGTTAGGTTCTAATACATATAGTGGACACACAATACAAAATTCTCAAGCGGTAGTTCCAATTGGAATAAATCTACAATCAGGTGCAAATGCTTTAGAAACGGCTAAATTAATCAAAGAAGAGATGAAAGAGATAAGTCTTTCTTTCCCAAATGATATAACATATAATATCCCTTATGATACAACTTCATTTATACAAATTTCAATAAATGAAGTAATAAAGACATTTATTGAAGCACTTTTATTGGTAATTATTATTGTATATCTTTTTTTACAAAATATAAGAGCTACTATTATTCCAATTATTGCT
>RRZU012770694.1_pt1 | contig 38884 bp, 32 predicted proteins | sample 2165561 | NCBI WGS metagenome assembly RRZU01 (sample SAMN10456909, study PRJNA506462) | wastewater metagenome | isolation source: wastewater sludge | place: USA: Moscow, Idaho | reverse complement strand
TGGCTTCACAAATTATTTGATTTGTTGATAATTCTTGAGTTTGAAAATACTGATTAGAATGATATTTTGACTGAATTTTAAAATGAGAAGATTGAGATAATGTTGCAATTACAGATATTTTATGAAGAGTTATTGAACCATTAAATACAAAAACTAAAACTAAAAATACTGCATGAGCTACAATTACCACAACAATTGATAGAAACATACAAAAAGCTGTTGAAGATATTATTGATAAAGATATTCAAGCTTTCCAAGCAAATAGTGTGAATGTTGTAGTAATGGATCCTAAAACTTGATCAGTTATTGCTATGTGATCTACTCCAAGATATGATTTAAATAATCCTTGAGATGCTTATTTATTAACTAAAGTAACTGGAGATAAATTTCCTCAACCAAGTATAAATTTGAGATGAATGAGAGTTATGGCAGTTGATTCAAGAAATTGAACAGAATTTTTTTATAATGGAAATAGAATACTTTTAAGAGAAGCAACTTATGAAGAATTTGATAATCGGAATATTGAAAAATATATATTTACAAATAGACAATGATCTTGAGTTTATAAAAACGATATAATTCAAAATGTTTATGAACCTGGTTCTATTTTTAAACCAATATTAATGGCAGCTTGAATTGATAGCTGAGAAATTAGAAAATACGATATGTATCAAGATAATTGATATGTTAAAGTTTGACCGTTTACGATTAAAAATGTGCATCCAAAATGTTTATGATATAATACATTCCAAAAAGCAATGAATTATTCTTGTAATGTATGAATGATTAAAATTGCACAAAAATTATGAAAAGCTTTATACCATAGATATTTAGTAAATTTCTGATTTGGACAACAAACTTGAATTACTCTTTCTTGAGAAGTTTCTTGAGTATTAGCACCTTATGAAAAGTGGTCTGATGCACAATTATTAACTACATCTTACTGACTTTGAGTTTGAGTTACAATGTTACAAATGGCTCAAGCATATTCTGCTTTAGCAAATGGTTGAATTATATATAGACCTCAAATAGTAAAAGAAATAGAATTTGCTAATTGAAAAAAAATAATTAATAAATCTGAAGCTTTAAGAAGAGTTATTTCAGAAAATTCATCTAAAACAATGACTGAAGTATTAACTGATTGAGTAAATAATTGAGAAGCAAGAGTATGAGCAATTCCTTGATATACAATTGCCTGAAAAACTTGAACTGCTCAAATAGCATATAAATGAAAATATGAAGTTTGAGTATGATCAACAATGGCTTCATATGCTTGATATTGACCTGTTGAGGATCCAAAATTTGTAATAATAGTAAAAGTTGAAAGACCAAGAGCAAGTGAATGGTGAGGAGCAACAGCTTGAAAAACTTTCAATCAAATTGCTAGTTATTTATTAAACTATTACAAAATACCTCCAAAAAAATAATTATTTAATAAAATTTTATGAATTCACATATTACACCTATATTTTCTTATTCTTTTTTAGCTTTTATAGTTTGAATAATTGTAATTCCATACTATATTGATATATTAAAATTTTTTAAACTTTGAAAACAAATTAGAGAAGAGGCTACTATTTGAAAAGCAACAGAATTTTCAAAATTACATAAATCAAAAACTTGAACTCCAACAATGTGAGGTTTAATAATTTTAATTATTGTATTTTTAATGGTAATTTTAAGTGTTATTGTACAAAAATTATGATACACAAATAATTCATTATTTTCAAGAAAAGAAACATATTTAAGCTTATTTACATTGATTTCAGTTGGACTTTTAGGATGAGTTGACGATTTTCTAAATATTAGATGAATTTGAAGAACTAAATGAATAAGTGCTAAATTAAAAATGTTTTGGTTAATAGTATTTTCTTCAATTTGAGCTTATTGGTTTTATACAAAACGTGGATGGGGAAGTATGGATGATGCTTGAAATTTTATTAGATGACTTAAAAATCCATTTTGAGAAAATTTAAAAATTTGATATTATTTTATACCATTATTTATTTTTATAATTATTGCTTGTGCAAATAGTGTAAATTTAACTGATTGACTTGACTGATTGGCTTGAGGTTTATTAACATTTTCATATTGAGTTTATGCATATATTACTTATGACCAAAATTTATTTTTACTCTCAACTTTATGTGTAACAATAATGTGAGTATTACTAGCATTTTTATGGTATAATGTAAAACCTGCAAAATTTTATATGTGAGATGTTTGAAGTTTGGCTCTTGGAGCAAATTTATGAATTATGGCAATGATTACAAATACTATATTTGTTTTAATAATTATTTGAGCAATATATATTTTTGAAACAATTTCAGTAATAATTCAATTAACTTCAAAAAAATTAAGAAATTGAAAAAAAGTTTTTAGAATTGCTCCTTTTCATCATCATCTTGAAGCAATTGGGTGGAGTGAGGAAACAGTTGTATTTAGATTACGGATTGTTTGAATTATTTTATCAATAGTTTGAGTAATATTATACTGATTACAAAAATAAAATGTTTAAATTTAAAAACATTAAAATAACAAAAAAATTAAAAATAATCTTTAGTCTTTTTGTTATTTTTTCTATATTATTTTATACTTGAGTAAATTCCTATATTTATTTAAAATATAGTGATTATATTTACTTAATCGATAAAGTTTCAACTACTCAAGTTTGACTTATCTTATGAGCTTGAGCTAGAAATTGAATATTATCAAATATTTATAAAGATAGACTTAAAACTTGAGCTTTAGCTTATAAAAATAATAAAATTTCAAAAATTCTTATTTCTTGAGATAATTCAAGCAAAAATTATGATGAATTAAAACCAGCTTGAAAATATTTAGTTTCTCTTTGAGTAGATAAAAATGACATTTTTTTTGATTATGCTTGATTTGATACTTATCAAAGTTTATATAGAGCTAGAGATATATTTAAAGCAAATGATATAACTATTTTTACAAATAAGTATCATCTTCCTAGGTCTTTGTTTATTTGTAATGAAATTTGAGGATTAAAATGTAGTTGAATTGCTAGTGATTTAAATAATTATATGTTTATGCCTAGATATATTTTTAGAGAAACTTTAGCTAATATTAAAGCTTTCTTAAGTGTAAAAATTTTCAAACCAAAACCTCATTTTCTATGAGAAGAAGTAAATATTAATTTAAAATCTAATTTTGAAGAATAATGGCTTTTATAATGTTAAATGAATCTTTTGAATGTGAAAATTGCAAAAAATTAATTACAAAACATCCTGAATGATCAGCTCGTAATCATTGTCCGTTTTGTTTGTATTCTAAACATTTAGACAAAGAATTTCCATGAGATAGGGAATCAACTTGTATGTGATTAATGGAACCTATTTGAATTGACCACAAAAAAAATAAATGATGGATGATAAAACATAAGTGTATTAAATGCAAAAAAGAAATACTTAATAAAGTTGCACCAGATGATGAATATGTAAAATTTGTTGCAAAATTAAATAAAACAAGCTAGAAATTTTCTAGCTTGTTTTATTTTTTCTTACTTAAATCATATTTACTCCAGAAAGTATTTCTAAAATCATCATATTTATTTTCTAAAATAGCAGATCTTGCATTTTTAGCTAAATGTACTAAAAAATGAAGATTATGATAAGATAAAAGTTGCATTCAAAGCATTTCATCTTCAGCAAGTAAATGTCTTAAATATCATTTTGAGTAATTTTTACATACTTTACAATTACATTCAGTATCAAGTGAAGCATCAGAAAGTTTATATTTTTCATTTGTAGCTTTAATATATCAGTGAGTTCAAAAAGCAGTTCCATGTCTTCAAATACGAGTCGGTAATACACAATCAAACATATCAACTCATCTATAAATACATTCAATTAAATCTTCTGGTGTTCAGATTCACATTATGTATCTAGGTTTATTGTTTGGTAGGTGTGGATTTAAAACATCTAAAACTCTATACATTTCTGGTTTAGCTTCTCAAACTGAAAGTCCTCAAATAGCCACTCCATGACTTGGAATATTATTTGTAATAAATTTTGCAGATTCAACTCTTAAATCATCATAAGTAACTCATTGCATAATAGGGAATAGAGCTTGTTCATGTCTTCAGTCATTTTTTCTAATTTCATTATTTTTCATAACTTGTTCATGACTTCTTAGAGCCCAACGATGAGTTCTTTCCATTGCAGCTCTAGCATAAGAGTGAGTTGAAGTTCAAGGAGCACATTCATCAAAAGCCATTATAATATCAGCTCAAATATCACTTTGTATATCCATTACATTTTCAGCAGAAAAATAATGCTTACTTCAGTCAATAAAACTTCTAAAATGAACTCAATCTTCTTTAATTCTAACTAGACTTTCTTTGTTTTTAAAACCTCAAATTCAAGCTCCAACTTGTCATAGAGAAAATACTTGAAATCATCCACTATCAGTTAAAATAGGTTTATTATAATTCATAAATCCGTGAGCTCATCCGAAATGTTTTACAACTCAAGAACCTGGTTTTAAGTATAGGTGATAAGTATTATTTAAAATAATTTCAGCTCAAATTTCATCAAGTTCTTCTCTATGAATTCATTTTACTGTTGACTTAGTTCAAACAGGCATAAATACTGGAGTGTGGATTTTTCCGTGTGGTGTTTCAAATATTCAAGCTCTTGCTTTTCAATCTTGGTTAGATAATTCAAATTTAAACATTTTGTAATTTGGTTAGTCGTAGGTAAAAATTAAAATTTTGGATTTTAACAAAATTATTGTCATTCTGATGAAAATCAGAATCTTTAAAAGGTTTTCATTATTTTTTATAAGGAATAATAATTTTATAGATCCTGAATCAAGTTCAGGATGACAAAAAAATCAAATTTTTCTTATTTTACCCTTTCTCCTGTAAGGGTAAAATACCCAAAGGGGATAGAGGTATTTATTCTTTTAAATCTCTCAAAATTTCTTCAAGTTTTTTAAGATTTTCTTCTTTTTTCTTTTGTCTTTCTTGAATTTCTACAGAAGATAGAAATTTGTGTTGTTTTAATAAACTAATTGAGTGATGTACCCAATCAGGTTCTAAAATTTTTATTTTTTTAATTGTTTCAAGTTCTAATTTTAATCTAGATCATTTTTCAAAAAAATCATCTCTTCATAAATTATCCATATCTGCATCTTTAATTATTTCTTCAAGCAAATTAGTTGCAATATGTTTTGGGACAGTTGCTAAAATTAATTGCTCAATTTGAGTAATTTTATAATTATCATATTTTACAGACATAAGATATTTTTTAGCAATAGAAGCTCAAATAAACTCATTTTCATCATATTGAACAACAAATCAAGTATCATGAAAAAGTGAAGCAATAGCAAGTAATTCTAAATCTTCTTCAGATAAATTATGTTTTTTTCATAATTCTTGAGTTCTTTCAAGAACTTCTAAAGTATGCTCATAATGATGATAATACAAATTATCAAGTCATCATAAAATAGTATTTACATATTCTTTTATTCAAGAAATTAATTTTGTATTCATTTGTTTTTATTTTTAATTAATAAGTTTTGATATATCATTGTAAGCTATAAAAAAGCTCAAAACAATAAGCAATGCAAAAAATGCAACATGTATAAAAGATTCAACACTATCAGAAATTACTTTTACTTTAAATATTTTTTTAACAAGTGTATTTAATGTAAGAAGTAAAAATCTTCATCAATCTAAAGCTGGAATTGGTAATAAATTAAATACTCATAAATTTATAGAAATTATCACTCAAACTAATATAACAAATTTAACTCAATAATTCATAGATTGTGTAATAAATGTAACAATTCAAATAGGTCAAGACATATCATTTATTGCTTCTTGTCTATCTGTAGGAGTTTTTGGAGAAATAATTTTTTCAAGTAAATATTTTAATGATTCTAGTGTTAATAAACTTTGATTTTTTGTTTCAATTCAAGCATATTTAATACTTTTAAAAAATGAGTATTTATATTCAAAATTTGAGTTTAATTGAATATTTTCTCAAATATAAATTCATAATTTTCAATTTTGAGGAACAACTACATTTTTTGTAAAATTATTTGATTCACAATTTTTTTCTTTAAAACAATTTTCATTAATTACATATCAAGATACTGTAATTTTATTTCAAATATTTTCTTGTAAAGTAGAAACAAGTTCATTATATTCATTAATCTTATAATTTTTATCTTTCGATTTAATTTCAAGTAAAACTCAATCTTCAACATCTAAAATACTTCAAGATGAAGAAGCAAAAGAAATTCAAGATTTTTTATCAAGTAATCAAATATTAAGAGCTTTCTCAACATTTGGGATTAATTTTAAATCAAGATTTGTTTGTATTTTTGAATTAATTCATAATGGTTTAACTCATATAAAAAATAAAATACTTAAAACTACCCAAGCTAGCATAAAATTCATAAAAACTCAAGCTAAAATCACTATTGATTGTTTATACCAAGCTTTTGAGATAAGTGAATCTGGAGCATAATTTTCTTTAATTTTTTCTAATATCAAATCAAGTTCTTCTTTTGATATTTCATTTGAATTTTTATCAAATAATTTTTCTCAAGATAAGATTTTTGATTCTAATTGTGCTGATTTTACTAATTTTTTATTTTTATCAAAAATCAAATAAGTAGCAACATTTTCTCATTTTAATCTTACAAATCAACCTAAAGGAAGCCAATTTATAGTATATTCTGTTCAAAATTTATCAGTTTTTACTTTTTTAGCTCTTGGAGGCATTCCAAGTCAAAATTCATATATTTTCACTCAAAACATTCTTGCTGTTTTGAAATGTCCATATTCATGAAGTAAAACTATTATAGAAAACATTACTATTGAAGTAATTATTCATAAAATTATTGTCATATTTTTTAGTTATTTTTTAAAAAGACCTCACCCCTAACCCCTCTCCTTTGGAGGAGAGGGGGAATAAAAAGGAAAAAGTAAAATTTTTTATAGATTCTGAAATATTACTTCAGGATGACAGATTTTAGTTTACTTTTGTCATTCTGATGTAAATCAGAATCTATAAATAGGTTTTCAATTTAAAAAGGGAAAATTTTTCATAGATCCTAAAATCTTGTTTCAGGATGACAGACTTTAGTTTAATTTTGTCATTCTGATGAAAATCAGAATCTATAAATAGTTTTTCAATTTAAAATTTGTTTTATTTATTTCAAATAATTAATACTGAAACTATTAAAAGAAACAATATTATTCAGATTATTAGTATCATATTTTCATTGTTAAAATAAAGCTTGCATATTATAAACTAATTTTAGAAAAAACCAAACTTATTTTTTTGATTTTTTTGAAAATATATAATATAATTAAGATAATTATTTTAAATTTATAAAAAATACTTTATGGAACTAGGACAAATACTAAAATATGCATTAGAACAAAATGCTTCAGATATCATAATTACTTGATGAAATAGACCTTCATTTAAAATAAATTGAGAAGTAGTATTTTTGTCGGATGCTGAAATAATTTCAAAAGAAGATTCTAAAAAAATAGTTTTATCAATAATGAATGAGACTCAAAAAACTACATTTTTAGAAAAATTTGAACTAGATTTTTCAATAGAATTAAGATGATTTGCAAGATTTAGAGTAAATGCTTTTATTCAAAAAGATGGTTACGGACTTGTTTTTAGACCAATTAAAGATGTTATTGTGGATTTTGAAGAATTAAATTTACCTGAGACGATTAAATCATTTACAAAAAAACAACACTGACTTGTATTAATTACTTGAGCTGTTTGAAGCTGAAAATCAACTACTTTAACTTCATTAATTGAAGAAATTAACCAAGAACAACAAAAACACATTATCACTATTGAAGACCCGATTGAGTTCATTTTCAAAAATAAAAATTCTATTGTAGAACAAAGGGAAGTATGAGTTCATACTCAAAGTTTTGATAACTGATTAAAATATGCTCTAAGACAAGCTCCTGATGTAATTATGGTTTGAGAAATGAGAGATTTAGAAACATTTAGACTAGCTCTAAGAGCAGCAGAAACTTGAAATCTAGTATTTGCAACACTTCATACTTCGTGAGCAGCTAGAACTGTTGCCAGAATTATTGATATGTTTCCTTGAGATGAAAAAGATAAAATTAGACAACAAATTTCTGAATCACTTGTATGAGTTGTTCGGCAACAATTACTTAAAACTACTGATAACAAAAGAATTGCAGCAGTTGAAATTTTGGTAAATAATATTTCTGTTTCAAACATGATCAGAAAAGACCAAACTCATCAAATTCAAAATGTAATTGAAACTTGAAAAGAAGACTGAATGATTACGATGAAATCTAGTATTCAAGATTTATTTGATAGACAAGTTATTTCTGAGGATTTATATAAATATCACATGGATTTACTTGATAGAAGTTAATAAAAAACCTGCAAATTTGCAGGTTTTTAGTATCAATCAATTGATTTATTAATTTTTTCTTCAATATCTAAACAAAACTCTAAAAGTCTTGAATTAGCATAAAGATAAGCAAAATCAATCGGTTTTAAATTTTTATAAATAGGGATGTTATAATTTTCCTCATTTATGTATTTTGAATAATTTTCTGCATCTTCATCATTTTCTGACAATAAAGTATACATAGATTCAATGTATGGTTTATTCACAAATATATCTCTTAAAATTACTAATGAATAAGTTAATGAATCAAAGTAAGACCAAACTCTATTTTCAAATAAATAATTTCTAAAAGTAGGTTTATTTGTATCAATTATATAAACATCATTTTTCAGAATTTCAGAACAACTTTGTTTTAATCCAGAAACTAAACAATATTCAAGTAAATTAATATTTTCATTTACTTCGTGATATCTAAAAACATCTTTATTCCAGAACTCATCTTTTGATAATTCCGAAATAAATATATGATTTCCTAAATTAAGTTCTACTAAATTAATATATTCATATTTATCACTAGAATTAATCAGTTGAGCTAATTCAACTAATCTGTTAGATATAGTTTTAAAACCTCTATATCTAGAATCAGTTTTTAAATCTTCAAGTGTTGTATTTTCGTACAACATCTCTAAAAAATCATCCTCATTTTCTTTTAGATAATCAAAATAATCCTCTATAAATCCAAATATTTCATCAGGATCTTTTGTAGAAATTGCTTGATTAAATAATTTTCTGTAATTTTGCATATTATACCACTCCACTTTGTTTTTATTTTTATTCTTTTAAAAAGAACTTGTGAAATATATAGAAAAAAACTAAATTGTCAAGAGAAAGTTTTTAGCATAAAATATATATTTTAAAAAGTTATTTTGCATTTTTTAAGTTAAGTATATAATCAGTAAAATGTTTTAAATCAATAAAAATACTCACAATGAACAAAAAACAAATCCTAAACAATATCTGTTATACTCAATTAGTTTATTGAAGAATAAACAAAAAACTTAAAATAAGTCTAGAAAAAGAAGAAATTGAAAAATTTATTTATAAAACTATTACTGAAACTGATAAAAAATTTTTCACAAAAATTTGAAAGAATTATTATATTCAAAATACTGAAAATAAAATTAAAATAACGATAAATTCTAATACTTTTAGAGTAATTACTGTTGATAAGATTTAAGAAATTAAGAGAAAATTAAAACCTGCATTAGCAGGTTTTTTGTTTTGTATATAAAATTATTTGCATTATTTTGGGAAAGGATATAATTAAGGAAAGAGTTGGAGAGCTTTATAATATAATTAGAATACTTTTATGAATGAATTTAGAATTTATAAATTAGACAATAATAAATTATATAATTATGATGAAAATTGAAATAAATTAGATTTTTGGACAGAAGAAATACTGTTAAAAAATATTAATGATAATTTATGAAATGAATTTAAAAAAATTGAATGAATAATTAATTTTAAAGATTTAAAAGAATGATCTTGATTTAAAATTTATACTTTTAGTTGAATAAAAATAGATACTGAGCATGAGTGACCAAATTGGTTAAATTTTTTAAATTTAGTTTGAGAGGATGATAAAAAAATTGATATTAGTAAGGAATATATAAATGTAAAACTATGAATTTTATCAGTATTTAAAATTAATTGATCATTTTACATTATAACTTATTGAAATTGATTTCACTCTATTCCAACATATATAATTGATGAGGAATTTTGAATAAATTTAACAAAGAAATTTATTACAAAAAATTGACAAGTAAAATCTATTAATCAATCAGTAATAAAATGAGATTTAGAAAGTACTTATAAGAGTTTAAAAACAGCTTCAAAATACAATCCAATGGAAGATATTACAAATCTATGAAAAAAAACAAAATGATTAAAATGAGTATGAAATTCAATTGCTATTTTTGAAGATATTAAGGAATTACAATCATTACATTTATCTTTAGAATGAAATAAATGAATAAAAATTAATATTTGAAATGTAGTATGAATCGATCAAGATTTATTTATTAAAATTTTAAAAAAAGTTAATTATTTTGACAATAGAGATGATTTAGTAGATACATATTCTTTACCAGATTTAGATAAAATTAAATCAGATAGTCAAATATATATAACTTTGAAAAATAAAATAATTCACAATTTAACAGAAAATAATGATGTATATTTTTCTCCTGACTTATTTAATTCATATATTTTTCAATGAGAAAGTTGATATTCTATTTTCTCTTTCACAGTCAATGAAGGTGAAAATAAATTTAATTTTAATCAAAATGACAATTGAATTTTTGAAAATTTAGATTTATTAAAATATTTAAAAAATAGTTGATTTAATTTTAATAATCTTGATTATATTAGATTTTCAAAAATAAAATATATTAAGAATTGAGAAATAGAAGATATTAATAAAAAACCAAAACTTTTATATTTTTTACAATGAGAAGTACAAGAATGAGATGATACATATTTATTTGAGTGAGAAAATATTTATAAACCAAATGATGATTTTAAATGATTAGTTATAAATGATTTTGACAATAAAATAACAAACTTATTTATGCAATCTTGATTTTTACATAACTGGAGTATAACAAACTCAATTACAGAATGAAGATATAATGAAGAAAAATTTAATAGAGCACACGATAAAAATATTGAATCTAGTTATTGAATAGATGGTTTTTATTGCTTTGATAAGTGAGTTAATATGACTTATTGATTTGATTGAATTGAAATATGTGATTTAATCAAATCAGATAGTGATAATTTATATTTTATTCATGTAAAAGAGTCTCATTGAGCTAATTTAAGAGTCTTATTTTCACAATGAAGAGTTTGAACTGATAAAATTTTATTAGATCCTGCAAATACAGTAAAACACATAAGAGACAATTCATCATTAACAATAACATCAACAAAAATTAAAAATAAGAATTTTAATATTGTATATGCTATAAAAAACCCAAAAACAACAGATATCTTTACATTATATGCAAAATTTGATTTTATATCAACATTAGAACATTTTTATCAAAAATGAATTAATATAAAATTATATTTAATAAACTAAAAACCACCTCTCGGTGGTTTTATTTTATCCCAAAAAATTCTAGTGAATTCTTCCTAATTTGTGCATAAATTTCTTCTTTAGTTTCCTTTTTTCAATTAACAATTCTCAAATCAACTATTTTATCCAAAGTATATCACACATTAGCTGGTTCATTTTCCTGTCATCTAACTTCTTGTGGAGCCAAATATGGACAATCAGTTTCTACAAATATTTTCTCCAGTGGAATATTTGAAGCAACATTTTGAAGCTCTTTAGCTGAAGAATATGTAACTATTCAAGAAAAACTGATTTTTGCTTCAGGAAAATAATATATAATTCTATAAGCAAAATTCAAATCTCAAGTATAGCAGTGAAGTACAAATTTAGAAACATTTTCTTGTTTTAGTATTTCAAAAACTTCTTCAAAAGCATCTCTAACATGAATTACAAGAGGTAAATCGTATTTTTTTGATAAGGAAATTTGTTTGATAAAAAACTCTTTTTGTACTGAAATTTCTTCATTTTTCTTACTTCAATTTGATAAATGAAAATAATCAAGTCAACATTCTCAAATAGTTTTGATTTTAGTAATATTTTCCAAAATCATTATTTCAAGTTTATTTATAGTTAAATCAATATTATCTTTAAATTCAAAAGTATCACAAGGATGAATTCAAACCACAGGATAGAAAATATTTTCATATTTTTGTGATAAATCCAAGCATTTTTGACTAGTTTTTAAATCAACTCAAATTGCAATCATTTTATCAACTCTAGAGCTTTTAGCATGTTCTAAAATATCATCTTCAGTGATTTTTGTGTTCAAGTAAATGTGTGTATGTGTGTCAATTATCATAATTTGCAGTAAAAAAGTAAATTAACCTCACCCCTAACCCCTCTCCTACAGGAGAGGGGAAAAAGAAAGGTTTATGTGTTTTTAAAGTTTTTATTCTCCCTCTCCTGTAGGAGAGGGCTCTGGGTAAGGTTAAATCCCTTTAATTTTAAGCATTATTTCATCTTTGATTTTATCATCAACTTTTAAATTATTTTCCAAAATATATTTTTCAAAATAATCTCAAAAACTTTCAGTCATAAAATCTTTTGTGTTATCAGATAGGGAAATGTATGCATTTTCTTTTTGATATTTGATTTTTTTGTATTCAAAATAAAAAGTATCACTAAAATATTTTCAAATCAAATTATCATCAAAATTCATCATTAATTTTGTTTCAATATTTATAAAAAATATTTTTACAATAGCATTTTTAATATTTTCTTTATCGATATTTTTATCAAGAATTTCAAGTAATTCAGGCATTTCTTCAACTCATAAACAATCAATATTTCACAAATCAAGCATTTTTCTTGAAGGAAGTTTTATATGTTCAATTTGAATTTTAGGATTTGTAAAATCAACTAAATTATATCAAATATTGTTATTTTTTCAGTTAAAACTTGTATTTTCTATAGATCATGAATAACTCATATTTTTCAGTATAAAATGCTTATGATAATGACCTAAAGCTACATAATCAAAGTTTTGTAAATCTCACAAAATACTCATTGAAATATTTACTCAACTTATTTCATCAGTATATTCGTCATATTCTTTAGAACTAAGTCAAAAATGACTTACAAACACATTTTTAGTATCTTTATTTATAAAATCTTGAGTTTTATTTAATTCTTCTAAAAATACTTTTTCATCATGAATATGAGGTAAACACACAAAATTTATGTTATTTATCAAAATATTTTGTATTTTTGGTTCATAAAAAACATGAATATTTTCAATATCTCTAAAAATTTCAAAACTATGAGTAGTAGTTGATAATCTTGGAGTATCGTGATTTCAAGCAATTAGCACCAAAGGGCAGATTTTAGAAATCTCTAAAAATCAACTCACAACCACACTTATGGCTTTGTTTGAAGGTTTTGCAGTATGAAATAAATCCCCAGAATGCACAACTACATCAGGTTTTAATCCTATAATATCTTGTATAACTTTTTGAAAATTTAGATAAAAATCTTCTTCTCTAGAAGTGTTTTCGATTCAAATTCAAAGATGTGTATCAGAAAAATGCAGTATTTTCATAGTTTTTTATAAATTTATAATTTAATTGATAATAAGAATTTTTTATAATTTTTCAATAAAAAAATATAACTCATATTTTATTGATTTTTTTAGATTTATTCTTAATATCATTTAAAACTTTATAACTAAAACTAAACCTATGAAAAAAGTATATTTTATCTGAATTTGATGAATTTGAATCTCTGGAATTGCTAGATATTACCTTCAAAATTGATATGAAGTTTATTGAAGTGATTCACATAATTCAGTATTAATTGAAACTCTGCAAAATGAAGGGATAAATATAGTTATTTGAGAAGATAATTCAAGAATTGATAATACTTTTGAAAAAATTATCTACACTGAAGCTGTTCCAAAAACTCAAAGTGAACTAAAAAAAGCATCTGATTTAAACCTAAAAATACTTACTTATCCTGAATCTTTAGCAGAAATTGCAAACTCAAAAAAACTTGTTGCTATTTCTTGAACTCACGGGAAATCAACAACTACAAGTCTAACTTCACTAGTTTTAAAAGATTCAAAATTCTGACTTAATGCTTTAATTTGAAGTATTTTAAAAGAATTTTCTTGAAAAAATGTATATTTTTCAAATAGTGAAAATTTTGTACTTGAAGCTTGTGAATACAAAAGAAGTTTTCTAAAATATCATCCATTTATCGGAGTAATTACAAATATTGATTTAGATCATTTGGATTATTATAAAGATTTAGAAGATTATATCTCAGCATTTGAAGAATTTATAAACAATATTATAGTTTGAGGTTATGCAATTATTGACTGAAATTGTCAAAATTCTATGAGTTTATTCTGAAAAAGAAATCATATTCACTATGTTGTAGTAAAAGATAATTTATTTGAGATATTTATCGGGAATAAATCTATTTTAAAAGAAAATATCAAACATTTTAATATGCAAGTTCCTGGGCCTCACATATATTTTGACTGAGAATTAGCTTACACAGTTTGAAGAATATTTGATTTAAATAAAAATGAAATTATTTCTTCACTAGAAAAATATAACTGAATTTGGAGAAGAAGTGAAATAGTTTGAACTACTAAAAATTGAAATATTCTACTTAGTGATTATGGTCATCATCCAACTGAAATAAGCCTTAATTTAAAAGCTTTAAAAGGGAAGTATAATGACAAAAAAATACTTACTATTTTCCAACCACATCAATATTCTAGAACTCTTGAGCTTTTAGAAGATTTTAAAAATTGTTTTGGAGATACTGACATTCTAGTAATTCCAAATATTTATGAATCAAGAGACTCAAAAGAAGATATGAAAAAAATTGACGGGAAAAAGCTTGTAGAATATATAAATCACCCAAATAAAATATTTTGAGATTGATTTTCAAATACTCTTGAAATTATTAATAATTTTGACCAAAAATATCCAAATGAGTTAATAATTATTCTGCAATGAGCAGGTGATATTGATGAATTAAGATATAAAATTGATTTTAAATAGTAGTGATTTTATAATATTTTAGGGTAAACACACAGGTTTACCCCTACAAAATGATTAAATATATTAAATCATTCCTTATAATTCCCCTCTACTCCAAAGGAGAGGGGCTAGGGGTGAGGTAAAAAAAACTTTACAAAAATAAAATATCTATATAATAAGTATATATTAGTATTTAAAAATAATTATGAAACAAGAATTTTTCCAAAAAGAATTTGATAAACTAAACACTTTTCAAAAAAAAGCAGTAGAAACTATGTATTGACCTGTTATGGTTGTAGCTGGGCCTTGAACTTGAAAAACTCAAATAATAGCTCTAAGAACAGCAAATATTATTAAGAATACTTCAACAAAACCTCAAAATATTTTAATAACTACTTTTACTGAAGCTTGAGTTATTGCAATAAAAAAAAGACTTGAGGCTTTTTTATGAGCTGATTGATACAAAGTAAATGTGAGTACAATTCACTCTTTTTGTCAGGATGTAATTAATACTTTTCCAGAAAAATTTCTTGAATTTAAAGCTTGAACTCCAATAGATGATGTTGATAGTTTAGAAGTTTTAAAAAATATTATTGATAACCTTGTTTTAAATTGAGAAATCAAAGAATTAACAAATGAATATGATAGATTTTTCTATTTAACTGATATAAAATCAAGAATCTGAACACTAAAACAAGAATGAATTACTTTTGATGAATTTTCACAAAAAATCAAAGACCAAAGTGAAAAATACATTGAAATTCTAGGAGATATTAAACCAACTCTAAAAAAATACGAATCAACTAAGCAAGCTCAAGAAAAACATATAAATAAACTAAATGAACTAAATATTATCTATAAAAAATACCAAGAAGTTTTAGCACAAACTTCAAGATATGATTTTAATGATATGATTAATTTTGTTGTTGCAAAATTTAGAATTGATGCTGATTTAAGGTATTTTTATGCTGAAAAATACGAATTTATTATGCTTGATGAATATCAAGATACAAATAATGCACAAAATACTATAATTGACTTGATTTTATCAACAGAAACTGATGCAAATTCTCAAAATATTATGGTAGTAGGGGATGATGACCAATCAATTTACCGTTTTCAATGAGCAAATATTGAAAATATGCTTGATTTTTCTATTAAATATCCAGATCTTACAACAGTAGTTTTAGAAAATAATTACCGTTCAAATCAAGCTATCCTAGATCTTTGTACTACTTCAATTGAAAATAATTCAGAAAGACTTACAAAAAGAATTTCTACTTTAGAAAAAAAACTAATTTCATCTCATCCTACTTTAAAAGAAGATAAAAATATGCCTATTTTTTCAACTTTTAATACTATTGAAGAAGAAAGAGTATTTTTACTTGAAAATATCAAAAAAGATTTAGAAAAAATCCCAAAATCAGAAATTGCAATAATTGTTAGATCAAACAAAGAAGTTGAAGAATTATCAAGATTTTTCATACAAAATCAAGTTGATGTAGTTTCAAAACAAAATACAAATATATTAAAAAATAATTATGTAATATTTTTATTAAAACTTCTTAAAGTACTTCAAAATCCAAATCAAAATGATGCAAATTTAATAGATATTTTAAGAAATAATATTTTATGATTATCTCAAATAGATATTTTTAAATTATCAAAACATATTTATAATCTAAATTATACTAAAAAATACAAAATTTCAGTATTTGAGAAATTTTTAGAATTTGAAAATATTACTGACATTACCTGGGAAAAAGCAGATAAATTAACAGAAATTAGAGATATTTTTAAAGAATTAATTTGAGATTTATCTTGAAAAAACTTTGTAGAATTTTTTAATATTTTACTTAGTAAATTCAAAATAATTGATTTTATTCAAACAAATTGAACTTTTGATGATATTGAAGATATCTATACTTTTTTTAATAAAATAAGTTCATATTCTCAAAATGATAATAGTTTTTCTCTTGAAAAATTACTGCATAAAATAGAGCTTTTTGAAACTTATAATTTTTCAATTCCTAGACAAATTCTTAAAAAACAAAAAGATTGAATTCAAATTTTAACAGCTCATTCTTCAAAATGACTTGAATATGAAAAAGTCTATGTTTCTTGATTATATAACGGAAATTGGGATAATAAAAGAACTATTGATAAACTAAAATTACCAACTTGAATTGCTTGAATTTGATTACAAACTGAAGTAGATCCAATTGAGGAAGATAGAAGATTATTTTTTGTTGCTTGTTCAAGAGCAAAAAGGGAATTAATCATCACTTCACCTTTATCAAAAAATTGAAAAATCCTTTTATTAAGCTCATTTATAAAAGAAACAGAAGGTTGTTATGAAACAAAATTTTTTGAAATAGAAAATGCATATTTAACTAATTCTATTACAAATATTTTAGAGAATAATTTAGTTTCATATTCAAATTTAGAATTTGATTACATAAAAGAATTTATTGAAAACTATAAACTTTCACCAACTGATTTAAATATATTTTTAGAAGATCCAAAAGAGTTTTTAAACAGAGTAGTATTTAAATATCCTTTTATTGATAACAATGCTACAATTTTTTGAAAAGTGTATCATAGAGTTTTAGAATTATTTTATGCAAAATATCACGATGAGAAAAAATTACCACCAAAATCATATCTTACAAGTGTGTTTAAATTGCTTTTAGAAAAGGAAATATTAGATCTAGAAAGTTTTAATGCATTACTTGAAAAATGAACTAAATGACTTGAAGGTTTTTATGAAACTTATAAAAATAATTCAAGATGAATTGCTTATTTAGAGTACAATTTAAGATCAAAATGATTGAGTTATGAGTGAATTCCTATCACTTGAAAAATAGATAAAATAGAGATTATTTGAAATATTAATACAAATAATGAAAATAACTGACAACTAGCATTTTTCAAAGAAAGTGTTGCATTAGTTGATTATAAAACTTGAAAAGTAAAATCAATTTGAGAAATAAAATGAACTGATAGAGATTGAAATAGAAAAGAAAATGAATGAAAATATTTTAGACAATTAATGTTTTACAAACTTCTTTGTTCACTAGATACTGATTTCACTTCAAAATACGATATTTCAGCTTTAGCTCTTGATTTTGTAGAGTGAAGAGATTGAAATTATAAATATATAGAAGTTCCTTATACAAATGAAGATTATGATTTTTTCTTAAATGAATTAACTACTTCTTGGGAGAAAATTAGTAATATTGAATACTGGAAAGAAATTTTAAAGTAAAAGAAAAAGCCCTATTTAGGGCTTTTTTGTAACAATTTTTTTACTTGTTTATTATAACCATATATTGGTACAATAATATTTGCAAATATAATAAATAATAAACTATCCCAAGTAAACAGATTATGATTTAATCCTTTTACTGGAGCAAAAAATATAACTGTTGTAAAAAATGCAAAGGTTAAAAAAATTTGCAAAAATGATTTAAAACCTTTTTTATTAATTTCTAAAGTATGAGATTTGAGAAATAAAGCAAATTTACTTTTCCCTGTTCCCATAATAACTAATAAAACACATACTACAATAATAAATAACAGATATAACAACTCATAAATAATAGAATTCATGATATTACCTCCATATATAATTTTTAGTCCTCTTACAAATATTCAAGTAATATATAAGAAGCTAAAAACAATATAATATAATACTTATTTTTGTCAAAACTTTTTTATAAAATCATTTTTAAAAAACAAAAAAAACTTTGATTTCTCAAAGTTTTTCTATTTTTGATGATTATCAATATCGAACACTACTAATGTATTTTTATCTAAAAATCTAGCTAAAGCTCTAAATTGCTTATTTATTCTAAAATAAATAATTCAATTTTCTTTAGGTTGTCTATATCAAATTTTATTTCAAGTATAATTTCAAGATAATACATTCTTTTTAGATTTTTTATATTGAGTTAATAAATTTCTTTTTACTAAATAATCAAAAATATATTCCTCCTCTAATATTTTTAATATTTCAAACATAAACTAAATATTTATAAAATTAGAATTATTTTTTGATTTTTCAAGTAGTTCTTTACTTTTAATAGATAAATCATCTGGATTTAAATATCAAACTTCAGTAATAATTTGATTTTCAACTATATAATTATAAAAATCAGCAATATTTATAAAGTGATTTTGTGTTAATGAAATATTTTCATCAAAAACAATTGTATTCATTTTTAAAGAATTATTTTTAAAATATAAACTATTATATTCAAAATAAATAAAAAATAAAATCATTTTTAAAAAACAAAAAAACTTTGATTTCTCAAAGTCTTTTTTAGATATTATTTTCTTAATTCTAAAGAAACAAGAATTTCTTCATATTTTGTAATATCAGTTTTTTTCAAGTAGTTTAATAATTTTCTTCTTTTTGCTACCATCATTAAGATACCTCTTCTAGAGTGATTATCTTTTTTATGTATTAATAAATGGTCTTTTAAAGCTTCAATTCTTGAAGTTAAAATAGCAATTTGAACTTCTGGAGAACCAGTGTCTTTTTTATCTCTTGCAAATTTTGCAATGATTTCTTTTTTCATAGATCTTTCCATAAAATAAGTATTTTTATAAAATAATATACGTTAAGAACCAAAAAATACATCAGTAATTAACAAGCCTTATTATATGAATAATTTTTATAATGCAAAAGTTTTTTGACAAAAAAGCCTAAAAGCATAAAATAATGGTGAAAATAGTTTATTAATTTAAACTATTTACTTTGTTATTCTTATGAAATAGAGAATCTTTAAATAGGTTTTTACAAAATATAAGATCCTGAATCAAGTTCAGGATGACAAACTTAAATTCAAAATTTAACAAAATAAAAAATGACAAATTACGATGCATTTGCAAAAACCTTTGCAAAATCAAGAAAAAACCTTAAATGGGAAGAAATAGAATATTTTAGAGAAAAATATTTACAAAATATAGAAAATAAAAATATTTTAGATATTTGATGTTGAAGCTGAAGATTACTTGAACATTTACCAAATAATTCAAATTTTTTCTATACTTGAGTAGATAATTCTCTTGAAATGACATTAGAAGCTAAAAAATCTCATCCAGATAGAGAATTTATAGTATGAGAAATGAATAATTTTAAAGTAGAAAATACTTTTGATTTTGTTTTATTTATAGCATCTTTTCATCATTTAAATACGATTGAAAAAAGAATAGAAACTCTAGAAAATCTAAAAAATTATATAAATAAAGACTCAATAATTCTTCTAACAAATTGGAAACTTGACTCAGAAATTTATTCTTGAAAGTATGAAAATTGAATTATACCTAATTCAACAAATGAATTTCAAAGCATAGACTATAGTGTAAAAATAGGGGAGTTTAACCGTTTTTATCACTGTTTTACTATTACAGAATTAGAGTATTTATTTGAAAAAACATGTTTTAAAATTATAGAAAACAGACTTTTTGATAATCAAAAAAATATAATTTCAGTAATTAAATTAAAAAATTAATTTGATAAAATTTTACAACTAATTAAAATACTATTATTATTTAATAATTATAAATTTATGAAAAAAATATTATCTCTAATTATCTTACTTTTTGTATTATATATTTTATCAATATTTTTTGTACCAGATACAGCAAACAAAATTGCTTCATCTCTATGAATTGAATTATTTAATCAAAAAATTTTAGAATTAGCTTGAAAATATGATGAAACTATTAATTCTAATTCTTGAAGTATTAATTTTAATTGAATGAATGACTTAAAAAATAAAACTACCCAAATCAAACAAGAAATTGATACAAAAGTAAAAACAACTCAAAAAACTATTGATAATATCAGAACTAATGTTGATACAACTGTAAAAACAGTAAATGAAACTAAAAAACAAATTGATGAAACTGCAAAAAATGTACAAGAAACAATAGATACAGTTTCAAAAGTATCAAATAGTATTAAAAATTTGACTTGAACTTGAAGTAACTAAAAAAATTTGCTTTTTTAAAAATATTATATTATAATTTCATAGCTTTTTAATTAAATTGTTTTTTTACATTATTTTATAATTAATAAAAATAAAAATGTGAAGAAATGAAATTATCATAGAAAGTTCAATGCTAACAAAAGTTATTCAAGCAAAGAATTTAAATGATAAAGAAAAAAATGATTTTTTTAGATATATTTCATATCTAACTGAAGAGGAAAAAACTGAGTTTATGCTCACTTTATAAATATCTTGAGAATTCAAGATATTTTTTGTTTATTTATTAAAAAAAACTTGCAAATAAAGAGTATTTTAATAAAATCATAAAGCTTAAATAATAATTAAATACAATGAAAAAAGAAAATAAAAAAATTAAAAAAATTCCACAATTAAAAATTCCAGTAAAAAAACCTTCAAATTGAAATAAAGCTTTAATATTTTTGATTATGTTCTCTCTTATTATAGCTTACATTTATCCTAGATTAATTTGAGTACAACCAGCTATTAGACAAGAAATTTCACTAAACACCTTTACATCAAATTTTGATTCTTGAATTTATACTGAAGTAAAAATTGATGAAACTAAAGCTACAGCAATTCAAAAAAATAAAAAAAATAATCAAACTGTTAAAGATATTGTAATACTTCCTTCAAATGATTCACTAAAAGAACTTTGAATTATTAAAAATGATAAAAATGTTGATACAAAAATTAATATTGTAGACCAATCAGCTAAAAAATTCTGGAATGAAGTTTGACCAACAATTTTAATGACAATTTTATTTTTATTTGTAGCAATGATTATCATCAAAAAAATGTGATGAGTTACAAATAATGCAATGACATTTTGAAAATCTAGAGCAAAACTTTATGACCAAACTAAAGAAAAAATTCTTTTTAAAGATGTAGCTTGAGCTGAAGAAGAAAAAGAAGAATTAAAAGAAGTCGTAGATTTCTTAAAAAGTTGAGAAAAATACAAAAAAATGTGAGCTAAAATTCCAAAATGAATACTTCTTGTTTGACCTCCTTGAACTTGAAAAACTCTACTAGCTAGAGCTGTAGCAGGGGAATCAGGAGTACCATTTTTAAGTATTTCAGGTTCTGAATTTGTTGAAATGTTTGTTTGAGTATGAGCTTCAAGAGTTAGAGATTTATTTGAAAATGCTAAAAAAATAGCTCCAGCAATTATTTTTATAGATGAAATAGATGCTATTTGAAAAAAAAGATGACCAGGACTTTGAGGATGACATGATGAAAGAGAACAAACTCTAAACCAAATTTTAACAGAAATGGACTGATTTGATAAAGATACTCATGTTATTGTAATGGCTGCAACAAATAGAGCAGATGTACTTGATAAAGCATTACTTAGACCAGGAAGATTTGATAGAAAAATTACAATTAATTTACCAAATTTAGCTGATAGAGAAAATATTTTAAAAGTTCATGCAAAATGAAAACCTATGTCAGATGATATTGATTTCAAAGCATTTGCATCTTCAACTGTATGATTTTCTTGAGCTGATTTATGAAATTTAATAAATGAATCTGCAATACTAGCTGCTAGATACAATCAAACAAAAATTACAACTGAAAATATTCAAATGGCTTTTGAAAAAATAGTTATGTGATTAACTAAAAAATCTCAAGTAATGAATGAAACTGAGAAAAAAATTACTGCTTACCATGAAGTTGGACATGCTTTAGTTTGAAAATTACTTCCAAATACTGACCCAGTTCACAAAGTATCTATTGTTTCAAGATGATGAGCTTTATGAGTTACTTGGTTTTTACCTGAAAGAGATAGTTTACTTACTTCAAAAGCAAAATTCTTAGATGAATTAGCTACACTTTACTGATGAAGAGTTGCTGAAGAAATATTTTTTGGAAAAGATTATATAACTACTTGAGCTAGTTCTGATATTTCAAGAGCTACTCAAATAGCTAGAGCAATGGTTACTAGATATTGAATGGATGAAGAAATATGAGCTGAAAATTTTGCACCAGAATGAATTGAATGAAATTACCTATGAGCAGAATGAAATGGAAAAGTTTATTCAGAAGACACTCAAAAATTAATTGATAAAAAAGTAAAAGAAATCTTAAATAATGCTTATCTTGTAGCTAAAAATCTTATTACAACAAATAAAGATTTACATATAAAAATAAGTGAAGATTTACTTTCAAAAGAAGAAATTAATAAAGATGAATTTGATAAATATTTTGCATAATAAAAAACAGGAAAAACATTTTTCCTGTTTTTTTCTTGATTAAAATAAAATATATATATAATGCATCATATTATTTTATATATTTTTTTATTAACAATGCTTAAAAAAATTATTAATGAGCTAAAAATTTTAGCTATCGTGTTACTTATATTTTTTTCTTGATTTTGATATGATTATTTTAAATATCAAAATGATTGAATATTAACAACTTGAAAAGTAGAATTCGTAAAACAAACATATTGAAAAGTAAAACATAAAAATGTAGTTGTTAGTTATAATTACAATGATACTAAATATGTAGAAATGAATAAATGATTTTCAAAATATATAAATATTTCAGATATCAATGTTTGAGATGAAGCTAAAATTTATATAAATAAAGAAAACCCAAAAGAATTTCTATTATCATGGAATTATAATTATTTATGGTTTGGGGGTTTATGATATTTAATATATTTTCTTTATGCAATTTTTAAAAAAGATAAAAAACATGAAGACTGAGAAGATATAAAATCTGAAACAAACACATAAGAAAATAAAAACGGATAAATCCGTTTTTATTTTAATTTTAACAAAAAAAATAAAAGCTAAATTAGCTTTTATTTTTACATTCAAGGCATTCCTCAAGCAGGCATATTTAATCCCATTTGTCCCATAACTCATTGCATTTCTTTTGCTGCAACTTCTTGAGATTTTTTAACTCATTTATTAACAGCATCCATAATTGCTTTTTCTAAAGCTTCTTTTTGTTCTTTAGATAACCCTGGAATTAATGCTAAAGTTTCAAAATCTACTTTTTCAACTTTCATTTCTCCATTTACACTAACAACAAGTCCACTTACTTCAGCTTCAATAATTGTATTTTCTAATTTTTTCTTGATTTTCATTGCTTCTTGTTGAAGTTTCATCAAATCTCACATTTTTGACATATCCATATTTTCTTATAGTTATCAATTAAAAGTGGATGTATTATATTTTTTTTATTTTTTTTTGCAAATAAAAAAAATCTATGATACAATAAGAATGTATTTTAAATTTTAATATATTTTATATGGAACATAAAGAAAATAAAAATGATTTTGATTTTGATGGTTTAATAATTTGAACAGAAACAACTGAAGAAATAAACTTAATAAATGAAGACTGAAACTTTGCTGATTGAATAATCTCATTTTGAGAAGAAATAACAGGAACTCAAAATGAAGTTAAAGAAGAAGTAAAAGAAATTCAAGAATCTAAATTAGAACTTGAAGAAGTTGATTTATTTTCTTGATTTAATTCAGTTAAAGAAGAGGAATCTGAAATTAAATTAGAGTTAACAAATAATGAATCTGAAGAAAAAACAGACTCAAATGAAGAATTTAATTTATTTTGAAACATAGAAGCAAAAGAAGAAAATCAAACAATTGATTTATTTGGAAATACTGAAGAGAAACAAGAAGAAAAAGAAGTTGATTTTTTTGAAAATACTGAAATTAAAGAAGAAACTTCAGTAGATTTATTTACAAATATTGAAACTAAAAAAGAAGAAGAAATTAAATCTTCTCAAGATACTGAATTATTTACAAATACAACTTCAGAAAGTCAAGAAATTTTAACTTGAGATTTTCCTGAAACTAGTAAAATAGAAGAAGTTTCACAAGAAGAATTTATTCTTCCTGAAACTAAAGAAATTTCAACTGTATTAACTAGAGAAGATATTATTAATGAAGCTATTTCTAAATCAGAAGTAAGAAAAACTATTATTTTTAAAACAAAAGATGTTGAAAATACTAAAATTTCTGAATTAAATGCAGAAATAAGTAAATTAAACGAAGAAATTGCTTCTCGTAAAAAATTAATTACAGAATTTAAAACAAAAATTAAAAATTTAGATAAAGAAGAATTAGCAATAAATAAAGATATTGAAGCATTTAACACAATATTAAAAGCTGCATAATAAAAAAAAAAGAAATGATTGTAAAAAATCATTTCTTAATCTTTTTAATTTTTAACTTATAAAAAATGGCAAATTTAACTGTATGACCTATTTTAGACCATGCTATCAAATTATGAGCATCTGATATTCATATTTGTGAATGAGAAAATATTTGATTTAGAGTTCACTGAGAACTTGCAAAATTAAACTGAAGTACTGTTGATACAATAAAAGTAAGACAAATTTTACTTGAACTTTTAAAAGATGATAAAGAAACAGCAAAAGCATTTCTTGAAAAAAAAGACCTAGACTTTGCTTATATTCATACTGATGGAACTCCATTCAGAGTAAATGCATTTTTTAAATTATGAAAATTATCTTTTGTAATGAGAATTATTGCATCAAAACCAAAATCTATGGAAGAACTATGACTTCCTGCTTGAGTACACAAATTTACAAAAGCTAAACAATGACTAATTTTAGTTACAGGACCAACTTGATCTTGAAAATCAACTTCTATGATTTCTATTTTAAATGAAATAAATAAAACAAGAAGAGAACACATCCTAACTATTGAAGATCCAGTTGAGTTTATTTTCCAAGATGATAATTCAATTTTCTCACAAAGAGAAATCGGAAAAGATACAAAATCATTTGCTTCAGCACTAAGAGCTGCAATGAGAGAAGATCCAGATATCGTTATGGTATGAGAAATGAGAGACCAAGAAACAGTTCAAGCAGCTATGGAATTAGCTGAAACATGACACCTTGTAATTTCAACTCTACATACTGCAGGTTCTGTTCAAACATTAACTAGACTTGTAAACTTTTTTCCACCTGAATTACAACATTCAGTAAAATATAAATTATGAGATATTTTATTTTGAGTATTATCTCAAAGACTTATCCCAAAAGCTGATGGAAAATGAAGAGCTTGAATTTATGAAATAATGATGATGACTCCTTGAATTAGAAACTTAATTAGATCTTGAGATTTAGTGCAAATAAATAATGCAATTGAAATGTGAAGTTCATCTTGAATGTGTACAATGAGAAATTATGCAGACAAACTTAGAGATGATTGAGTAATTAGAGAAGAAGATTATATCAACTATTTCCAAGATGATATGTAAAATATGTAAAATGTTTTGACTTATCAAAAAAAAACAGTAAAAAGTTAGTAAGAAATTACTAACTTTTTATTTTGTAAAAACCCTTAAAAAATGTCTAAAAACCTTGTAATAGTGGAATCTCCAGCTAAATGAAAAACTATTGAAAAATTTTTATGAGCTGACTTTAAAGTTGTTGCTTCAATGTGACATATTAGAGATTTACCATCAAAAACTCTTTGAATTGATATTGATAAATGATTTATCCCTGAATATGAAGTAACTGAGGAAAAGAAAAAAACTGTAGATTCACTTAAAAAACTAGCAAAAACTCATCCTAGTATTTGGATAGCAACCGATGAGGATCGTGAATGAGAAGCTATTTGATGGCATTTATGTTCAGTTTTAGACTTAGATCCAGAAAATGTAAGAAGAATTGTATTTCATGAAATTACAAAAGAAGCTATTACAAACTCTATTAAAAACCCAAGAAATATTGACTTAAAACTTGTTGATGCACAACAAGCAAGAAGATTACTTGATAGACTTGTTTGATATAAAGTTTCACCTATTTTATGGAAAAAAATTAGAAAATGATTATCTGCAGGTAGAGTACAATCAGTTGCAGTAAAATTAATTGTTGAAAAAGAAAGAGAAATTAAAAATTTCAAACCTGAAGAATCTTGGAAAATCACTGCTGAACTTGAATATAATAAACATAAATTTAAAACAGTATTTACAAAATTAGATTGAAAAAATAAAAATTTCAAATCTATTGAAGATGTACAAAAATTTTTACATACATTATTCCAAGACCAATTTGACTTAAAACAAAATAAAACTAAAAACGATAATATAGAATTAAGTGTAGAAAAAAATATTCATTTCAAACTAAATTCTGTAGTTAAAAAAGATTCTAAAAGATCACCAGGAGCACCATTTACAACTTCAACACTTCAACAAGAAGCTTCAAGAAAATTCTGATTTTGAGTAAAACAAACTATGATGATAGCTCAAAAATTATATGAATGAGTTGATATGTGAAATTGAGAAAGAACTTGATTGATTACATATATGAGAACTGACAGTGTGAATTTATCTGAAACTGCAATAACTCAAGCAAGTGAATTAATTACTAAAAATTTCTGAAAAGACTATTTATCTGTAAGAAAATACAAAACTAAATCAGCATGAGCACAAGAAGCACATGAGGCTATTAGACCTACATATTTATCAAGTACACCTGAAAGTTTGGCTTCAATTTTAGAACCACAAGCTCTAAAACTCTATACTCTTATATGGAAAAGAACACTAGCTTCACAAATGAGTGATGCAGTTGTTGAAGTTACAACTTTCAATTTTTCTCCTGAAAATAAAGAAAACCAAGAATGGATTACAAAATGAGAAGTATTAAAATTTGATTGATTTATGAAACTTTATGTTGAATCAAGTGATGATGAAGAGGAAGATGAAGAAAATTCTATTTTACCAAATATTGAAATTTGAACTTTAGTAAAATCAAATCAAATACTTTGAACTCAATCATTTACAAGACCACCAGCAAGATATACTGAAGCATCTCTTGTTAAAAAATTAGAAAGTGAATGAATTTGAAGACCATCAACTTATGCACCAACAATTTCTACGATTATTGATAGATGATATGTTGAAAAAGTAGATAAAAAATACTTATCACCAACTGAAATAGCTTTTACTGTAAATGATTTTCTGCAAGAATTTTTTACTGAAATGATGGACTATAATTTTACTAAATCAGTAGAAGAAGAATTTGATCACATAGCTGAGTGAGAACTTAGTTTCCAAGCAATGCTTGAAAAATTTTGGTTACAAACATTAAAAAAAGACATTGAAAATGCTTGAGTTAATGCTGAAAAAGTAATTGAACTAGTATGAACAAAATGTCCTAAATGTGAAAAAGATTTAATTTACAGATATTCAAAAACTGGTAAATTTATTTGATGTTCTGGATATCCAGAATGTGATTATATTGATCAACCAAAAGAAGAAAGTGATAAAATACAAGCTCTTCGTGATAAATATGAAGGGAAACCATGTCCAGAATGAATTGAATGAACTATTGTTGTAAAAACTTGAAGATTCTGACCATTTTTAGCTAGTTCAAATTATCCTGAAGTAAAATGGATAGGGAAAATTAAATCTGAAAAAGAAGAGATTTTAGAAGCTATTTTACAAGAAAAATGACTTTTAGTTGATGTTGAAAGTGGGGAAGAATTAGTAATTAAAAATTCTAGAAGATGAGAATTTTTAGCTGCAAAAAATTATCCTCAAGTAAAAATTGCTAAAAATATTCCTAAAGATGTTTGGGATGAATTAAAAGTTAGAATGGAAAAACTTGAAGAGGAAAATTCTGAAGGGTAATTATATTTATATAGATATTTTTGTAGAGATGTTGCAATGCAACATCTCTACATTTTTTATTATAAATTATAAAAAAGCACCAAAATCAAATTGATTTTGGTGCTTTTACTTTAAATAACTTTTAATGATTGTTCAAATATATTAAATTTAAATTTTAAATTTTCATCTAAAAAATTCTCTCTAAATTTTGCTTCTATTTTACTATCTCATTTATTATTTACTTCTTCTTGTTTTATAATATTTGATTGAAGATTTAATTCTTTTATTTTTTCTTGTAATTCTGTTGTTTTTAAATCATTTTCTAAATCAAATCACAGAGTTTTCATTGACTGAGTTAAAAATATTTTTTGTTCTTTTGGATTTAAATAATTATCTTCTTGGTCAAAAAAGTTTGGATATTTATTTTTTAAAGCTTTAAATATTTCTTCTCTATTTTCATAAAGTAATCATAGTTTTAAATCAGAACAAGTTTTTTGTAAATCAACAATATTTTTAATAGTTTCAGGATTTTTTTGAATAATTTCTTTTTCTTGATTAGAAACTTTAATATTTTTAGGTTTTCAATCTGACTCTCTATAATATATAGTATTATGTTTTAAAGAAACTGAATATATATCATGTCATGAACTATAATTTACAAAATTTGGATTTAATTTATATTCTCTAGTTTGATTATTTATATTTTTAGAATTATTTATTTCAGCTTTTTTTTGTTGTTGTTTTTCTGTTTCATTATTTTTCTTTTGTTCAGCAATTTCTTGTTCATTTTTTATTTTTTCTTCTTGTTTAAGTTTACTTTGCAAAGAAGCTTGTTCATTAATTTTTTTTAAAGTTTCAATATCAACATCTAATTTATATTTTTGTGTAAATTCTGTAATTAATTGATTATATTTTACAAAACCTCAAGATTTTAATGCAGTTTTTAGATTTGAATTTAACCCTCTAGTTACTAAAGATGTTCAATATCTATTTATACCAGATAAAGATGTTCAATATCTATTTATGCCAGGTAAAAATCTTACTCTCATATTAAATTCATTTGTTAATATTTTAACTTGAGAATCAACCATTGTATTCATTAAAGTATCTGAATCAATAATATTTATTAAACCTATAATTTTAAGAGCATCAGAATTATTTTCAATATTTGAGTTATTAGTATTTAAATAAAATGATTGTAAAACATTCAAATAATCTTTTTCATCAATAAATTCAGATTTTAAATTTTTAAATGTTGTGATAATTTCAAATTTTTCATGATCAGTAATTGTATCAATTTTTTCTTTTTTAACAATAAATTTATCATATAAAGATAAAACTGAACTTTTTTGATTATCACTCACCATTTTTTTTCTTATATCTTTAACAGAAAAATTACTATCTAAAGTGATTTTTTCTCATCATAATAAATCTATATTATTTACAATATTATCATATCCTTCAATTTTTATATCTGATAAATTTGAAGATGATTCAAAAATTATCTCTTTTTTTTCTTCAATAAATTTTTCATCTATTTTAGTATATTCTTTTTTTATATCATTAGCTTTAGCTTCATCTAAAGTTCATATTTTAGAAATAATATTTTCAGATTCATTTTTTAATTTTAAGGTGTTATCACTTAGAGAAAAGTTTGTATCTAGATCAAGTGATAACTTTAAATTATCATTATTTTCTGGCATATTTTATATTAATTAGGCAAAGTGGTTTTATCCACTTTGCTAAAATAAATTTTATTTTTTATATTTTAATATATTATTTTATATTATCAATTAAACTGTTACTAAATTTTGTTCAAATAAATTTGCTTTAAATTCTCAAGTTGAAACATTTACAAAATTTATTCTAAAAGTTTCTTCTAATGTAGTTTCTCATCTATTATTTAATTTCGAATAAACAGAATTTTCTTTTAAATAATTTTTAACCATTTGTATTGGATTATTTCAAGAGTTAATCATTGATTTAATTTTAACTTCATTATTATTTAGATCTTTAATAAACACTTTGCTTGTTAAAATTTTTCAAATAAAATCATCAAAATAATCTTTTGGAATTGTTCAAGTTTGATTATAAATTTTTGTAATTTTATTATCAAATGTTTTTATTAAATCAGATCTATAATTCCATAATTTTCATAATCAACATTCTTGTAAAGTATTTTGTAAAGCTAATAAATTCTTTAATCATTGTTCATCATTATTTAAAATTAATTTATATTCATTTTCATTTAAATTTGATTTTACTTTTTTATTTCAGAAATTACAAGTATAAGACCAAGTTCAATTATTTTTTTCTAAATTAATTTTTGTATTTCAAACTGTTTTTTCTCAAGGTGTTAATATATTATTATAAACTTTTGCTTCATATTTATCTAATTTTACATCTATTTCAATTCATTTTATTTTTTCTTCTTTTTGTTTTTCTACTTTTAAATTTGTTAAATAATTAGTATCTTCTTTTGATAAATACGGTTTAGAATAATTAATTGTTGTAGCAATATCATATGAAGTAAATTGTTTTTCATTATCTTTAATTATTTCTAATTTAGTTTTTGCAACAGTTTGAGGATTACCTGTTGATAAATTTTTGTTTAGCTTATCAGTAGCTAAAGATACTATTTTAGTTGATGTTACAAGAGGTTTTACAATAGAAATATTGTTTTCATTTTCCTTATTTTTTTTCTCAAGCTCCTTAATATTTTTTTCTACTGTTAATAATTCTGCTTCTAAAGATTTAATAAGATCTTTATCAAGATTATTAGACTTTTTTGCTTTTATAATTCTAGTTTCTAAGTCTTTTTTTATAGATTTTAATTTATCAATATCTTTACTACTTTTTTTAATATCAGTTCTTATTTCTTTAGTAGCTTTAATCACTTCTTCATTTACTACGTTAGCTGCTTTTTTTCAAAATTTTTCTCTTAATTGAGCAACTAATTGAGTCGTATCTTTTCCTTGCCTAGTATATTCTGACAAGTTATCAACAAATATTTTAAAATCATTTTCATGTCATGGAAAATTCTTATTTAATGTTTCTAAAATTCATTTATAAATATCAACTCAATCTCTTTCAGCTGTTACTGATAACGATTTTACTTGCTCGTTTTTAGTAAAATTAGAAAAATCTTTTCATCAAATTGTTATATTAATATTATTATCTAAAACTTTTTTATTTCAATCAATATTATTTGTTGTAATATTTAAGTTTATAGATCCATCTTTTGTAAAGTATTGATTTTTAACTAACTCTAAATCCAATACTTTTTCTTTTAAATACGAAGTAAATTCAGTTTTATCCTTTTGAGTAAAATCTTTATTTTTTTCAATTCTTTTAATTATATTACCAACTACTCATTGAACAGATTTAAAACTTCAAGAAAATTTCAAAAGTGGATTTTCATCTTTTCTTCTATTTCTAAAATAATTCAAATAGCTAAATAATCATTTACCATTTAAATTTTCAACATTTTTAATTCAAACTTGCATTGAAAAATCATGTAGAGTAGTAACATAGTTTCATTTTCAATCTAAATAATTTAATAAATAATAGTTTCAGTTTAATTCAGAAAATCATTTATCTATAATAGAATCTCAATATTTTGTTTTCAAAAGTTGTTCAGAAGCAGTATTTTCTGTATAAACCTCATATCTTTCAACCAATCAAGATTTATTTCATTTTTCTTGAATAGAAGATTCAGATTGCTTAATTTCATTAAAAATATCAAGCATATTATTAAATTTATTATTTGCATCAGTTAGGTTTTCAATTTTTGCATATGTATAATATCTATCAAAATCTAATTTTAATGAATTTAACTTATTTTTAATATTTATATCTAACTTTCAAAAAGTTCATTCTTTATCTTTAAAATAATTTTGTACTCTTTTTGCTAAATCAATAATTTGTTCTTTTTTTGAACTAAGAACATTTTTTTCATTAAAAAAATCATTAGAAAAGTTTTGTAAAATATTTTTTTTATATTTTAATTTATTTAATTTATTTTCAGCATCTTCAACAGACTCAATCTTTTCTTTTTCAAAAGTTAAATAAAAATTATTATAAATACTCACTAATTCTGCTTTATCTTCATTTTTTACTTTATCTTTTAAATTTGAATAAATCATTTTTACATCCTTATCCAAAGATATAATTTTATCTCTTATATCATCAATTTTAGACTTATTATCCAATTTACTAATTGAAGCATTTTCATCTAAATTTTTCAATGAACCGAGAGTTTTTCATAAAGAAATTTGATACTGTTTTATTTTTGAAATATCTTTTTCATTAGATAATTTATTATAATTTAAATTAAACTCTGTTTTTAAATCATATAATCTTCTAAGCAATGTTTCCGATCAAGAATATTTTTTTATTAATTTAGAAAATGTAGTATCAAATTCTTTTTTTATTTTATCTGATGGTTTTTTTGAATATTCAATATCTTTTTTTTCTTGTACTTTTTTTGTTCTATATCAAGAAATTTTTGATAAAGTTGTATTAAGTTTTTTATATTTTAATTTTAATTTTTCTAAAGTAGTTCATTGCATTCAATTAAAATCTTTATAAAATTCTGATTTTAAATTAGCTATTTCATTCATTGCTTTATCATCACTACGAAAATCAGCATTAAGTTCATTTAATATTTTTTTTGCTTTTAATTCTAATCAAAGAACTTTTTTTCTTTCTGAATCAATATTTCAAGCACTTTTATCAAATTTTTTAACATCCATAAATTCTTCATCCATTGTTTTTTTAAGCTGTTCTAGTCATGTTTTTGTATTACTTTTAACAGCTTTTTCAGCATTAGAAAAAGCCTTTTGCAATTCAGCATATTCTTTTTGAAAAGCAGGTGATTTATTTTTAGTTTCATTATAAATTCTAACAGCATCAATTTTTTTTTGATTTAAATCTGTTTTTAACTCTGTAGAAATGTCTTTTCACATAAAAATTAAATTAAAATAATATTTACATAATATTACCACATTTTAATTTAAAAAGCAAAAATTTTAACATAAAATAAACAAAAAGTAAGAAAAAATTTGTAAAATTTCATTTTTTTTATAAAATAGGGAAGTATTTATTAATTTTAACTGTAAATTTATGCAAATAACAAGTTCTGAAATAAGACAAAAATTTATTGATTTTTTCAAAACAAAACAACATGCAATTATACCAAGTGCATCTTTAGTTCCTGAAAATGACCCAACTGTATTATTTAATACTGCTGGGATGCAACCTCTAGTTCCTTATTTATTAGGGGAAAAACACCCACTTTGAACAAGATTAGCAGATTATCAAAAATGTGTAAGAACTTGAGATATTGATGATGTAGGGGATAACAGACACCTAACTTTCTTTGAAATGCTTTGAAATTGGTCACTTTGAGACTATTTTAAAAAAGAAAGTATTACTTGGTCTTATGAATTACTTACTGATCCAAAATGGTTTTGAATTAACCCAAAACACTTATGTGTAACAGTTTTTGAATGAGATAAAGACACTCCAAGAGATGAAGAATCAGCAGATATTTGGAAATCATTATGAATGCCAGCTGAAAAAATCTCTTATTTATCAGCAAAAGACAACTGGTGGGCAGCCGGACCGACTTGACCATGTGGACCTGATACAGAAATTTTTTACTGGGTAGGGAATTGAGAACCTACTCCAACTTCAAATGTTTGAAATGATGAAGATAATTGGATGGAAATCTGGAATAATGTTTTTATGCAATTTAATAGACTTGAAGACGGAACTCTACAACCACTTCCAAATAAAAATGTTGATACTTGAATGGGGTTAGAAAGAATTACAACTACTCTAAATAAGAAAAAATCAGTTTATGAAACAGATGTTTTTGTAGATGTAATTGAAGAAATTAAAAATATTGTTGGGGAAGGGAATTATCTTGATAAATCAGCAAAAATTATTGCTGATCATATCAGATCAGCAACTCATATGATAGCTGATGGAGTTGTTCCAAAAAATGTTGACCAATGATATATTTTAAGAAGACTTATCAGAAGAGCTATTAGAGAATTTTATAAAATGTGATATGAAGGAAAAATTATCTGTAAAATTTCAGAAATTTATATTAATAAATTTTCTTCAATTTATGATTCTATAAAAAATAATTCTTGAAAAATACTTGATGAATTATCAAAAGAAGAAGATAAATTTAGTAAAACTTTAAAAGATTGAATTAAAGAATTTGAAAAATTAGTTAATTGATTTCAAATTGCATTTGAAAGATCTTGAAAAAAAGTTACAATTATCTCTTGAGATAAAGCTTTTAAATTATATGATACTTACTGATTTCCAATTGAAATGACTTGTGAATTAGCTAGAGAAAAAGTTTTAGAAGTTGATGTAGATTGATTTAATGAAGCTTTCAAAAAACACCAAGAATTATCTAGAACTGCAAGTGAAGGGAAGTTTAAATGAGGTTTATCTGGTTCTTGAGAAATAGAAACTGCTTACCATACAGCAACTCATATACTTCTAGCTGGACTAAGAAAAGTTCTATGAGATCATATTTTCCAAGCTGGATCAAATATTACAGCAGAAAGACTTAGATTTGATTTTACTCATCCACAAAAAGTAACCCCTGAAGAATTAACTGCAGTAGAAAATTTTGTAAATGAAGTTATATCAAGTAATTGTTCAATGATAGTATCAGAAATGTGAAAACAAGAAGCAAAAGATACTTGAGTTGTCTGAAGCTTCTGGGAAAAATACCCTGATGTTGTTAAAATTTATACTCTATCAAACTCAAATTGAGTAGTATTTTCAAAAGAATTATGTGGAGGACCACATATTGAGACTACAACAAATATGTGAACATTCAAAATTCAAAAAGAAGAAGCTTCTAGTTCTTGAGTTAGAAGAATTAAAGCTGTACTTATAAAATAATTATAAAAATAAAAACTCCAATATGGAGTTTTTATTTACTTTAAAAAGAGAAGTAGTTCTTTGAAAGAAATCACATCACATAATGTATGTTATGTGATTAAAATAATACATGTTTAAATCTCTCTTTAAATTCAGCTAAAGTTATATCTTCTTTTAATAACACTTCAAATATTTCAATTTTTGCATCAAGTGAAATATTAAAATATTTTTTTATATTTTTTAATGCATTTGGTAAAATTTGTTTTACATAATCTGAAATGATTACATATTTATTAACACTCATTAAATATTTAAAATATCAAACTTCAGACTTTGTATAATATTCATCAGGTTCAACATTTAACTCTAATGCATATAAACTAGCATAATAAAAAAATGAAGCTATGTCATCTCAAATACTTCAAATATCTAAATCAGCTAAAATTTGAGCATAAAGATTTGTATTTTTAGATCTATTTTTAAAAACACTTCACATAATGGAATGTCTTACAATTTCATAATCAATTATAAATCCTGGATTTTTCTCTTGTATTTGAGGAAAAGTTTTATAAAACAAATCCAAACTTATAAATTCATCAAGCAAATCTGCAATTCAATTATGTCATGCATCGTGAAATAATCAAGCTACAATCAAAGATCTAACTTCTATTGGAGAAAGTCATGTTTGTCTCAAATTTAAAGCATAATTAGCCACTCAAAGTGCATGTAAATAGTTATGATATCACACATCTTCTAAATATAATTTTTTAGCTTCAAATAAACAATCTTCGATAATTAATTCACTTTCTAAAAGTTGTTGCTCTAATATTTTAATTTGTCTTGATTTTGGAGTAAATTTTGTCATTTGTTAAAATTAAATAGTATAATTCCCTTTTTATATTTTTATATATTTAATGTTAATATATTTTAACAAAAATACAAGAAAAAAATATTTTTTATGGATAAAACACCTAAAAATCACTAAAATAAGCTAAAACTCAAATTTTTGAGTTTATAGAAGAGTTTTGTGATTTTATGAGCATTATATCATTAAAATGATAAAAAAATAGCAGTTTTTGAGTATTTTCTGCTATTTTTTTGAAAATTTATTAATTTTTATAATTTTTTACTTCATTTATAAATTGATCAGCTTTATCTTGATAATTTTTCCAAACTGAAAAACTTGGTGCTGCTGATGATAATAAAACTATTTTTCAGATTTCAGTATTTTTATAAGCAAAATCTACTGCATTTCTCATTGTTCTAGTTTTTAGAACATGTGGTTTATATTCTCATAAATCTAAATCAAATTCAGTTTCATAATCATATTTACTTAAATCTCAAAATATTTTTTCTCAAGTATCTGGAAATAATACTAGATTTTTAATATTATGTGAAGTAATTGCTTTTCTTAATTCATCAAAGGTAAATCCTGAATCTTGTCATCATAAAAATAAAGTTCCAATTTTATCTCCAAATGTTTGAAGTGCTGCCATAGTTGATTCTGGAGTTGTTGCCATAGCATCATTTATGAATTTGATTCCATTATAAGTTCAAATATCTTCAATTCTATTTGGTAATCATCCAAAAGTTGCAAGTATAATTTTTAGTTTGTCTAGATTATTTTCAAATGTAGATTCATCACTTACTATATCTAAAAGTCAGATAATACTTGTAATATTTTTTCTATTATGATGTCATTCCAAAGCTATGTTTTCATCTTTAAGTACAAGTTTTTCATTAATATAAAATCAAGCATCTTTATAAGAATATTTTCAATTATCTCAGAAATAATTCAGATTATCATATTTAGTAATTAAATTGTTTGTAGACAATTCAAAGTTGACAAGTCTATTTTCAGAATTTAATAAAATATTTTCTTTAGCTTGAGAATAATTTACTTTTCAGTGATGCCAATCTAAATGCACATCATAAATATTATTCAATATAGACACATAAAGTTTTGGTTTTAGTCATTCAAGCATATAGCTAGAAAGTTCATAAACTATATAATCATAAACATCAGTAGAATTTACATCAATTTCATCCAAAACTGGTGTTCAAATATTTCATACAAGTCTCACTTTTGGGCTTATAGAAGATAAAAACCCGTAAGCTAAAGTTGAAGTAGTACTCTTCCCTTTTGAACCTGTAATTCAAACTACCTTTCATTTATAATTATCAAAAAATATTTGAGTTTGTGAAGTAAGTCTATCTTTAAAAGGCAGGATTTTCTCATTGTAAGGAGTAATTCCTGGTGATTTAATTATCAAATCATAGTTTTCTAGAGTATCTAAATACTCACTTCAAAAAATATTTTTTATATTATTTTGTGTTACAAAGTCTAGCTTTTCTTTATCTTCAGGGTTTTTCCCATCTAGTATAGTTATATTTTTGATATTGTTCTTTAAAAGAAATTTTAGAGTTGAAAATCATTCTTTTCAAAATCAAAGGATTGCTATATTTTGTGCAGTTTGTAGTGTTTTCATATGTTTAGATTTAGTAAAATAACTTGTGGTATTATATGGAAATTTTTAGTTTTTGCAAAAAATATAAAAAACTCCTGGAAAGGAGTTTTTAGAATAAGAATTAAAAAAATTAAAATATTTATCTAAGTCATATAAAATTAATTTTAGGTATTGTATAATTTCAAGATTTTCAAAAATTCCTATAAGTTGACAATGTAGCATGTGATCCCGAAACTATATTACAAGAATCAAAAATCATATACCAGCCTTCATTACTATAAGAATTACATCAACTTTGTTGTGCATAAGGAATTATTTTCCCATTTATTCATTTTAACCAAGTAGATAAATCATTATTTCAATGTGTATTATAAAAAAATGAAGATCAGTTTAGAATATTAGTTTTAATTTTATCAAACTGTGTTGTATTAATAAATTTAGCTAAAACATTAGTTTCATCTTCTCTAAATAACATATCAGATGAAATAGTTACAATAGATTTTAATTTATTTTGTGTTAAATAATAATTTGATAAAATATGATTTGATGATTCTGTAATAGGATTAACTAAATCATAATTATATCTAATATAAGTCCAACCACCTCAATCAGTAGTCATATCACAATATACTTTAAATTCTGTATTTGAATCTGGTTTTATTAAATAAACTCAATCTCATACATTTCAACTATATTCATTATTTCATGTCGGATTTTTATATCAATTACAGCTTGTTGCATATGTATTATCACTCCATTTTCTTCATGTTGTTTCATCTCATATTATTGT
>RRZU010398970.1_pt1 | contig 39011 bp, 33 predicted proteins | sample 2165561 | NCBI WGS metagenome assembly RRZU01 (sample SAMN10456909, study PRJNA506462) | wastewater metagenome | isolation source: wastewater sludge | place: USA: Moscow, Idaho | reverse complement strand
GGTCGTGTCCTCGGGTGCGGTCGCGGCGGGGCTCGAGCCGCTCGGGATGCAGCGGCGTCCTCGTGACCTGGCCACCCGACAGGCGGCCGCCTCCGTCGGGCAGGGGCTGCTGCTGGCCCGCTACACCTCGCTGTTCGCCGCGCACGGACTGACGGTCGGGCAGGTCCTCATGACGGTCGAGGATGTGACCCGGCAGGCGAGCTACGCCAACGCCCAGCGCACCTTCACGCGGCTGCTCGAACTGGGGGCGGTGCCGGTGGTGAACGAGAACGACACGGTCGCCACCAACGAGTTGCGCTTCGGCGACAACGACCGGCTGGCGGCGCTGGTGGCTCACCTGGTCGGCGCCGAGGCCTTGTTCCTGCTCTCCGACGTGGACGCCCTCTACACCGATCACCCCTCTCGTCCGGGGGCGCGGCGCATCACCGACGTGGCCGAGGTGGAGGACCTCGACGTCGATACCAGCCGCAACGGCTCCTCGGTGGGCACGGGCGGCATGACGACCAAGCTCGAGGCGGCGCGCATCGCCACCCACGCCGGGGTCAACACCGTGCTCGCGTCCGCGACGGCCGTGCGCTCCGCACTGGCCGGGGAACCGGTCGGCACGCTGTTTCGGGCGTCCGATCGCCGCCGCTCCCGCAAGATGCTGTGGCTGGCCTACGCGTCCAAGGTGGAGGGCGTCGTGTCGCTCGACGCGGGCGCGGTGCGGGCCGTGGTCGAACGCAAGGCGTCGCTGCTGCCGGCCGGGGTCACCGGGTTCACCGGGGACTTCCACGCCGGTGACCCGGTCCGGCTGGTCGGCCCAGACGGTGCCTTAGTGGGACACGGCTTGGTCAACTACTCCTCAGACGACCTGCCCGACATGCTGGGTCGATCGACCCGTGCGCTGGCGGCCGAGCTGGGGGAGGGCTTCGATCGCGAACTCGTGCATCGAGACGCCATGATCCTGCGCAAGAGGTTCCGGGGCTGACGTCGCGTCCGCGCCCCTCGGTGCGCGCGGAGAGTTGCGGCTTCTGACCCCGTGAGTTCGCCTGGCGGCCGGCCTCGTCGCGCCGCTGGGCGGGTGGATCAGCAGCGGGCCGCCCCGGCGTGTTCACCCGGCGTGAACGGTGCTCCGACGGCAGGTGGCGCCGCGCGCCCTGCCGCTCGCAACTCCCGGCTGGGATGTGGTGTGAGGGGGTGCACGCGCAACTCGTTCTTGTCTCATGATCGTCACAAACGATGGGTTGACACCGATCCCAATCCGGTGGCAAGTTAGACGTGCTGGGAACGTTCCCAATGTGGTGGGAACGCCCTCGATCGTCCCCGACACGGAAGAGGCACAACACGCGATGAGCACACCGATCCCCGTCCCCGATGACTTCGTGGCCAGCGTCCAGCACGCGGTCGACCAAGACGGCGAAGCACGCCGGATCGTCGACGTGGCGCTGGAGCGCGGACTGGAACGGGTCTACCTGGTGGGTTGTGGAGGCTCTCACTTCGGAACCTATCCCGCCTTCGACCTCCTCAACCGCTACACCGACGCCTTCGCGACCGAGCGCATCACCAGCGCCGAGCTGACCTCCCGGGATCCGATCGGCGTCGACGAACACGCCCTGGTCATCGCGGCGTCCCACTCGGGGAACACGCCCGAGACCGTGGCGGCGGCCCAGTACGCCCGCGGCAAGGGCGCCACCGTCGTGGGCATCGCACGCGAGGGGGCCAGCGGCCTCGCCGAGGCGGCCCACCTCCACCTCGACTACCCGGACACCATCACCGTGACCGAGCCCAAGCTCGTGCACAACGAGCAGGTGGCGGCGGCGCTGCTGGCCGGAGTCGGCGTCACCGACGTCGCGACCCGCCTGCGAGCGGGCATTCCCGCCCTGCCCACGGCCCTGCGCGCGGTGAAGGACGAGGTCGCCTCGGTGGGGGAGCGTGTCGCCGACGTCGTCGCGGACGCGCCGCTGACGTACGTCGTGGGCGGCGGGCCCGCCTACGGGATGGCGAAGATGATGGCCTGGTGCTACTTCCAGGAGATGCAGTGGATGGACGCCGCGGCGATCAACGGCGGCGACTTCTTCCACGGTCCCTTCGAACGGATCCTGGAGGACACCCCGCTGATCGTGCTGCTGGCCGAGGACTCGAGCCGGGCGCTGGGAGAGCGTGTCGTCCGCTTCGGGCAGAACTACACCAGTGGCCTGGGCGTGGTCGACACGGCGGCGTTCACGCTGCCCGGCATCCCGGCTGAGAGCCGCCCCGACCTCAGCGTGGTCGCGCTGATGAGCGCCGAACGCCGGGTGCTCGATCACGTGGCCGCCCGTCGCGGCCACGACACCTCGGTGCGCCGCTACATGTACAAGGTCAGCTACTGATGCGTCTTCTGGGTGCCGGCGACAACGTCGTCGATCGCTATCGGAGACTGGGGCTCATGTTCCCCGGCGGCAACGCGGTCAATGTGGCCGTGTTCGCCGCCCGGCTGGGGGCCCAGTCGTCCTACCTTGGCGTGGTGGGCAGCGACGAGGCGGGCCAGCATGTGCTGCGCAGCCTCACCCAGGAGGGCGTGGACACCTCGCTGACGCGCACCGCAGCAGGCCCCAACGCCTACGCCGACGTGGACAGCGTCGGCGCCGACCGCGTCTTCCTGGGCTCAGGCAAGGGCGTGGCCCTGTTCGCGCCAGACGAGGGACAACTGGACGCCATGGAGCGGTTCGACGTGGTCCACGCCGGATACGCCGGGTCACTGTTCCCGCACCTGGCGGCGATGGCTGCCCGGACCCGGGTGTCGTTCGACTTCGGTACCCGGATGGACCTGGCCGAGGCGGAGCCGATGCTGCCGCACCTGTTCCTGGCCGCGTTCTCCTCCAGCCATCGCGACGACGGGCAGAGCGTCGCGCTGGCGCGCGACGTCGTCGCGGCCGGAGCCACCTACGCCCTGGTCACGCGCGGCTCCGAGGGGGCCTACCTGGCCTCGGCGAACTGGGTGCTGCACCAGCCGGCCGACCTCGTGCAGGTGGTCGACACCCTGGGGGCCGGCGACGCCTTCATCTCCAGCGTCCTGGTCGGCCTGCTCGCCGGACGCGACAAGCGTGCCGTCCTCGCCTCGGCCAGCGCCCATGCTGCCCAGGTGTGCCTGGCCCCGGGGGCCTTCGGCCACGGGACCCCCTTCCGCCCCGCAACCGACGCCGGAACCCCGGCGCGGCACGACAAGACAGAGGTGAACAGGTGAGTCTACGGATTGGCGTCGACACCGGAGGGACGTTCACGGACGTCTGCGCATTCGACGAGGCAACCGGCCGCGTGCACGTCCGTAAGGTGTCCAGCACACCCGATGACCCCGGCCGGGCGATCCTGCACGGGGTCGAGGAACTGCTGGAGCAGGTCGGCGGGCGCGACATCGCCGAGGTCTCCTACTTCGCCCACGGGACGACCGTCGGGACCAACGCGCTGCTCACCGGCCGCGGGGTGACCACGGGCCTCATCACGACGAAGGGGTTCCGCGATCTGCTCGAGCTCGGCCGCGGTCGGCGCCCCGACATGTACGACCCGCAGGCCGACAAGCCCCTCCCGTTCGTGGCCCGCCGCCACCGCCTCGAGGTCACCGAGCGGGTGCGTCACACGGGTGCGATCGAGACTCCCCTGGACGAGGACGAGGTCCGCTCCGCCGTCCGGGCACTGAAGGCTGACGGCGTCGACTCGATCGCGGTGTGCCTGCTGTACAGCTACCTGGTGCCCGACCACGAGCTCCGCATCGGCGAGATCATCGCGGAGGAACATCCGGACGCCTACGTCTCGCTGTCGTGTGAGGTGCTGCCCGAGTTCCGCGAATACGAACGGCTCTCCACCGTCGTCACCAACTCCTACGTCGGCCCGGTGGTGTACCGCTACCTGGCCCGGCTGCGGGAGACGCTGGCCCGCAACGGCCTGCGCCCCGTGCCTCACGTCACGCAGTCGAACGGTGGCGTCATCCCGTTCCAGACCGCCGAGGCGATGCCGGTGCGGCTGGTGCTGTCCGGTCCGAGTACCGGGGTGGTCGGAGCTGCGGAGATCTGTAGCGCGGCCGGGTTCGCCGACATCATCACCTTCGACATGGGCGGGACGTCGAGCGACATCTCGTTGGTGCAGGGCGGCAAGCCCAAGGTCACCTCCGGCATGGAACTGGAGGGACGCCCGCTGCGTTCTCCGATGCTCGACATCCACACCGTTGGCGCGGGTGGGGGATCGCTGGGCTGGATCGACAGCGGTCAGCACCTGCGCGTCGGCCCCCAGAGCGCGGGCGCCTTCCCCGGTCCGGCGTGCTACGGCAACGGTGACGGCGCCACCGTCACCGACGCCAACGTCGTGTTGCGGACGCTGAACCCCGAGTACCTGCTCAACGGCCAGATGAAGATCGACCGGCAGGCCTCGATCCGGGCCGTGGAGCGCCTGGCCGCACCGCTGGGGCTGTCGGTGGAACAGGCGGCGCTGGGAATCCTGCGCGTCGTCACCGCCAACATGGCCCGGGCGATCCGGGTGGTCTCGGTCAAGCGCGGCTACGACCCGCGTGACTACGCCTTGGTCCCCTTCGGCGGTGCCGGACCGCTGCACGCCTCCCGGCTCGCCCGTGAGCTCGGCATGACCACGATCGTGGTGCCCGAGGTGCCCGGCGCGCAGTCCGCGCTGGGCCTGCTGATGACCGACATCCGCACCGACTTCATGCGCACCCAGATCACGCCCCTGACGCAGGCGGCCCTGCCGGAACTGCAACACGGCTTCGGCGTCCTGCAGGAACGCGCGCAGGCCTGGTTTGAGGAGGAAGGCGTTGCGCCGCAGGACCGCGGCGGCGTGCGTCGCCTGGAGTTGCGCTACGCCGGTCAGAACTTCGAACTCCCCGTCGACCTGCCCCAGGGATCGAACCTGGACGCCGAGGTACTGGCCGTGGTGGCCGAGGCGTTCCACGCGGCCCACGAACGGGTGTACGGCTACCGCTCACCCGAGTCGCCCATCGAGGTGGTGACCTTCCGGCTGGAGGCCAGCGGCACGACGCCCCGGGTGGAGCTGCGGCACAGCGAGCCGCTGGAGCAGGACCCCGCCCAGGCGGTGGTGGCCCACCGTGACACCTGCTTCGACCCCGCACAGGGCTACCGTCGCGTGCCCGTGTACGACCGGACGCTGCTGGGGGCCGGACAGACCATCGCCGGGCCCGCGATCATCGAGCAGATGGACACCACCACGGTGCTGCTGCCCGGGGACACCTGCACCATCGACGCGCTGAGGAACCTCGTGATCCGGATTGGAGATCCCCGATGAGCACCGCCACCCGACCCCCGACGCCCGCCCTGGACCCCGTTCTGGTCGAGGTCGTCGGCTCGGCCTTCTCGACCATCGTGGAGGAGATGAGCGAGACCCTGGTCAAGGCCGCGTTCTCGCCCAACATCAAGGAGCGCCGCGACTGCACCGCCAGCCTGTTCGACGCCCAGGGCCGGGCCGTGGCTCAGGACGAGGGCGGATCCCCGCTCCACCTGGGCTCCCTGATGGGCATCGTGGACGCCATCCGCGCCCGGATCGGTGACGAGGGCGTCCATGCTGGGGACGTCTTCATCGGCAACGACCCCTACACCGGGGGCGGCTCGCACCTGCCCGACATCGTGTTGGCGACGCCGATCTTCGTCGACGGCGTGCTGCACGCCTGGGCGGCCACGCTCGCCCACCACGCCGACTTCGGCGATCGCGGGCATGCGCACATCTTCCAGGAGGCGATCCGGATCCCTCCGGTGCACCTGCGGCGCGAGGGCGTCCTGCAGGAGGAACTCCTCGAGTTGATCCTGCTCAACTGCCAGATCCCGTCGGAGCGGATGGCGGACCTGCGCGCGCAGGAAGCCGCGCTGCGGGTCGCGACCGTGCGCTACGAGGAACTGATCGAGCGTTACGGTGCCGCGCAGATCGCCGCTGTCGCGGAGGAGTTGCTGGACTACACCGAGCGCCGGACACGCGCCGCGATCGCGGCGATCCCGGATGGAACCTACGCGTTCGAGGACCTCTTCGACGCCCCGGAACTGGACGACGAACTCACGCTGCGCGTCGCGATCGTGGTGTCCGGGGACGAGATGGCGTTCGACTTCCGCGGGAACCCCCGCCAGGTCCGGGCCAGCGTGAACGTGGTGTGGACCGGGCTGTATGCGGCGGTCTACTACACGGTCAAGACGCTGATCGATCCCGACATCGCCCCGAACGCAGGCCTCTACCGGCCCATCACCATCGAGGCCGATGAGGGGTCCATCCTGAACTGCAGCGCCCCGGCGGCGGTGAACGGTCGCAGCGAGACCTGCCAGCGGGTCGTCGACCTCATCGAGGGGGCGCTCGCCCCGGCCGTGCCCACCCGGGTGACGGCGGCCTCCAACGGCGCCAACACGGGTGTGCACTTCTCGGGCCACGACAGCGTCCGCAATCGTGACTTCGTCTACCTGGAGACCATCGGCGGAGGGTCGGGGGCCCGGTTCAACAAGGACGGCCTCGACGGCGTCCAGGTGCACATGACGAACACGTCGAACCTGCCGGTGGAGTCGCTGGAGGCGGAGTACCCGCTCATGGTCGAGGCCTACGAGTTGCTCGACGGCTCCGGTGGGGACGGCGAATTCCGCGGGGGCATGGGCATCCGGCGCAAGATCCGCGTCGAGGCGCCCGATGTGCACTTCTGGCTGGACACCAGCCGCCAGAAGTCGCAGCCCTGGGGGCTGTTCGGCGGCGGCTCGGGCACGTCGGCGACGTGCATCCTCAGCGAGGACGCGGCGCCGATCGATCACGGCTACACCGTTCTGCATCCCGGGCAGTCCGCGTCGATCGAGACGGCCGGGGCGGGCGGCTACGGCGATCCGTCGGGACGCAGTGAGCTGGCCCGCGAGCAGGATCGGCTCGACGGCCGGACGACCGACTGAATCCCGGTCAGCGTGGTGCGGACGTCGATGCTCGCGCGATGAGTTCGGCGTCCAGCACCAGGTTCGTGGGCACTTCTGCGACGTCTCGGATCTGCGCGATCAGCATGTTCATGGTGGCGGCCCCCAGCCGGTAGCGGGGCTGGTCGACGACGGTGATCGACGGTCGGACGAGCGTGGTCCACTCCTGGTCGTCGATTCCGATGAAGGAGAACGCGTCGGGCACGTCGATGCCGGCACTGGCCACGTGGCGGTAGGCGCCGAGGGTCAGCACGGAGTCGGTGCACAGCAGCGCGGTGAACGGGACGCGTCCCAGGGCGTCTGCGACCGCGCGGCTTGCCGCGTCGGCGTCGTAGGCGGAGGGGATGATGAGGGCGCGGTCGCGCTCGATCCCGTGGGCGGCGAGGGCGTCGGCGTAGCCCAGGAGGCGCTGATGGGAGGGGCGCAGAACCGTCGGGTCCTGAGCACGGAGCGCGTCGAGGCTGTCGGCGGCCTCGGTCACGATGGCGATGCGCCGGTGGCCGAGCGCCAGGAGGTGTTCCACGGCCATGCGGGCCGCCGAGCTGTGGTCGACGGAGACCAGCGGGACGTCGGCGAGGGCGGGCATGCGCCGGTCGAGGAGGACGACGGGGATGTCGTCGTCGACGAGGCTGCGCACGCTGACGGGCTCGTCCTCGAAGACGGGGGCGATGACGAAGCCATCCACTTGCTTCTCGCGCAGGACCTCGATGGAGCGCGCCTGGACGTCGCGATCGTTGTCGGTGTTGCCGAGGAGCACCTCGAAGCCGGCGGCGTGGGCCGCGTCGCTGGCGCCCCGCACGACGGCGGAGAAGAAGGGGCTGGCCACGTCGGGGATCATGACGGCGATGGTGTTGCTGCTGCCGGAGATCATCGCCTTGGCGAGGGCGTTGGGTCGGTAGCCGAGCCGCTGGGCCGCGGCGTGGACGCGTTGCTGGGTCGCCTGGCTGGCCGATCCGCGTCCGGCGAGGACTCGGGCGGCTGACGACTTGGACACGCCGGCCTCGCGGGCGACGTCGACGATCGTGACCGCGTGGGGGCGTCGAGTCATTCCTGTCTCCTGTTCTTGAGCACTCGACAGAGTACTGTCTATGCCGATCACTGGGCTGTTCGCGGTATCGGGGGCCGCGGAGTTACGAGCCCGTTAAGGCCGACGGAATTCCTTGACACCGTTCCCAAACCTGCAGCAGAGTTCTGGGTATCGGAGGTTGGGATCGTTCCCAAGCCGGCCACCGGGACAACCCGGACCTACACCGCACGAGGCCGGCGACCGCCGACAAGGGTGGCGATGAAGCCACCAAGGGCAGGTTTCTTGTGGAGCACCAGGAGGAGACACCATGGCATCACCCATACGCCCGAGATCCCGCAGATGGGGACGCCTCGCATCGGCCTGCGTGGCCGTCGGGGCGCTCCTGCTGAGTCTGGTCGCGTGTAGCCCGGCCAGCACAGGCGGGGCCACCGCGAGCACCGGAGGGACACTGCTCTACGGGCTCGACAGCGACGTCCCCAAGTTGACCACCCCCCAGAATCAGGGGTCGGCGTCCATGATCCTCAACGCCGTCCTGCACCGCGGGCTGGTGCAGTACGACGCCACCGGCGAGGTCGTTCCCGCGCTCGCCTCCTCGTGGGAGGAGGAGGCCGCGCAGACCTTCACCTTCCATCTGCGCCCCGGCCTGACGTTCCACGACGGCAGCGCCCTGACCAGCGCCGATGTCAAGGCCTCCCTGGAATACATGGCTGACCCGGCCCACTCCGCCAAGCTGTACACCGCGGCCGCCGGGATCGCCTCGATCGACACCCCCGACGACGTGACCGTCGTGGTCCGGCTGTCCGCGCCGGACGCCGCGTTCCTGTCGTTCCTGGCGGACGTGTCGGGCGCGATCCTCCCCAGCGAGACGCTCGGCCAGGCCGACCCCACCTATGTGGGCGCCGGGCCCTTCCAGTTCGTCAGCTACGAACAGGGCACGAGCTTCGTCGTGAAGGCCTTCGACGGCTACTACGACGCGGATCAGCCCAAGCTCGACGGCATCGAATTCAAGATCATCACCGACCAGACGGCACGCGACAACGCCCTGCTCAGCGGCAGCGTCGATGCGGTCTCCTTCGTCGGCTGGAACAGCTACAACCAGGTGAAGTCCAACTCCAACCTCGTCCTCGACAGCACCGAGGGCCCGTTCATGTACCTGGAGTTCAACACGTCCGGGACCGGACCGTTCTCCGATCCTCGCGTCCGTCAAGCCGTCGCGTACGCCGTCGACCGCCAAGCGGTGGTCGACTCCGCCCTCGCCGGCCAGGGCAAGCCGCTCAACGGCATGCCGATGCCAGAAGGCAGCGCCTACTACGACGCCGCCTACGCGGACTACTACAAGCAGGATCTCGACAAGGCGCGCGCACTGCTGGCTGAGGCCGGATACCCGAACGGGTTCACCGCCACGATGCTGTCCTCCTCGCAGTACGACTTCCACAAGAACACGGCGATCTCGGTCCAAAACGACCTGGCCAAGATCGGCATCACGCTGGAGATGAACCTCCCCGACTGGCCGACGCGCCTGCAACTCGGGGCGGCCGGCGACTACGACATCGCCGTGTATGGAACCTCGGGCCTGACCAACGACCCGTCCTTCCTCACCCAGATGCTGACCCCCAGCGGCGCCCAGAACTCGTCCTACGGGTACGACGACGCGAAGCTGAACGACCTGCTGGCCCAGGGCAGGACATCCACCGATGAGACCGCACGGCGAGCCGTCTACAACGAGGTCTCCCAGTACGTGCTCGACCAGGCCCCGATCGTGACGCTCGCGTGGCGCGCCCAGGCCTACGGCTACAGCACGAAGGTGGCCGGTTTCAGCAACATCCCCGGCTTCCTGACGTTCGACTCCGGCTACACCCTCGCCGGCGCGTCCCTGCAGCCGTAGGTCCGCCCGTGTGGGGGCGGCACGCCGCCCCCACACCTGTCCCGAAAGCACCTGCTTGATGGCACTCAACATTCTCAAACGACTGCTCGCCGGGGTCGTCCTGCTGTTCGTGGTGGCCACCGTGGTCTTCCTGGCGCTCCAACTGGTGCCCGGCGACCCGGCCCGCACCATCCTCACCGGCACCGGCGCCACCCCGACCGAAGCCGCGGTGCAGGCCCTGCGCGAGCAGCTCGGGCTGAACCTCCCGGTCTGGCAGCAGTACCTCAACTACCTGAGCAACCTGGCGACCGGCTCGCTCGGCACCTCCCTGCAGAACAACCAGCCCGTGCTGAACCTCGTCGCCCAACGCCTGCCGCGGACGCTCATCCTCATCGCCACCTCGACGGCGGTCTCACTCCTGCTCGGCGTCTCGATCGGCGCGAGCGCCGCCCGTTTCGGGGGCTGGTGGGACAAGACGGTCCTCGTCGCCACGTCTGTCGGCGTCGCCATTCCCTCCTTCGTCGCCGCCGTGCTGCTGGTCTACGTCTTCGGCGTCCAGCTCAAGGTCCTGCCCTCGGGCGGCTTCGTTCCCTTCGAGCGCGACGCCCTCGGGTTCGTCCGCAGCCTCGTGCTGCCCACGGCCGCGCTGGCGCTGGGATTCACCGGCATCATCGCCCGCATGACCCGCTCGTCCGTGCTGGGGTTGGGGCAGCGCGACTGGGTACGCACCGGACGCGCTGTCGGGCTCGGTGAAGGCACCGTCTTCCGGCGTCACATCCTGCGCAACTCGCTCTCCCCGGTGCTGACCGTCACCGGTCTGCAGATGGGGGCGATGCTCGGCGGCACGGTCATCATCGAGCGGGTCTTCAACTATCCCGGCTTGTCCGGGCTCCTCATCGACGCGGTGACCCAGCGCGACTACCCGATCGTCCAAGGCGTCGTCTTGGTGATCGCGGCCCTGTTCGTGCTGTTGAACCTGCTCGTCGACATCGCCTACGGATTCCTGGACCCGAGAGGGAAGAACTGATGACGCCGATGCGATCCTTCCTCTCCGAACTCCGCCGTCCCGGACCCGGGCTGGCCGCAGGATTCCTGGTCATCCTCGTCGTGGTGGCTGTGCTGGCCACCCTGATCGCGCCCTACGACCCCATCGCCCAAAGCGACGTCCGGCTCGCCGGCCCGTCGGCCGTGCACTGGCTGGGGACCGACCAGTTCGGCCGCGACACGTTCTCCCGACTGATCGTCGGTTCGCGCATCGACTTGTTCGTCTCGGTGGGGGCGACCATCCTGGCCGCCGTCCTCGGCGTCCTGGTGGGCCTCGTCGGCGGCGCCTCCCGCGGCATCGTCGGCCTGCTATCGATGCGGGGCGTCGAAGTGATTCTCGCCTTCCCGCCCGTCGTGTTCGCCCTGCTGATCGTCACGTTGTTCGGCCAAGGCGAGCTGACCTTGATCATCACCATGGGCATCCTGTTCGCGCCCGCCTTCGCCCGCGTGGTCTACGGCGAGGTGCTCACCATCCGCAACCTGGAGTACGTCCAAGCCAGCCAAGTGATCGGCAGCCGTCCCGCACGCATCCTGTTCCGGGTGATGCTGCCCGGCGTCGTCCCGCCCGTCCTCGTGCAGGCCTCCCTGACGCTGGCCTCCACGATGCTGTTGGCCTCCGGGCTCAGCTTCCTGGGGCTGGGCGTGCTGCCACCCACCCCCTCCTGGGGGTCGATGATCGCCGAGGGGCAGGCGCTGATGATGACCACGCCGCTGTTGCTGTTCGTCAGCTCGGGCGTCATCGTGGCGACCATCCTGGCGTTCTCCGTCCTCGCCGACGCCCTCGAACGGGCCCTCGACCCGCGCCGTCGCAACCGCGTGCTGCGGGCCGTGCGCGGCGCCACCGTCACCCCGGAGCCGCAGGTCTCCGGCGCGTCACCCGACATCGCAGGGAAGGAACTTGGATGAGGTTTTGCGCACACAGCCAGATGTTCGTCGATGACATCGCCGAGGACGTGGACGGAGTATTCGACACAGTCTCCGGCTTCGGGCTGGACGCGATCGAGATCAACACCCCCGACGCGGCGCTCTTTCCCCGGGAGGCGGTGCGCCGCGCGGCCACACGCACGGGCCTGGAGGTGGTGCTGGGCACCGCGTTGTCGCTCGACAAGTCGACCATCTCCGACGACGCCGCCGTCCGGCGGCGGGGCGTGGAGCACCTGCTGGGCTGCATCGACATCGCGGCCAGCCTGGGAGGCACGCGCGTGAGCGGCGGCATCCATTCGGCCAACGGCACCTTCGTGGGACGCGGACGCACCGAGGCCGAGTGGGAACGCTCGGTCCTCGCCCTGCGTGAGGTGGCCCCCGCGGCCGAAGCCGCGGACGTGACGCTCACCGTCGAGCCGGTCAGCCGCTACTCCGGCTACTTCCTCAACACCGCCGATGACGCCATCGCGCTCGTGGACGCCGTGGGCTCCAGCCACGTCCGCGTCCAGTTGGACACGTACCACATGAACATTGAGGAGGACGACACTCCGGCGGCCATCCGTCGGGTGGGCGACCGGCTGGCTCACTTCCATGCCGTGGAGAACAACCGGGGCATCCCGGGGACGGGACAGGTGCCCTGGCCGGCGGTCTTCGCCGCGCTGAACGAGATCGGCTACACCGGGCTCATCGGGTTCGAGCACTTCCCCCTCGAACTTGAGCGGATGGCCGTCCGGACCCACACCTGGCGGGCGATCGCCTCGTCCGAGGAGGTCGTGGTGACGGGACCCGAACTGTTGCGCCTGGCGGCGCGATGAGCGCCGTCGAGGAGACCCCACTGCTTTCGGCACGCGGGGTGAGTGTCACCTTCGACACGGCTGACGGCCCCGCCAACGTCACCCGGCGGGTGTCCTTCGACGTGGCGCCCGGCCAGACGATCGCCCTGGTGGGGGAGTCCGGCTCCGGTAAGACGGTCACCGCCATGACGGTCCTGCATCTGCTGCCCGAGGACGCCCATCGTGCCGGCGCGATGGCGTATCAGGGGGAGGACCTGTTCCACGCGCCACCCGAGCGCATCCGCGAACTGCGCGGCGGCGAGATCGGCATGATCTTCCAGGAGCCCATGACGGCGCTCAACCCCGTGTACACGGTCGGGCGGCAGATCTCCGACGCCATCCGCGCCCACCGCCCGGTCTCCCGGGCGGACGCCCACCGGGAGGCGATCAAGCTGCTCGCCGACGTCGGCATTCCCGAGCCGGAGCGACGGGTCCGCAGCTACCCCCACCAGCTCTCGGGAGGGCAGCGGCAGCGGGCGATGATCGCGATGGCGATCTGCAACGATCCCGTCCTGCTCATCGCCGACGAGCCGACGACCGCGCTCGACGTCACCGTGCAGGCGGAGATCCTCGCCCTGCTGCGGCGGCTGCAGCAAGAACGGGGCATGGGCATCGTGCTCATCACCCACGACATGGGCGTCGTCGCCGAGATGGCCGACCGGGTGGTCGTGATGCGCCAGGGCGACGTGGTGGAGAGCGCGGGCGTCTTCGAGCTGTTCGCGGCACCGCAGCATCCCTACACCCAGGCGCTTCTGGCGGCAGTGCCGCGCGTGCGCGACAGCGACTCGCTGGCGGACACCGAACCGGCGGAGGCGAGGATCCGTACCGACACACCGGCCCTGGAGGTGGAGGGCCTGAACGTTCGGTACCCGGGCTCGCTGCTGAAGCGGGGCTTCCAGGCGGTCACCGACGTCAGCTTCACCATCCCTCGGGGCAGTGTGCTCGCCCTGGTGGGGGAGTCGGGGTCGGGCAAGTCGACCATCGGCAAGGCCGTGGTGGGGCTGCTTCCCCCGGAGTCGGGGGAGATCCGGATCGCGGGACGCAGCGCCACCGCGGGAAGCGCCGCGGAACGTCGGGCGCTGCGCAGCGCCTACGCGATGGTGTTCCAGGATCCGGCGTCCTCGCTCAACCCGCGCCTCACGATCGGGGAGAGCATCGGCGAGCCGTTCGTGGTGCACCGGCCGCAGATGCGGCGTGCCGAACGCGACCAACGGGTCGAGGCGCTCCTGGACCAGGTGGAGTTACCGCCCGCCTGGCACACGCGCTACCCCCACGAGCTGTCAGGCGGGCAGCGGCAGCGAGTCGGCATCGCCCGGGCGCTGGCCCTGGACCCGAGTCTGCTGATCGCCGACGAGCCCACCAGCGCCCTGGACGTCTCCGTGCAGGCGGCCGTGCTGGAGTTGTTCTCGAACCTGCAGCAGGAACTGCAGTTCTCCTGCCTGTTCATCAGCCACGACCTCGCGGTGGTGGATCTGTTGGCCGCCGAGGTGGCCGTGCTGCAGGCCGGGCGGATCGTCGAGATCGGACCCACCGAGTCGGTTCTGCGACATCCCCGCGAGGAGTACACGCGGCGTCTCATCGAGGCGGCTCCGGTTCCTGAGCCGATGCTGCAGCGCGAGCGCGCCGCTGCGCGGCTGCGGATCGCGCGCTGACGGGGGCGTGGGGGAACCTACAATCGTCGCCATGACCTCCTTCACCGATCAAGCAGGCGACGCGCGTCTCGCCGCCCGCGTGCTCGCGACCGCCGTGCGGGCCGACAAGGACGCCGCGCTGCGCGCCATGGCGTCCGCGCTGCTGGCTGGCACGCCGAGCATTCTGGCCGCCAACGCCGAGGATGTGGCCCGCGCCGAGGCGTCCGGTACGGAGGCGTCCCTGATCGACCGGCTGCGGCTCACGCCCGAGCGCATCAGCGGCATGGCCGTCGGGCTCACCGATCTGGCGGGCCTGGCGGACCCGGTCGGCGACGTGGTGCGCGGTTGGACCAATCCCAACGGCGTCCAGGTGCGGCAGGTGCGGGTCCCGTTCGGGGTGGTCGGCATCATCTACGAGGCGCGCCCCAACGTCACCGCCGATGCCGCCGGGATCGCGCTGAAGTCCGGCAACGCGGCGCTGCTGCGCGGCTCCAGTTCGGCCCTGCACTCCAACCAGGCCATCATCGCTGCGCTGCGGGCGGGAATCGCCGACACGGGCCTGCCCGTCGACGCGGTGCAACTGGTCGAGGGGGGCCGCGAGGTCACCGGCGAGATGATGACAGGGCGCGGGCTGGTCGATGTCCTGATCCCGCGGGGCGGGGCGGGGCTCATCAACGCCGTCGTCCAGGGGGCCACCGTCCCGGTCATCGAGACCGGCACGGGCAACTGCCACCTGTTCGTCGATTCCTCCGCCGATGCGGACATGGCCCTCGACATCATGCTCAACGCGAAGGTGCAACGACCCAGCGTGTGCAACGCGCTGGAGACCCTGTTGGTGCACGCCGATATTGCGCCGACGTTCCTGCCCCGAGCGCTGGCGGCGCTCGCCGCCGCGGGCGTCACCGTCCACGGGACCCCCGAGGTCGCGGCCTACTCCGACGCGGTGGTGCCCGCCGGGCCCGGTGAGTTCGACGCCGAGTACCTGACCCTCGACCTGGCCGCGCGCGTCGTCGACGGACTGGACGCCGCTCTGGCGCACATCGCCGAGCACAGCACGGGCCACTCCGAGACCATCATCACCGCCGACCTGGCCAACGCGGAGCGTTTCACCGCCGAGGTGGACGCTGCGGCCGTCCTGGTCAACGCGTCCAGCAGGTTCGTCGACGGCGGCGAGTTCGGATTCGGGGCAGAGATCGGCATCTCGACGCAGAAGCTGCATGCCCGGGGCCCGATGGCGCTCCCGGAGATGACCTCCACAAAGTATGTCCTTCTGGGTCGCGGACAGACGCGTGCCTGAGGCGGGCGAGGTTGGCTAAGCTGCCGCGCATGACCGTTCTGCTCGAGGCCTCCGGCGGCCATGTCGTTGCCGCCGTGGCGACCGGCGTGTCCGTGTTCCTCCTCCTCATGGTGATCCTGGCCATCCTCATCGGTTTCGGCTCTGGGCGCCCGCACACGCAGTCCGAATGAGCTCGACGGGCCTGGCCCTGGGCGAGGGCGGGCGCGCATGGCGCCTCGGTGTCATGGGTGGCACCTTCGACCCCATCCATCACGGCCACCTGGTGGCCGCCAGCGAAGTGGCTGCGCGGTTCGACCTCGATGAAGTGGTGTTCGTCCCCACGGGGCAGCCGTGGCAGAAGGCCGATCAGTTGGTCTCCCCGGCGGAGGACCGGTACCTGATGACCGTCATCGCCACGGCGTCCAACCCCCGGTTCTCGGTGAGCCGCGTGGACATCGACCGTCCTGGCGACACCTATACGGTCGACACGCTGCGCGACGTCAGCGCCGAACGAGGAGGCGACACCGACCTGTTCTTCATCACCGGCGCCGACGCCTTGAGCCAGATCCTCACGTGGCGCGGCGTCGACGCCCTGTTCGATCTGGCTCACTTCGTGGGCGTCTCACGCCCTGGCGTCACCCTGCAGCCCCAGGACATCTCCCACCTGCCCGCCGACAAGGTGACGCTGCTGGAGATCCCCGCCATGGCGATCAGTTCCACCGACTGCCGCCGCCGCGCAGCGGAGGGATTGCCCATCTGGTACCTGGTGCCGGACGGTATCGTGCAGTACATCAGCAAGCGGGGCCTGTACGAGAAAGGCCCTCAAGACAAGGAGTCTCATGGCGGCGAGTGAGCGAGCCATCCACCTCACCCAGGTCGCGGCGCGGGCCGCGGCCGACAAGCAGGCCACCGATCTGGTGGCCTTCGACGTTTCCGAGCGGCTGGCCCTGACCGACGTCTTCCTCATCGCGACCGGCGGGAACGAACGCCTCATCGGCGCCGTCGTCGACGCCGTGGAGGAAGCGCTGTTCCACGAGGGTGCCAAGGCGTTGCGCCGCGAGGGGGATCGGGAGGCGCGCTGGGTCCTGGTGGACTTCGGCGACATCGTCGTGCACGTGCAGCACCCCGAGGAGCGACAGCTCTATTCGCTGGAGCGTCTGTGGCGCGACACCCCCGCGGTGGCCCTCGAACTCGAGCAGAGCCCCACGGCATGAGCGCACACGCCTCGCCGGGTCCCCGGACCCGGCTCGTCTTGGTGCGCCATGGCGAGACCGACTCGAACGCGTCGGGGCGGTTCCAGGGTCAGGCAGACATTCCCCTGAACGACACGGGACGCGCCCAGGCTGGGGCCGTTGCGGCTCGCATGGTGGAGTTCGCGCCGGCCCGGATCGTCGCCTCCGACCTGAGTCGCGCCCAAGCCACCGCGTCCGCGATCGCCGAGGCGACCGGGGCGCCGCTGCTCACCGAACCGCTCCTGCGGGAGATCAACATCGGCGCGTGGGAGGGCAAGACCGCCGCCCAGGTCGCCCTGGAGTACCCCTGGTACCCGGACGCCCTGCGCTCCGGTGAGGACTTCCGGCGGTCGCCCTCGGGCGAGACCGCGCTGGAGGCGGGCGCCCGGATCGTGCGGGCCCTGGAGGCGATCGCGCGCGCCTACCCCGGACAGACCACGGTCGTGGTCGGACACGGATTGGCCTTGCGCTCAGGGCTGTGCCAGCTCGTTGGCCTGGGGCACGCGGGCACCCACCTGCTGGGTGGGTTGTCCAACTGCTCCTGGACGGAGGTGGAGGTGAGCGGCCGCTGGCGGCTGGTCTCCTACAACAACGTGGCGGGGGCACGGCCGTCGGGCCCGGCGGTCTTGTCGCCCAGCATGCAGCTCGGGATCACCTCCGAGCAGACCGCAGACATCGCCTGAGGGCGGGCCGAACCGCGGGCGCGGTGACAAGCCCCGCGCCCCCGGGTGACAGTCCCGCGCCCTCGGGTGACGACTCAGGCCAGCAGCGCGGCGGCGCCGACCTTCACCGAGTTCGCGTACAGCGTCTCCCGCTCCTCGGCGGACATGTCGTGGGTGCTGTCGAAGAGGTGGTCGGAGACGGTCAGTACCGTGAGGGCCTCGGTGCCCTCCTGCGCGGCGGCCGCATACAGCCCGGCGGCCTCCATCTCGACGCCGAGGGTGCCCAGGGCTGCGAGCCCCTGCACGATCTCGGCCCGACCCAGGTAGAACAGATCCGAGGAGTACACCGGGCCCGCGTGGACCGGGGCGTCGGTGAGTTCGGCTGCGGCGTCCATCGCCCCGCGCAGCATCGGGTACGAGGCAGCCCAGGACAAGCTCACCCCCGGCACGAGCAGCGTCGACAGGGACGCGTTGGTGTGCGCGGACGTGCCGACCACGGTGTCGCCCACGTTCACCTTGGACGACATCCCGCCGCAAGTGCCGACGCGAACGATGCGCTGCACGCCGTAGAAACGGTACAACTCGGTGGCGTAGATCGAGATGGACGGGATGCCCATGCCGGACCCCATCACGCTCATCGGCGCGCCCTGGTAGGTGCCGGTCCACACGGTGATGCCGCGGACCTGGGAGACGAGTTCGGCGTCGGCCAGGTACTCCTTGGCGATCCGGTCGGCACGACGCGGATCGCCAGGCATCATCACCAGCGGTGCGATCTGACCCGGTTCGGCGGCGATGTGCGGTGTGGCCATGCAGGGCTCCTAGAAACTCGGTGCGCCGCGTCACGTCGAGGCGCGAAGGAACACCGAAAGTACCATGCAGGTCTTGACGCGGGGTGCAGGATCGACGCGGGACAGGTGCCGTCCCCCCGACCCCCGAGGAGGCGTCCATGCTGGAGATGGTGGCGGTGGGCGTTGCCCTGTTCGCGCTCGTGGCGGCCGCGGGAGTCTTCGGCCCCCGCATCGGGGTCGCGGACCCCTTGCTGCTGGTCATGGTGGGGCTGCTGATCAGCCTGATCCCCGTCGTGCCGGACTTCGTCGTCGAGCCGGACCTCGTCTTGGAGGTGCTGCTGCCGCCGCTGCTCTACGCGGCCGCCGTCTCATTGCCTCCGATGAGCATGCGCCGCGAGTTCACGGCGATCTCCGGGCTGTCGGTCGTGCTGGTGATCTTCACCGCCGTCGCGCTGGGCCTGGTCTTCGCCTGGCTCATCCCCGGGGTCGGTTTCGCCTGGGGTGCCGCGCTCGGGGCCATCATCAGCCCCACCGACGCGGCCGCCACGGCCATCGTGAAGAAGGCAGGCGTCCCCTCGCGCGCCATCGTGATCCTGGAGGGGGAGGCGCTCCTGAACGACGCCACGGCGCTGGTGCTGCTGCGCACCGCCGTCGCGTCGGCGCTGGGCACCTTCTCGGTCTGGGCCGCGGTCGGCACCTTCGCCTACTCCGTCGCCGTGGCGGCGGCGATCGGCGGCATCGTCGGCGTCGTCACGTTGTGGGTGCGGGCCCGGATCGAAGAGCCGACGATCGCGACCATCGTCTCGTTCACCGTCCCGTTCCTGGCGTCGATCCCCGCCGAACTCCTAGATGCGTCGGGGCTCGTCGCGGCCGTTGTCGCGGGCCTGGTGACGAGCCTGCGCGGAGCCGGACGGCTCCCGCCGCTGCACCGACTCTCCGACCGGCAGAACTGGGCCAGCGTCCAGCGGCTCCTCGAAGGGCTGGTCTTCGTGACGATGGGTCTGCAGTTGCCCACCGTCATCGAGGACGTGGCAACCGGGGACTTCGGCGTGAGCATCGCGCTCGCGGTCTCCATGCTGGCCCTCGTGATCGCGTTGGGGGTGCGGGCCGCCTACGTGTTGCCGCTGCTGTGGCAGTTGCAGCGTCGCGTCCGGCTAGGGCAGGCGCGCGCCGAGAGCCTCGACCGGATGAAGGACAAAGTGGACGCGGCAGGCGAGTCGGGTGAGCCGCTGGTCCTCACCCAGGAGGACCGGAGCGTGCCCGTGCGTCCCAGCCCTGCACGCCCGGGCGGGCGTCGCGAGGAGGAGGGACCCCGCACGCCCCCGTGGACCCAGCGGCGCGAGGAGCGGCGGCGGACGCGTTCGCGGACGCTCGGCGGGGAGGAGATCGCTCGCTTCGGGCGGCGCATCCGCCGGGCAATCGCCGACCTGGACTACTTCATGCGGCAACCACTGGGGCGGCGCGAAGGACTCGTCGTCGTGTGGGCGGGGATGCGAGAGGTGCCGTCACGGTCGCGACCGCGCAGACGCTGCCGACCGAGACGCCGCACCGTCCGCTGCTGGTCTTCATCGCGTTCGCTGTGGCGACCATCTCCCTGCTCGGGCAGGGGCTCACGGTCGGGCCGCTGGCGGCGCGCCTGTATCGCGACGACCCGGACGAACCGGACTCCGAGCAACGGGTCGCTGAACGGCAACAGGTCGCGGAGGTGCTGCGCACCGCCGTCGACGCCCACGCCGGCGAGGAGGCTGTGGACGTGATCAAAGCCCAGCGGGCGGCGCTGCTACGGGCCCGCAGCGAACTCGCGGTCGACGGGGAGGTGCTCGACACGGCGCTGCGCCGCCTGGACGCGTCTCAGATCGAGTGGGAGATCAGGCGCGGCAAGGCCGTATGACGGCGCCCGCTGCGACGCCATCGTCCGGGGTCGCCGACCGGCGAGGATCTAGGCTGGAGGCCAGCGAAAGGAAGGAAACGACCATGACCCTGGCACCCCCCGTGTCGGCAGGACGCGACCTGGCGTTACCCGCCATCGGGTTCGGCACGTACGGACTCAACGGTCTCCCGGCCCTCGACGTCATCCATCGCGCCATGGAGGCGGGCTACCGCCTGTTCGATTCGGCGTTCAACTACGAAAACGAGGGGGCGGTCGGCGCGGCGGTGCGCAGCGCCTCGATCCCGCGCGACGACGTGCTGGTCACTTCGAAGCTGCCAGGAAGGCATCACCGCTACGTCGAGGCCCTGGCCACCGTGGAGGAGAGTCTGCTGCGCACCGGACTGGACCATCTGGATCTGTACCTGATCCATTGGCCGAACCCGAACGTGGGCCTGTACGTCGAGGCCTGGCGTGCGCTGATCGAGGCGCGCGATCGTGGCCTGGTGCGCCACATCGGTGTCAGCAACTTCCTGCCCGCGCACCTCACTCACCTCATCGAGGAGACCGGGGTCGCGCCCGAGGTCAACCAGGTCGAGCTTCACCCCTACTTTCAGCAAGGCCAGCAGCGTGCCTTCGATCGCGAGCACGGCATCATCACGCAAGCGTGGAGTCCCCTGGGGCGGGCCACCGATCTTCTCGGCGATCCGGTGCTGGCCGGGATCGCCGACAAACACCGGATCACCGTCCCGCAGGTGGTGCTGCGCTGGCACACGCTGATCGGATCCGTTCCGCTGCCGAAGTCCGCGGACCCGCGCAGGCAGGCCGCCAACCTCAACGTCGCGGGCATCGAGTTGGACGAATCGGACCTGATCGCCATCGCGGGCCTGGACCGGTTCGACGGCCGGATCTGGGGTCAGGACCCGGCCGTGTACGAGGAGTTCTGAGGCGTCGGGGAGGTCAGTAGAACTCCACGGTGTTGATCCGGTTCGTCATCGGCGTTCCGGCCAGGAAGTGCGTCGCGTTGCGGGCGAACAGTTCCGCGATGCGGCGCTCCTCCGAATCGGTCAGAGCCGCTGTGTGGGGGCTCACCAGCACCCCCGGGTGGGTCCACAGCGGGCTGTCGGCGGGCAGCGGCTCTTGCGCGAAGACGTCCAAGACGGCGCAGCCGACCCGGCCGCTGTCCAACGCGCCGAGGAGGGCGGACTCGTCGACGACGGTGCCTCGACCGACGTTGACGACCGTGGCCCCCGGTCGCAGGGCCGAGAGGAGCCGTTGGCCCACGAGGCCCTCGGTCGCGGGGGTGCCGGGCAGCGTGGTGACCACCGCGTCGATGTCGGCGCCGTCGGCGATCGCCTCGTCGAGGGTCAGCACGCGCGTCACCCCGGCCACGTCGGTGTCGTCCTGGCTGACGCCCCAGACGCGGGCACCGAGGGCGGACAACTTCGCGGCCACCTGCCGCCCGATCCCACCCAGCCCCAGCACGAGGACCGTCTGGTCGCTGACCTGGCCCATCGCCCAGCGGCCCGACCACAAGCGTTCCCGCTGCTGATGGATCAACAGCGGAAGCGACTTGGCGCCTGCGAGGACGCCGAACACGGCGAACTCCGCCAGCGCCGACCCATGCACTCCGGAGGAGTTGGTGAACGTGATCCGGTCGAGGTCGGCGCGGGTCAGGCCGGCCCGGCGCACCTGCTCGCCCCCTCCCGCCGCCATCGTCTGCACCCAACGCAAGGATGCGTTGGCCTCGACGGCGCGGCGCAGGGCCGCGGGATCCACATCGGGGATGCCGTAGAGGATGTCGGAGGAACCGACCAGGTCGTCATAGCGGGCCTGCTGCTCCGGCGTCCGGCGGAACGAGGGATCCCCGGAGAAGTCGGCGGGGAACCGCATGGGCGGCAGTAGTTCCGGGTCGTAGCGCAGGTCCAGGCGCGGCTCGAGGCGGGCGATGAGCGCCACGGTCTCGGGAGCGATGGGGGCCGCCATCGCGACGGTGGGGCGAGGATTCATGATCGTGCTCCTGAGTTGTCGGCGCGCAGTTGCGCAGCCTCGGCGTCCTTGCTGATTTCGAGGGCCCTGACCTCGGCCACGGCTCGCAGTGCTTCGTCGGCGCGAGCCGGGGGGATGACGATGATGCCGTCCGCGTCCCCCACGACGATGTCGCCCGGCTGGACGACCACGCCTCCAAGAGCGATCGGCTCGCCGATGGTCCCGGGACCGTTCTTCCAGGGGCCGGCAGGGGTGCGTCCCCGGGAGAAGACGGGGAACCGGAGCGAGGCGATGATGTCGGCGTCCCGGGCGCAGCCGTCGATGATGGCTCCGGTGGCGCCGAACACATCGAAGCGCTGGGCGAGGTTGTCGCCCATGATCGCGCGTCCGGAGTATCCGGCGGCGTTGACGACGATGACGTCCCCAGGCTGGATGAGGTCCAGTGCCTCGATGACGGCCAGGTTGTCGCCCGCCACCGTCATCACGGGCAGCGCCGTCCCGAGGATGCGCGCTCCGGGCCACAGCGGGGTGATGCCCGCGTCGACGATGTTGAGCCGTCCGGTGGCGTCTCCGAGATTGGCCACGGACTCCTCGGCGAAGGCCGCGACGAGGTCTGGGGCGGGGCGTTGCCAGGGTGGTGCGATGCGGATGTTGCTCATGGTGGTGTCCTCCTTCGGGATCAGGGGTGGAGCCCGCGGCTCTCGTGGGCCTGGGTGACGCGTTCGACGGCGGTGAGCATCGCCGCCTGACGCAGGGTTCGGCCGTGGGAGTCGGCCGCCTTGACGACGTCCTCCCAGGCGGCGAGCATCCGCTCCTTGAGCCGCTCCTCGACCAGAGCGAGCGGCCAGCGGTAGGTCTGGTTGGCCTGGGCCCACTCGAAGTAGGAGACGATGACACCGCCCGCGTTCGCGAGGATGTCGGGGACCACGAGCACGCCGCGGTCGCGGAGGATCGCGTCTGCGGCCACGGTGGTCGGTCCGTTCGCGCCCTCGACGATGATGCGGGCCGCGATGTCTCCCGCGTTGGCGTCGGTGATCACGCCCTCCACGGCGGCGGGGACGAGCAGGTCGACCGGCAGCGTCAGCAGCTGGTCGCGGTCGATCTCCTGCGCGCCGCGGAAGCCCCGCACGGTGCCGGTAGCGTCCACGTGGGCGCCGAGTGCGGCGAAATCGATCCCGGCTTCGCTGTGGATCGCTGCGAACTGGTCGCTGACCGCGACCACGCGGATGCCCGCCTCGGCCAGGAACTCGGCCGCGCCACGGCCCACCTTGCCGTACCCCTGGACGGCGGCCGTGGTCCGCTCCTGCTTCATGCCCTTGTAGGCCAACGCGGCCAAGGCGACGTGGGCGACGCCGCGGGAGGTGGCGCTGGCCCGCCCAAGGGAGCCCCCGAGGATGACCGGCTTGCCGGTCACCACGCCCGCGACCGTGTAGCCACGGGTAGCGGAGTAGGTGTCCATCATCCAGGCCATGGTCTGCGCGTCGGTCCCGATGTCCGGGGCGGGGATGTCGCGTTCGGGGCCGATGATGGGGCTGATCTCGCTGGTGTAGCGCCGCACGACGCGTTCCAGTTCGCGGGCGGAATAGCGGGACGGGTCGATGGTCACGCCGCCCTTGGCGCCGCCGTACGGGAGGTCCATCAGCGCGCACTTCCAGGTCATCCACATGGCGAGTGCGCGGACCTCATCGAGGGAGACGTCCGGGCTGAAGCGGACGCCGCCCTTAGCCGGGCCGCGAGAGTAGTTGTGTTGGACGCGGTATCCGTTCAGCACCTCGATGGTGCCGTCGTCGCGCCGCAGCGGAACCGCGACCGAGATTTCTCGGCGCGGTGCGCTCAGCAGTTGCAGGGTCCCTTCGTCGTAGCCGAGGGTGGCGGCCGCTTCGCCGAGCTGGTGAAGCGCGTCGTCGAGTGGGTTGGCCCGGCTGGCGCGGTGAACGGAGGGCGGTTCAGTCATGGTGGGAGGCATCGTTGCTCCTGATCCGGCGGATTTGGATGAGAATCGGTTCTCATCTCGTGACTCGAGTCTGCCCCGGGTTCCGGCGGGGCGCAAGGGGGTTGTCCCGGCCGCGTCGAGTCTGTCTGTGTGTCGCGGAGTGGCCTTGTGGCTTGGGGTGGGGATGGTGTCAGAGCCGCGTGCTTCGCGGGCGGGGTCGCCACTAGTTGCCCGCAATGCGGCGATTCTTGACCGGTGAGAAAATCGGAGTCTATTCTCGTTTGCAATGCGAGTCACATCTCGTAGTCGGCGGTGAAGCGGGCGGGGCGTAAAGATGCGCAACGACAGGTTCGAGACGGTGGCCACAAGCGGCCGATCGGGCTCCGCGACACCGGCAACAGCAGACGGCCTTCGTCAGACGTGGCGTTCGGCCTCACCCGGCCCGATGGGGCCTTCCGCCATCACCACGAGTCGTTCAGACTCCCGTTCGGAGGTCAGACACATGAGTTCGACCGAGTCACTCGACGCCGCTGAGATTGAGCGCGTCACCCAGGACGGCCGCTTGGTCCGTCGCGTCACCGTTGCCGGCAGCATCGGTTCCTTTGTCGAGTGGTACGACTACGGCATCTACGGCCTGCTCACCACGTATCTCGCCATCAGCATCATGGGCGGCGGTGACGCGGGCAGCCTGCTGCTCACCAATATCGGCTTCCTGGTGAGCTTCATCGCACGTCCCTTCGGCAGCGTTCTCAGCGGCTATATCGGGGATCGCCTCGGGCGCAAGACCCTGCTGGCCACGCTCCTGCTGCTGATCTCCGCCTCCACCGCCTGCATCGGGTTGATCCCCTCGCATGAGGTCATCGGGGTCGCGGCGCCGATCCTCCTGTTGGCCCTGCGGGTCCTACAGGGGGTCTCGGCCGGCGGCGAGGTCGCCGGTGCCATGGCGTTCGTGGGCGAGTATTCGCCCGATCACCGCCGGAACTTCAACATGTCGTTCATCGCTGTGGGGTCCTTCCTCGCCCTGATGACCGGTAGTGCGTTCTCCGCCACGCTCATCACGGTCCTGGGCGACGCCACGATGACCGCGTGGGCCTGGCGCGTCCCGTTCCTGGTCGCGGCCCCGCTCGGCTACATCGGCTTCTACATTCGCTCGCAGCTTGAGGAGACGCCGCATTTCGCCGCCCTCCGCGAGGCCAAGAGCGTGGAACGCAACCCCCTGCGCGCGGTGTTCACCTCCAAGGAGCACCTGCGGGCGATCGCGCTGACGATCTTCCTGCCTGCCCTGAACGGTCCCGGCTACTACCTCCTGTTCGCGTACATGCCCACGTACCTGAAGACGTCGCTGGGGGAGGGACGCAACTTCACCATGCAGGCGGCGCTGGTGGTCACCGCCCTGAGCCTGATCGCCATCGTCATCACGATCCCCTTGATGGCGCGCCTGTCCGACACCATCGGACGCAAGCCGGTGCTGACCATCTCCGCGGTCGCCATGGCCGTGCTCTCCTACCCGATGTTCACGTTGATCACGACCGGCGACGAGGTCCTGGCCACCATCGGCACCGTCGTCTTGGCCATCGCGTTCTCGGGGACCGCCGCGAGCATCCACACCGTCTTGACCGAGATGTTCCCGACCACCGTGCGCTACAGCGCCTACAGCATCGGGTTCAGCATCTCGACCATCATCTTCGGCGGCAGCGCGCCGCTGGTCATGACCGAACTCATCAAGCTCACCCACTCGACGATGATCCCGGCCTTCGCCTCGATCATCGCCGCGGTGATCACCTTGATCGCCCTGATCTTCGTCAAGGAGACCAAAGGCCTGCCCCTGCGGGCAGAGTGACCTTCTCACGGCGGGCCGCCCACCGGCGGCCCGCCCCCGATTCACCTCAGAGGAAGAGGACCACCATGAACAGTTCGCGAGTCGCCGTTGTGGCCGATCTCGGCGAGAGCTTCGGCAACTACACCATCGGCAACGACGAGGCGCTGCTGGAACTCGTCACCGCCTCCAACATCGCCTGCGGCTTCCACGCTGGCGACCCCCGGGTGCTCGACGCCACGGTCGCCGCCTGCGTCGAGCGCGGGATCGAGCTGGGAGCTCACCCGGGCTACCCCGACCTCGTCGGCTTCGGACGCCGCCTCATCGAGGCGTCCGAAGAGGAGATCCGCACGGATGTGCTCTACCAGCTCGGGGCGCTGGACGCCTTCGCCCGCGTCCACGGCGCCGCCATCAGTCACGTCGCCCCGCACGGACGCATGGGCAGCATCGCCCAGACCGACGCCAAGCATGCCCGCGCCATCACCGATGCGATCGCCGCCTACGACCCCTCCTACATCGTGATCTGCCAGCGCGGGCTGCTGGCGCAGGAGTCCCAGCGACGCGGCCTCGACGTCGGCTACGTGTTCCTCGCGGACCGCGGCTACGGCGAGGACGGGATGCCCGTAGCCCGCTCGCATCCGGGCGGCCTCATCTTCGACCCGGAACTCGTGGGCCGACGCGTCGCCCAGGTCGTCACGGAGGGGACCGTCGTGACCGTGGACGGCGCCACCGTCCCGCTCGGGCACGATGCGGATGTCGTGCTGCTGCACGGGGACCACCCGCTGGTCCTGGAGAACGGCCGGGCGCTGCATGCGGCGCTGGCCCAGGCGGGCATCGAGGCGACCGGGCTGCGCGCCGTCCTCGACGCGAAAGCAGCAGCCGCGGCGGAGCGCTGAGCAGCGGACATGTCACGTCGAGAACCGGATGCCGTCACCTTCGAGCCCTACGGTGACAGCGCCGTGATGATCAGCTTCGACGCGCCGGAGGCCACCCTGCGGCGCGCCGCAGCGGCCCGCTGCCACGTCGCCCTGGTGGCGAACCGGCCTCCCGTGGTGACCGAGATCGTCGCGGGGCTGGAGTCCCAGCTGGTGCGCTACGACCCGCAGGCCACGACGCATGAGCACCTGGTTCACGACGTGACGCTGATCCTCGCCCTGCCCCAGGATGAGGACGCTCCGGCCGGGGTCGCTCGCCGGTTCGAGATCCCCGTGTGGGTCGACCCCAGCACGGCACCCGACCTGGAGGAGGTCGCACAGGAGTGCGGGGTCAGCCGCATCAGCTGGGAGTGCGGCATCGGACCGTTGGGAGGTCGCACAGGAGTGCGGGGTCAGCACGGACGCCTTCCTCGACACCTTCTTCTCCTCCCCGTTCACGATCTCCCTGCTCGCCGCGGCCATGGCGCCGATGATGGACGGGCACCGGACCGCCACGGGGATCCGGCGCCGGGCCCAGCCGCGGACCGACGTCGCGCCGGGATCGATCATGGTGGCCGGCACCAACGCCATCATCCAGCCGTTCCCCGGACCCACCGGCTGGCGCGTCATCGGTCGCACCCCGCACACGATCGTGGACATCCGGCAGTCGCCTCCCACCTCGTTCGGGCCGGGGGACGCCGTCACCTTCGTCCGGATCGGGAGCCACCAGGCGGCGCTGCTGGAGGGCACGTTCTTGCGCGAAGTGGGTGCGACGCGATGATGGATTGGCAGCCTCAGCATCTGCGCATCACCAGCGTCGGATGGGTGACCACGTTCCAGGATCTCGGCCGCCGCGACACCGAACGCCTTGGCGTCCCCACCGGCGGGGCGGCCGACCAGTACTCGGCGGCCGTGGCGAACATCCTCGTCGGCAACCCCCGCCACGTCCCCGTGATCGAGACGATGGGCGGCGAGTTCGCCTTCGTGCCCACCACCGACCTGCTCATCGCCATCACCGGCTCTCCCGCCGACGTGACCATCGACGGCGCCCCCGCCTGTCGTGCGACGCAGACCACCGGGCAACTCTGGACGCCGTTGGTGGCCTATGCGGGCAGCGAGGTCCGTATCACCAGCAGCTTCATCGGGATGCGTAACTACATCGCCTTCGGCGGGCTCCTGGCCTGCGGGCGATTCCTGGGGAGCGCTGCCCCTGACGCTCGGATGGGGTTCACGCAGGCGATCCAGGTCGATCAGGTGCTCAGCGTGGAGGCGTCGCTCCCGGTCGCGTCGCTGACGCGCGGGGAGTATGTGCCCTTCCAGATGCCCGTTGCCGTTCCCAGTTTCGAGCCGGGGCCGTGGACCATCGACATCATCGAGGGACCCGACACCGATCGGGCCGCCGGGATGCGGGAGCACCTCGCCCGCGCCACCTACACGGTGACGCCGCAGTCCAACCATGTGGGGCTGCGGCTGTCCGGCCCGGTGTCACATCCGGAGCACACCGGCGAGATCGTCTCCCACGGGGTGCCGGTGGGGGCCTTGGAGGTGCCGCCCGCCGACGAGCTGATCGTGCTGGGCCGGTACCGCACCCTCACGGCGGGCTATCCGATCGTCGGCTTCGCGGCGCGCACCAGCCTCGCGCGGCTGGCCCAGGCCGCACCGGGGCGGGAGCTCAGGTTCCGCTGGATCGACCGGGATGCGTCCGTGGGCCAGATCGCCGCCGAGGAACTGGCATTGCGGACGTTGGAAACACACATGTCGGCTGCGGTCCGGGCGCGGACCGCGACCCGCTGACTCTTCGACCATCACACGAAAGGCACACACAGTGAGTGAGACACCAGGACAGGTCGCCCTCGTCACGGGCGCAGGAAGCGGCATGGGGCGGGAGATCGCCCGTCTGCTGGCCCGCGACGGGTACCGCGTCGCGGTCGTCGGGCGCCGGCGCGAGCCGCTGGACACGTTGGCCCAGGAGCTGGACGCCGAGGGCGTCCCGTTGTGGGTGTATCCGGCCGACATCGCCGAGCCAGGAGCCCCGGACCGCCTCGTCGCGCAGGTCGCGGCGGAGCTCGGCGGGGTTCAGGTGCTCGTCAACAACGCGGGCCGCGCCTCCACCGTCTTGAACCCGCAGTACATGAACGATGAGCACTGGAGCGGTGTCGTCGACGTCAACCTGAATGCGGTTTTCCAACTCACCCGGGCGGTGCTGCCGGGGATACTGGCCCGCGAGGAGGGCACCATCGTCACGGTGTCCTCGCTGGCCGCGCTGACGCCGAACTTGCTCGGCGGAGCCGCCTATGGCGCGGCGAAGGCGGGCGTGCGGAACTTCATGACCTTCCTGCACACGACCTATCGCAATCAGGGCCTGCGGGCGATCACGATCCTCCCGGGCGAGGCCGACACGCCGATCCTCGACGACCGCGCCCACCCGCCCACCAGCGCCCAGCGGGCCAACATGGTTCAGCCGATCGACGTGGCGCGGGCGGTTCACCTGGCGGTGACGCTGCCGGGCCGGGTGGTCCTGCAGGAGGTCGTGGTCGCCCCAACCCGGCAGCGCGACATCTCCTACGACCTGGAGGTCAGCCGGCTCGTCGGCTCCTCCGCCGACACCGCGCCTGCCCCTGCTGCCGATCGGAGCGTCATGCCCGCCGCCACCTCTTTCGCCCCGCGTCCCTCCGCCGCGGTCGCCCGGATCGAGCGCGCCTCGCGCCGGGTGCAGCAGCCGCAGTCCAGCGCCGACCTGGTCTCCTTGGCGATGGGGGAGCGAACTTCCCCACCCCGGCGGTCATCTGTGACGCGGCGGAGGCTGCCCTGCACCGGGGCCGGACGCACTATTCCCCGCTGATGGGTGAGGACGGCCTGCGTGAGGCCCTCGGCGAGACGATCGGCCGGCTGACGGCCGCGCCCGTGGATCCCGCCGACATCCTGATCACCCACGGGGGAACCGCAGGAATCACGGCGGCGATCCTCGGGATCGTGGACCCGGGCGACCGCGTCGTGGTGCCGGATCCGACCTACTCGCTGTACGCGGACGCCGTGCATCTGGCGGGCGGAGAACTCGTTCCGGTGCCACTCCAGGCGGATCTGCACTGGGACCTGGATGCCCTCGCCACGGCGTTGCGCGGGGCCAAGCTCTTCGTCTTCTGCAACCCGAGCAATCCGACCGGCATCGTCCACACGCGTGCCGAACTGGAGGCGTTGGGAGAGATGCTGCGGGGCACGGCCACGGTCGTGCTGAGCGATGAGGCCTATTCGGAGCTGAACTTCACCAACGAGCCGTTCACCTCCGCCATCGCCGTCGACGCGCTGGTGGAGCGGACCCTGTACTGCCAGACGTTCTCCAAGTCCTATGCCATGACCGGCTGGCGGGTGGGGTATTTGTGGGGGCCGCGGCCGCTCATCAAGGCGGCCGCCCGCGTCCACGCCACGGTCAACGGCTCGGTCAACACGGCCGTCCAGGATGGCGCGCTGGCCGCGCTGCGCGACGGCGGGTCGGCACTGGCGCAGATGCGGGAGGCCTACCGGGCGCGGCGCGAACTGCTGGCGGGTGAGTTGTCCGGCGTTCCGGGGTTGGAGTTGAGCCGACCCGAGGGCGCGTTCTACCTGTTCCCGCGCTACGACCTGGATCTGCCCGCGACCGATGTCGTGGCGCGACTGCGCGAGGCGGGGGTCGCGGTGCGCCCCGGGTCGGAGTTCGGCGCGGCGGGGGAGCATCACCTGCGGATCTCGTATGCGGCCGATGAGGCGTCGTTGCGCAGCGGTGCCGCACGGCTCCGGGCGGGTCTGGCCGACCTGAGGAGCCGTGCGGGGCTCTAGACTCACCTGGAGAGCTTGTGCCCGGTGGCGGGGTGGCGCGTTGAGGCGTCCACCCCGCCATCACCCGTAGAGAAAGTGGGGATCGGACGTGCGTGCCGACACGGAGAGGAATCGCCGCCGTCTGATCAGGTCGGCCGCCTACCTGATCGCCCGGAAGGGCTCCGCGGTGAAGATGGCGGACGTGGCCGAGCACGCGGAGGTATCCACGGCGACCGCCTATCGGCACTTCACCTCCGTGGAGGACATCCTCATCCAGTTTCGCCGCGACGTCGGGCAGCGGCTGCTGGTGTTCAGCGAGAAGCAGACGGCCGTCGGGGTGGAGTTGCTCACGACCGTCAGCCGCGAGTGGGTGACGATCGTGCTCCGCCATGGGGGCGCGATGATCCACACCCGCTCCGAGACGGGGTATCTCACCCGCCTGCGCGACCGAACCGAGTATCTGACGGCCCAGGCCCAGGCGCTGCAGCACCCGATCGCCTCCGCAGCCGAGGAACTCGGGCTGGGCAATCCGGGTGACATCGGCCTGTTCTTGTGGAACATCCTGTTCGACGCCCGGGAGATCATCGACCTGCGTGATTCCGAACACCTGGACGCGGACGGCATCAACGCTCGGCTGATCGGGACGCTGTGCGGGGCTCTGCGCGGGTGGCAGGCCGCCGATGCGCGCGACGCCGCCCCAGCTGCTCCCTGAGGGATCCGCGACGCCGGAGGCGCGCGAAGGCCGCCCCGCGGTCAGGCCGCCCAGTCTCCCAAGGCGCCTTCCAGCGCGCCGAGGGCGGCGTCGATGAGGGAATGCCGATCGTCGTCGGGGCAGCCGCGTTCGACCCAGTGCAGGCAGGCGGCGTCCAGGAAGCCGAAGTAGCCCCACAGGGCGTACTCGTGTCGTTCCTGGGTGCTCGGGCTGAGCAGTGCGCGCAGCCGCTGCACATAGTCGTGGCGGGCCTGGAGGCGGAGGCCCGCGGCCGCTGCGGGCTCGGAGCCGGGGGAGCGTAGCGGGGTCGCCCAGCCGTTCGGGTGGGTGGCGATGTGGTCGAGGTAGGCCGACGTCGTGCAGTGCAGCAGGTCGCGCACCGGCACGCCGACGGGCAGCGCTGCCAGGGCCGCGGACTGCCGGGCCAACAGGCGTTCGACCGAGAGTTGCACGAGTGCGGTGTACAGATCTTCCTTGCCGGCGAAGTAGCGGTACAGCAGCGCATCGGAGGCGTCGGCGCGGCGGGCGATCGCCGCGATGGTCACCTCGGCATACGGCAGGGCCGCGAACTCGACAGCGGCGGCCTCCAGGAGGGACGCCCGCCGCGCGTCGGGATCCAGCCGGGTGCGGGGATGCCGGTCGCTGCGTGCCATGTTGCCCATCCTAGCCTTACTGAACTAGCATCACTAACGCTAGTGAAGGCGATTCAATAGGAGGTCCTCATGAGGTGGATCGAGCATGCGATCTGGTGGCAGGTCTATCCGCTGGGTTTGTGCGGAGCGCCGATCCGCGAGCAGGACGTCGCACCGCAGCCCCGGTTGCGGCGCCTCCTCAACTGGCTGGACTACGCCGTGGACCTGGGGGCCTCCGGGCTTCTGCTGGGGCCCCTCTTCGCGTCAGCGAGCCACGGCTACGACACCCTCGACTACTACCGCATCGACCCGCGTCTGGGTGGGGCTCAGGAGTTCGACGACCTGATCGCCGCCTGTCGTTCCCGCGGACTGAAGGTGCTGCTGGATGGCGTGTTCAGCCACGTCTCGGCGCACCATCCCGCCCTGCTGAAGGCGCTGCGGGAGGGCCCCGACGGCCCCGACGCAGCGCTGTTCGACATCGACTGGGGAGCCCCGGGTGGAGCCGCCCCGCGCGTGTTCGAAGGGCACGGCGAACTGGCCCGCCTGGAGCACGCGAGCCCCCGCACCGTCGATCTCGTGGCCGACGTCATGGGCCACTGGCTCGACCGGGGTATCGACGGCTGGCGCCTGGACGCCGCTTACTCGGTCGACACCGCCTTCTGGGCCCAGGTGTTGCCGACGGTGCGTGCGGCCCACCCGCATGCCTGGATCCTCGGCGAGGTCATCCACGGGGACTACGCCGGCTTCGTGGAGGCCAGCGGCGCCGACTCGGTGACCCAGTACGAACTGTGGAAGGCGATCTGGTCCAGCCTGCGCGACCGCAACCTGTTCGAACTGGACTGGGCCCTCACGCGGCACAACGGGTTCCTGGACTCGTTCGTGCCGAACACCTTCGTCGGTAACCACGATGTCTCCCGCATCGCCAGCGTCCTGGGAGCCGACGGTGCACTCACCGCGGCGGCGATCCTGCTCACCCTCGGCGGGGTGCCCTCGGTGTACGCGGGCGACGAGCAGGGCTTCCTGGGCGTCAAGGAGCACCGTCTCGGCGGAGACGACGCGGTGCGGCCCGCCTTCCCCGACCGCCCCGACGGCCTCGCCCCCTGGGGCGCTGCGCTGCATCGCGCCTACCAGGACCTCATCGGCCTGCGCCGTCGCCACCCCTGGCTCGTCACCGCCACCACCTCCCGGCTGCACTTGAGCAACACGGCCTACAGCTATCGGGTCGGCGCGCGCGACGCGAGCACCTGTCTCGAGATCGACCTGCAGCTGGATGCCTCTCCCGCCGTCACGATCCGCGCAGCAACCGGGGAAACGCTCTGGTCGCAGGGTTGAGCCCGCGCCGCTGGGTCCCAGGAGTCCCACGACCTGCGCTGCGCCTGTGGGGCGGGAATGAGCGGTCGGATCCGCATCGCGCGGGCGTGGGAGAATCCCCGCATGAGTACGCCTGTTCCGGCCGAAGGTGCCGGCTTCGACGCCGCCACCAAGGCCCGCCTCATCGAGACCAACGGCATCGACATCATCGACGAGTCCGAACGCACCGCCAAGCCGCGTGACCTGTTCTGGCCTTGGTTCGCCGCGAACGTCTCGGTGTTCGGGATGAGCTATGCGGCCTTCGTGTACGGCTTCGGGGTGTCCTTTGGCCAGGCCGTCGCGGTCACCATCGTGGGCGTCGTCGTGTCGTTCCTACTGTGCGGCATCATCGCCATCGCCGGGAAGCGGGGTTCGGTCCCCACCATGGTGCTGTCGCGGGCGGCCTTCGGCGTCCAGGGGCAGAAGCTGCCCGGCATCGTGAGCTGGCTGCTGTCGATCGGCTGGGAGACCTTCCTCTCCATCATGGCCGTCATGGCGACCGCCACCGTGTTCTCCGCGCTCGGGTGGGCCTCCGGGACGGCCACGAAGGTCATCGCCACCCTGGGGATCGCCGCCCTGATCGTCGTGGCCTCGGTGCTGGGCTACCACACGATCATGCGGCTGCAGTCGATTCTCACCTGGATCACCGGGGCGATCACTCTCATCTACATGGCGCTCACGATCGGCCACATCAACTGGTCGGTCGTCGCAGGCATCCCGAACGGCGACGTGGGTGCGGTCATCGGGGCACTCACCATGGTCATGACCGGGTTCGGCCTGGGGTGGATCAACATCGCGGCGGACTGGTCCCGGTACCAGCGCCGGGACGCCTCCAACGCGAAGATCGTGCTCTGGAACACGCTGGGTGGCTCGGTCGCCCCGGTCATCCTGGTCGTCTACGGCCTGCTGCTCGCGGGCTCCGATCCGGCCCTGACCGAGGGGATCACCAGCGACCCCATCGGCACGCTCGCCGGCATCCTCCCGATCTGGGTCTTGATCCCGTTCTGGCTCACGGCCGTGCTGGCGCTGGTGTCCGGGGCGGTGCTGGGCATCTATTCCTCGGGGTTGACGCTGCTCAGCCTCGGCATCAAGATTCCGCGTCCGGCCGCCGCCGCGGTCGACGGCGTCATCCTCACCGCGGGCACGATCTTCGTGGTGTTCTTCGCCGAGAGCTTCCTGGGGCCCTTCCAGAGCTTCTTGTTGATCCTGGGCGTGCCGATGGCCGCGTGGGCGGGGATCCTGATCGCCGACATCGCCTCCCGCAAGCGTCCCTACGACGAGGCGGCGCTGTTCGATGCGCGCGGGCGCTACGGGGCGGTCGACTGGGTGTCGGTGGCGACGCTGGTGATCGCGACCGTCATCGGCTGGGGCCTGGTCGTCAACCAGTTCGCCAGCGACGCCGCCTGGGCCAACTGGCAGGGCTACCTGCTGGAGCCGCTCGGGCTGGGCACCCGCAGTGTCGTGGACGGCGTCGAGCAATGGGATGGCACCTGGCCGTGGGCCAATCTGGGGGTCCTGCTTGCTTTGGTTCTCGGCTTCGTCGTCACCTGGTTCGGCCGTCGCGGAATCATCGCGCGGCAGGAGGGCCGGGCGTGAGCGAACCCTGGCTGGTGGTGATCGACCCCCAGCGCATCTTCGCCGCCCCCGACAGCGAGTGGGGATCCCCGCTGTGGCCGGGGGCCGAGGCGAACATCGCCACGCTGTTGCCACGATTCTCCGGTCGGACGATCATCACCCGCTGGGTTCCCCCGGCACCCGGGCGACGGGAGGGTTCCTGGTCGGCCTACATGGCTGCCTGGCCGTTCGCCGACAGGGACCCCGCTGACCCGTTGTTCGACGTCCTCGATGTGGTGCGGCCGGCGATCCAGGGCGGCGCGGTCGTGGTGGACGCCCCGACGTTCGGTAAGTGGGAGCAGATCGTTGCGGTCACCGGACCCGCGCCGCACCTGGTGGTCACGGGGGTCGCGACGGACTGCTGCGTGATCTCGACGGTGCTGCCTGCCGCCGACGCGGGCGCGACGATTAGCGTCGTGACCGACGCCTGCGCGGGCTCGAGCCTGGAGCACCAGCAGGCTGCGCTGACGGTGATGGGGCTCTATCCGCCCCAGGTCGATCTACGCACCACCGAGGATATTCTCCGGTCCCCGGTCTGACCATGAATCGCCTTGTCCCAGCCCCGTCCTCGGTGTCCGAGCGCGGGGCTGGGATATTTCTCACGCGAGAACTGGCGACGCTGAAACAATGATTCTTCCGTGATTGTCGAGTGGGGTTCCGCGGTACGCGGGATCGGCGCCGATTCGGCTCTGTGGCTCACGTGGGTTAGTCTGGTTGAGATCTTGAGTCGTCCGTTGGGGCCGGGCGGAACGACAATCGTTAAGGTGAACCGCAGTAATGAATACCACCCCCCGTCTTGCCACCCCGAATACTCGCCTCGCTCCACGAAGCCCGCGCGTCAGGATTCCCGCCGCCACGGTGGTGAGTCTGGTGTTTGCGCTGGTCATCTCCTGGTTCCTGCCGTGGGCGATCCTCGGCGGGCAGACCTCGCTCAGCGGTGTCGCGTGGCTGGCCGGGGCAGCCGCCCTCAGCCTCGCCCTGCTGTTCAGTCGCTGGCATCAGCCGCACATCGACGACCGCGACCTCGACCTGATCCTCGCCGCGCTGCTGGGCCTGGGCGGGCTGTGGCTGGTGGGTGCCCATGGCCTGACGGGGGAGTCGGCCGCCGTCGTCGGAGGGCTCTTCGCGTCGGCCGGATGGCTCTTCTTCACCCTCGGTACCCGGGCGACGGTGCGGCTGTGGCCTGCGGCACTGCCCGTCCTCGCGCGGCTGGTCCCCGGACTGGACACCGCTGTGATCGCGTCAGTGGGTGCCGCATGTTGCCTTCTTCTAGGGGTGATGGTTCTCTCGTGGCGGGGTTGGGCGGCGGCGGAGCAACTCGTCCCGATCGCCTGGGGGCGATACCTGGCCAGCCTGGCGTACCTGATCCCGGTCATGGGGATTGCACGGGTGGTCGCATGAGCGAACCGGTTGCCCGGCTCGCTGCTGACGAGACGGCTCCGCTCGCCGGCAACGCACTCGCGTTGCCGCGCTCGGTGGCGGGGCTGGATGCCGTTCAGCGCGCCCACCTCGCCGCCCACGCGCTGGCGGAGGCCGCGCCCACCCTCTCGGCACGCTCGGTCACGACCCGTGGCCAGCGTGTCGCGTTGGGGGCGGTGGCGGTCGCGTTGGTGGTGGCGCTGGTCGCCGCCCCCCAACAAGCCCTCACCGTAGCCGTGGGGATGCTTTCCGCCGTGTATCTTGCGGCCCTGATCTATCGCGGACTCCTCTTTTATCAGGGCATTCGGGGCGGCCAGGTGATCCGTGTCAGCGACGAGCAGGCGCGCTCGCTGCATGTCGACGACTTGCCCGTTTACACGGTCCTGATCCCCGTTCTCCATGAGCCGTTGATGAGCGTGTTGGTCGCCAATCTGAAACGGCTCGAGTACCCCGCCGATAGGCTGGACATCAGGCTGCTCGTGGAGGCCGACGACACGATCACCCGGGCGGCGCTCGAGGGGCTGGAACTGGACGCCTACTTCACCGTGGTGGACATTCCCCCCAGCCAGCCGCGCACCAAGCCGAAGGCCTGCAACTTCGGCCTGGGGGAGGCTCGGGGAGGCCTCGTCACCATTTACGACGCCGAGGACCGGCCCGAGCCCCTGCAGTTGCGCCGCGCCGCCTACGCGCTGGGTCATCTGGGTCCGGAGGTGGCCTGCATCCAGGCCCAGCTCGCCTTCTACAACTCGCGCCAAAACCTGCTCACCCGCTGGTTCGCGCTCGACTACGGCGCGTGGTTCCACTATCTGCTGCCCGGTCTGGAGGCGCTACGGGCCCCCATCCCCCTGGGGGGAACCAGCAACCACTTCCGCGCGGAAGTGCTGTACGGCATCGGCGGCTGGGACCCGTGGAACGTGACCGAGGACGCCGATCTGGGGCTGCGGCTCCACCGCCTGGGCTACCAGGTGGAGGTGCTGGAGTCGGTCACCTGGGAGGAGGCCAACTCCGACGGGATCAACTGGATCCGCCAGCGGTCGCGCTGGTACAAGGGCTACCTGCAGACGTTGCTGGTCCATCTGCGCGCGGGGGGGCCGGTTCCGACGCGGGGCGGGTTCGCCTCCTGGGCGGGCCTGCTGCTGTTCGTGGGCGGGACGCCGCTGCTCGCCGCTCTCAACGGCTTCCAGTGGGGCCTGACCATCGCCTGGGCGTTGACGCGCAGCGAGGTGATCGCCGGCTGGTTTCCCCCGGCCGTCTACTACGTCGCGATGATCAGCGCGGTGCTCGGCAACGGCCTGGTCATCTACTTCAACGTCCTGACCGCGCGCGCCATGGGTCGTCCCGATCTGATGTGGGCTGCCCTGCTGAGCCCCGGCTACTGGTTTCTCATGTGGTTGGCCGCGCTCAAGGCCTTCGTCCAGCTGATCATCAAGCCGTCCTACTGGGAGAAGACCGCGCACGGCCTGGACGAGGGCGATCATGCCCACTGAGGCGACTGCACCTGCGCGTCGACCCCGCGCCGAGCCCTGGCTGTGGTTCGCGCTGACGTCAGCCCTCTACCTGGGTGCGGGCTGCTGGCTGTTGTCGAACGACCTCATCTTCCCGGACGCGCTGTCCCGCGTGGCGAACGGCTACTACGTGCTGTTCAGCCGGGATCCGCACCTGGCGGCGATCGGGTTCGTGTGGAACCCGCTCCCGTCGCTGGCGACCCTTCCGCTGCTGGCATTCTCCCCCTGGATTCCCGCCTTGGCCGGGCTCGGGGCGGCGGGCACCGTGGTGTCGGCGCTGTGCGGGGGCGGTTGCGTCGCCCTGCTGGCGGTGATGCTGCGTGAGCTCGGTGTGACTTCGGCCTGGGCACGAGGCCTGCTCACCGGGCTGTTCGCCGTCCAGGCACTGGTGGTGCTCGGCGCGGCCACCGGTGCCAGCGAGGCCATGCTTCTGCTCACCTGCTTCTATACGGCGCTGCACCTGCTGCGGTGGCTGCGCGAGGCCGATACCTGGTCGCTGGTCCACGTGGGCACGGGCCTGGGGTTGGCCTATCTCACCCGCTATGAGGCCGCCGCCCCGGCGATCGCGGTCGTCGGGCTCGTGTTCGTCGTCAGTGTCGCGCGGGCGTCGGCGCAGCGCTGGTCGTATGGCGTCAACGACGCAGCCCTGGCCGGGCTGCCGTTCGCGGCGGCCGCTCTCGGCTGGGCGGTGACCTCAAAGGTCATCGTCGGCACCTGGTTCGCCACGTTCACGTCGCAGTACGGGAACTCGGCGCAGGTGACCTCGGGCCAGACGTCCATCGAGTCGGTGACCGGCTCCGGACTGGTCGCCCGGACGCTGTATCTGAGTGAGCAGTTGGTGCATCTCGCCCCGCTGGCGCTGCCGGCGACGCTGGCGGCGCTGATGGTGGCATGGGTGCGACGTGAGCCCGGGCCGCTGGCGGCGGTCGCCGTCTTCGGAGCGGTGCTGGCCTTCGACGATCTCACGTTCCTGTGGGGTTCCTCCTTCGGCTGGATCCGCCTGCAGATGGCCGCCATCCCGCTGGGCTATCTGGCCCTCGGGTACCTGCTCGCCGCGGCACGTCGTCGCTGGCTGACGTGCGTCCTCGTGCTCGCCTTGGCGGTGACGACGCCCCTGGGGTGGCTGGCGGAAGCGAATCCCCGGCTGGGACGCGAGGAGACCCTCGCCCGCGAGGTGGCGGCCGCCGGGCAGTATCCGATGCAGCGCGCCGTCGCCACCGACCTCGACGACGTGAGCCCGGCGGACGGGTCGATCATCACCGACGTGGCCTACTCGTTC
>RRZU010871915.1_pt1 | contig 39055 bp, 39 predicted proteins | sample 2165561 | NCBI WGS metagenome assembly RRZU01 (sample SAMN10456909, study PRJNA506462) | wastewater metagenome | isolation source: wastewater sludge | place: USA: Moscow, Idaho | reverse complement strand
TTTCTCCAAAAAGTCAATTGCGTCTTCTTTTTTGCCTGACACAAAAGTAAAAGACACCATTCCGCCAAAACCACTCATTTGTTTTTTTGCAATTTCATGATAGGTATGACTTGGTAATCCGGGATAATAAACCGTTTTTATTTTGGGATGTTGACTTAAAAACGCCACCACTTTTTCACCGTTTTCACAATGTCTTTCCACTCGCAAATGCAGTGTTTTTATTCCCCTCAAAACCAAAAAACTGTCCATGGGGCCCAATGTTGCGCCAGTGGCAAATTGTTGAAAATGCAACTGTTCGCCTAAGGCTTCATCTTTAACAATCAAAGCTCCAGCAATAACATCAGAATGTCCGCCGAGGTATTTCGTTGCCGAATGCATCACAATATCTGCTCCTAAATCCAAAGGTTTTTGCAAATAAGGGGTTGCAAAAGTATTATCAACAGCAAAAAGAATTTTATTTGCCTTAGTAATTTTAGCAATTTCTTGAATATCGGCTAATTTCATCAAAGGATTGGTTGGCGTCTCTACCCAAACCAGTTTCGTATTTTGGTTGATTAATGACTTGAATTTCTCGATGTCATTCATATCCACAAAATGGAATTTTATTCCGGAATCTTTATAAATGCGCGTAAACATTCTGTACGTTCCGCCATATAAATCATCCATAGCTATGATTTCGTCTCCAGCTTTAAATGATCTCAAAATACAGTCAGTAGCTGCTAAACCAGATGAAAAGGCTAATCCTCGCGTTCCGTTTTCTATACTTGCCAACGCATTTTCAAGTGCGCTTCTAGTAGGATTTGCCGCTCTGCTATATTCATAGTCTGGGTTTAAAGGTTGCCCAGGACTCGTTTGTACAAATGTTGATGTTTGATAAACTGGAGGCATAACGGCTCCTGTACTTGGATCGTGGTGTTGTCCTCCGTGAATAACTTTAGTATTGAATTTCATAAATTGAATTTTTAATGCAAATTGGTTTACAAATTTACCGTTTAATTTTATCTAACCAAGCTGCAAGTAGGTACCTTTGTATTTAATTAACAATTTCGAGATGAAACATTTTATAATTTACACTTTACTTCTTTTTTCGGCAGCGCAATGTTCTAGCGAATTGGTTTTTAAAGAGCAGTCTTTTCAGAAAAAAACAACCTTGCCTTGTACAGAAAATTGTCCTTTTATCAGTGTAAAAATACCTGTTGCGAATGGCGTTCCAATTGTGGCCGACAGCATTAATAAAAAAGTATTTTCAGTATTGAAAGAGATTGTTTACTTTGGCGAAAAGCCGTATTCAGCTAAAGATTACACTAGTTTATTGACTTCATTCATTGGTTCCTACGAAAAACTTCAGAAAGAATTTCCTAATGATAAATTTGGCTGGGAAGCGGACATTGAAGGAAGTGTAAAATACCTATCAGAAGCAGTCTTGAATATTGAAATTAACCATTACACGTATACTGGTGGCGCTCATGGCTATCAAGGTTTACGCTCGTTATTGTTTGATCCTAATACTGGAAAGTCGATTTTGAATTACCAATTATTTAATGACAGAGCGGCTTTTGAGGCTTTCGCCGAAAAAAAATTTAGAGCCAAGTACAAAATTCCTGCGAGCAAACCCATCAATGCAACTGGTTTGATGTTTGAAGATGAAAAGTTTCAATTGCCTCAAAATATTTTCTTTACAGACAAAGGATTGCTTCTTTATTACAACTCCTACGAAATAGCTTCGTACGCTGATGGACCAAAAGAACTATTGTTTTCATACAAAGAAGTAAACGATTATTTACTCATTCAATAAATCTATGGTTTAGCCCTGACAGGAATGGAAATCCTCTAGTTTTTAAGCCTATTTTTTTTCAGGAAGAAAAGAGCGACCAGAGGAAGCTCCTTTTATGACTCAGAAAAAAAAGGCTTAAAAATTAGAGATTGAAATGTATGGCAGGAATAGCTCCTAAAAAAACAATAGCTGTTAAGCTTAGAACTTTCATAAAAAATTAATCATTTTCCGTGTTAAATTAATTTCCTTTGCACAAAGAAATCATACTTATTATGGATATTATATACTATCTCGCTTCTTGCGACACTTGCAGAAAAATCATAAAATCGCTGCCAAAAAATCATAACTTGACGTTTCACGACATCAAACAAGATCCAATTACTGTTGCCGAATTGGAACAAATGAGAGCGCTTTCTGGTAGTTACGAAGTGCTTTTCAGCAAAAAAGCACAACTGTACAAATCAATGGATTTAAAGAATAAATCGTTAACCGAAGAGGATTATAAAAAATTCATTTTGGAGCATTACACGTTTTTGAGTCGTCCCGTTTTTATCATTAAAAACAAAATTTACATTGGCAACACCCAACAAAATATGCATCAGGTAATGCTTGCTTTAGGAAATGTCTAAAAGAAACCTTGCCTTAATAGGTGCCACAATTGTCTCCATCATTTATGGGGTCACCTTCACCATTGCCAAAGATGTTATGCCCTTGTACATTGATGCCTATGGTTTTATACTCTTGCGTGTAGGCGGTTCAGTAATTATATTTTGGTTGGTTTGGCTTTTTATGCCAAAAGAAAAAATCCTACTTAGTGATTTTCCTCGAATTATTGCTGCGGCTTTCTTTGGCGTGGCTTTTAACATGCTTACTTTTTTCAAAGGATTAAGTCTTACCTCCCCCATTAGTGCTGCGGTAATTATGGTTTCGACTCCCATGATTGTTTTGACGCTTTCGGCATTGATTATGAAAGAACGCATGCAAAAAAGGATGGTTTTTGGGATTCTACTTGGTCTTATAGGCACTGCTTTTCTTATTATGTATGGAAAATCCATTGGCAGCGCTACGAATGCAGGATTAGGAAATTTTCTAGTTTTAGTCAATGCCATTTCGTATGGCTATTACCTGATCATCGTCAAGAAATTAATGGATAAATACAATGCCTTTACCTTTGTAAAATGGATTTATTTGTTCGGTTTTATTATGGTTTTGCCTTTTGGCTGGGGCCAATTCCAAACGGTGAACTGGGTTTTGGTTCCAATGAATATTTACTGGAAAATAGCATTTGTTGTAGTTATTTCGACTTTTCTGACGTATTTGCTGAATTTACTTTCGATGAAGGAATTGAAACCTACAACCGTTGCTGTTTTTATCTATTTGCAACCCCTATTCGCCACTGTTTTTGCGATAAGCTTGGGTAAAGACGAATTGAGTTTGGTGAAAATTGGTTCGGCACTTTTGATATTTATCGGTGTTTATTTGGTGACTCAGAAAAAGAGTGTTTTGTAATTTGCAATTTTTAGCAATAAAAGCAGGTTTATACACCCAAACTGATTACTAACAGCTGAGCACTGAGCACTTTTTACTACCTTTGCCCTCTTTTAGAAAATTATATGATACAATCAATGACTGGTTTTGGTAAAGCCACTTTGCAATTACCAACCAAAAAAATAACGGTAGAAGTAAAATCCTTGAATAGTAAAGGCCTCGACTTAAGCGTGAGAATGCCTTCGCTGTACCGCGAAATGGAATTGGGTTTACGCAACCAAATTGCATTAAAACTAGAAAGAGGAAAAGTTGATTTTTCTATTTTTATCGAAAGTACCGCGGAACAAACTTCTACGAAAGTGAATGTGCCTATCGTAAAAGCCTACATCAAACAATTGAGAGAAGTGTATGCTGATGCTGATGAAACGGAACTCATGAAAATGGCGGTTCGAATGCCGGATACCATGAAAATAGAACGCGATGAAATTGATGAAAACGACTGGATACAAATTCAAACCGTTATCGAAGAAGCCTTGCAAAACATCTTGAATTTTAGAAGAGATGAAGGAGCTTCACTTGAAAAAGAATTTCAATTGCGTATAGGAAACATTCGTCAATACATGACCGATGCTTTGGCACTTGATCCAGAACGCGTTCAAGCAATAAAAGACCGTTTGCAAACTGCAATCTCCGAACTTAAAGTCAATGTTGACGAAAATCGTTTTGAGCAGGAGTTGATTTATTATTTAGAAAAATTAGACATCACCGAAGAAAAAGTACGTTTGACGAATCACTTGGATTATTTCTTGGAAACCATCAACGGAACTGAAGCTAACGGTAGGAAATTAGGTTTTATCACCCAAGAAATGGGACGTGAAATCAACACGATGGGATCTAAATCCAATCACGCGCAAATGCAAAAATTAGTCGTTCAAATGAAAGACGAATTGGAAAAAATCAAAGAACAGGTGCTGAACGTATTGTAATAGTTGCAGTACCATTTATCTCGTCTTTTTAATAGTTCTACAAATAAAACACCTAAAAGATTTACAACACCTTGCAGAAAAGCATAAACAAAACAAGAATGAGCACAGGAGGAAAATTAATCGTATTCTCAGCACCATCGGGATCGGGAAAAACGACTATCGTTAGACATTTATTAAGCAAAGAAGATTTGAATCTTGAGTTTTCTATATCAGCAGCTTCTCGCGCATCAAGAGGTGAAGAAGTAAATGGAAAAGATTATTATTTCATGTCGACCGAGGAATTTAAAAAACACATCAAAAACGAAGATTTCTTGGAATGGGAAGAAGTGTATCGTGATAATTTTTACGGAACTTTAAAAAGCGAAGTAGAACGCATTTGGGCCAAAGGGAAAAATGTAATTTTCGATATTGATGTTGCTGGCGGATTGCGCATTAAACATAAATTTCCCGAAGAAACTTTAGCGGTTTTCGTGAAACCACCAAGCGTAGACGAACTAAAAAGAAGATTAAAGGAACGTTCTACTGAAAGTGAAGATAAAATCAACATGCGTATTGCTAAAGCTTCTGTTGAACTGGCTACAGCGCCACAATTTGACGTGATTATAAAAAACTACGATTTAGAAATTGCTTTGGAAGAAGCGTATCAATTGGTAAAGAATTTTGTAAAAGAGTAAAACTATTTCACCAAGATGTTCAAAGAAAAAAACAAAGATTCACGAAAAATTTTGTGAATCTTTGTGAAACAAAATAAATATGAAAATAGGCCTATATTTCGGAACTTTTAATCCCATTCATATTGGACATCTCATCATTGCCAATCACATGGCAGAGCATTCTGATTTAGACCAAGTCTGGATGGTAGTTACGCCGCACAATCCTTTGAAGAAAAAAAGTACTTTGCTTGATGATTATCATCGCTTGCACATGGTACATCTTGCTACCGAAGATTTTCCTAAAATTAGACCTTCGGACATAGAATTTAAGTTGTCACAGCCCAATTACACCGTAAATACGCTAGTTCACTTAGAGGAAAAATATCCAAATTACGAGTTCTCCTTAATCATGGGCGAAGACAATCTTAAGTCGTTGCACAAATGGAAAAACTACGAAGCGATTTTAGCTCATCATGCCATTTATGTCTATCCTAGACTCGAAGACAAAAGTCAAATAGGCGAATTAAGTTCAACCGAATCAGAGAAAATAGTGTCTAAAGACCATCCAAAAATCCACCTCATCAACGCACCGGTTGTTGAAATATCATCCACATTTATTCGGGATAATATTAAGAAAGGGAAAAATGTACTGCCGTTATTGTCTGCTAAAGTTTGGAAATATATTGATCACAATAACTTTTATAAGAAGTAATTAGGCCAAAACTCTTTTCAACTCCAGTTGAATATTTTCAAAAACAGTACTCAAATTATCGTTTTTACCTGATAGCACAAACACGTTGGTACTTGGCATTTGCTTGCTGTTCCACAACAATTGGATTTTATTTTCTGCTAGTGCACTTTTCGCATTGCAATCCCAAACGACCGCTATTCCAGTATTTTTCGAAATTATTTCTAGCATCTCGTATTCAGATGGAATAATGTAATTAGGAACCATCGATGGTCTTTTTTTATTAAAAACATGCAGCCAGAACAATTTAATATGCGGAATTTGCGCGTTGTGGCTAAACCATTTTTGGTCGTTTAACCAATGTTCGATTGCCGAGAAATCCTCTTTTTTGATAGTAGTTCTTAATTCGGAAGCATCTATAGTATTCGAACCTACAATCACTTGTTTGATTTCACCAACCTTTTTTTGAATGGTATCAAACGTATCGTATTGTTTGGTGACAACCGCAAAATCTAATTTTTTAGAATCTACTAATTCAAAAAGCGTATCATTTTCATGAAAACTAAAATCGATAAAATCAAATTCTGAGACCAAGACGCTTCCCAAACTGCTCATCAAATGTTTTGAAATTCCGACTGAAATTAACCGATTGGCATTGAACGCTTTGGCACGAAAACCATTCTCCACATTTTCCAATCGGTCTAAAGCTTCAATGATTAAATTATTGAGTAACTTAGCGTAATCCGTTGGCTCTACACCTTTAGATTTCCGGTTGAAAAGTTTATAACCTACATGTGCCTCTAACATTCCTATTTGCTGACTCACGGCAGGTTGACTTATAAAAAGCTCTTTAGCAGCTAATGAGAAATTACCATTTTTATAAACGGATTTAAAGGTTCTGTACCATTCAAGACTAACCATGATATAAATATATTTATCACAAACATAATTTAAATTATTTTTACTAATAGCATATTCGCCATAAATTTGCATAAAGAAAATAAGAAATGAATAAAATTGCATTTTTCGCCATTATGGCATTAACCGTAAGTTGCCTCTCAGCAACTGCTCAAAATAAAAAAAGTATGAAAAAGGTATTATTTGTTGTTACCAGTCACGATAAATTAGGGAACACAGGAGAAAAAACAGGGTTTTGGACCGAAGAACTGGCAGCGCCCTATTATGAATTGTTAGACAAAGGAGTCGCCATTGATATTGCTACCCCACAAGGAGGCCAACCGCCTATTGATCCAAAAAGCGAAGATCCAACCGCTGCAACTGAGGACACCAAAAGATTTGATGCAGATACTCAATTATTGGCTAAACTTAAAAACACAAAAAAATTAGCCGATGTAAAAGAGTCCGACTACGATGCTGTTTTTTATCCGGGAGGTCACGGTCCTTTATGGGATTTAGCTACAGATACCAATTCTAGTGCTTTGATTGAAGCTTTCTATACCAATAAAAAACCAGTCGCTTTTGTTTGCCATTCACCAGCAGTGTTGAAAAACGTAAAAGTAAACGGAGAATTTTTAGTAAAAGGTAAAAAAATAACTGGTTTTTCTAATACCGAAGAAGCAGCAGTTGGATTAACGGATGTAGTTCCGTTTTTATTAGAAAATGCTTTGCAAGCCAATGGCGCAACGTATTCTAAAGTAGCTGACTGGCAACCGTATGCAGTAGAAGACGGTCTGCTGATTACGGGTCAAAACCCAGCTTCCTCAAAACTTGTTGCTCAAAAATTATTAACTCAATTGAATTCAAAAAAATAAAACATGATAAATTTCGAATTATACAATCCTACCAATTTAATTTTTGGAAAAGGACAAATTGAAAAACTATCCACATTAGTACCTCAAGGAGCTAAAATCCTTTTGGCTTATGGTGGCGGAAGTATTTTTAAAAATGGAATTCACGAACAAGTAATTAACAATCTAAAAGGTTTTGAAATCGTGGAATTTGGAGGAATAGAACCAAACCCACATTTTGAAACCTTGATGAAAGCAGTTGCAGTGATCAAAGAACAAAACATAGATTTCATACTGGCTGTAGGTGGTGGTTCAGTAATTGATGGCGTAAAATTCATTTCGGCTGCTGTGCACTTTGACGGGAATCCAATGGAAATTCTTCAAAAAAGAATATTGATTAAAGATTTGTCTAAAGTGGTTCCTTTTGGTACTGTGCTCACGCTCCCAGCTACGGGAAGTGAGATGAACTCTGGAGCCGTAGTTACTATTGAAGCTACACAAGAAAAATTGGCTTTTGGCGGTTCCGCTTTATTTCCAAAATTCTCTATTTGTGATCCAACCGTAATTGAATCTTTACCCAAAAGACAATTGCAAAACGGAGTTATAGATGCCTACACCCATGTTTTAGAACAATATTTAACGTATCCGCACGAAGGATATTTGCAAGACCGAATTGCCGAAAGTATTTTACAAACTTTAATTCAAATAGGTCCTGGAGTAGTTGAAAACCCAAAAGATTATGCTTTAGCTTCTAACTTTATGTGGAGCTGCACCATGGCTTTGAATGGATTAATCCAAAAAGGAGTACCTCAAGACTGGGCTACCCACATGATTGGACATGAATTGACAGCCTTGTACGGAATTGATCACGCCAGAACTTTGGCAGTTGTAGGCCCAAATTTGTACCGAGTGATGTTTGAAACCAAGAAACAAAAATTAGCACAATACGGAAAACGTATTTTCAATTTGACTGGTACTGAGGACGAAATCGCACACGAAGCCATCAATAAAACAGTTGCATTTTTCCATGCCATGGGAATGCAAACTAAATTATCTGATTACATCAACGACTTTGACAAAACAGCTGATTTTATCGTAAATCGTTTTGAAAAAAGAGGTTGGCTAGGATTGGGAGAAAAACAAAACATCACCTTAGAAAAGGTAAAATCTATAGTTGAAATGAGCTATTAATTTCGACTCTAATTGTAGTAAGTGTTAACTAAACCATTATATTTTTAAAATGGCTAGATTGCGCTAGGAGACTTATAGTCTGCAAGATGACATAACTTACTTATTGACCACATATCAGCACTAGTGAAATTGTGGCTAACTATTTTTGGAAGCTAAAGCAAAATCTGCTAAGCACTATGGCTTTAAACTATATCTGATACCAATAAAAAGGCGTCCTCTATTCATTTAGAAGACGCCTTTTACCATTCAAAATTTATTAACTAACTAATTCAATCTTTATTTATTTGCTAAAATATAAAACGATATAAATTGATAACGCAACAGCACTCCTAATATTGTGCAAAAGTTTGATAATTAACTTACTATATTTAAAAGATTAAGGCATTCCTATCTAAAACCTTATGCGTACCTACTTAGGTGCGTTAATTTTATTTGTATAATCAGTACTTTTTTAAGTACTTTTGATTAAATTCAATAAAAAAATGGCTGAAAATATAAAATTCGCAGTAATAGGCGGTGGAAGTTGGGCGACAGCAATAGCAAAAATGCTGTGCGTAAATCTTACCGAAATTTCATGGTACATGCGCAATGAAGCTGCTATAGAGCACATTAAAACCTACAAACACAATCCAAATTATTTAAGTTCAGTTGAATTTGACACTAATAAATTAAAACTGACTAACAATATCAACGAAGCCGTAGCTTATGCTGATTATATCATTTTTGCCATTCCATCCGCTTTTTTGGATACCGAATTACAAAAACTAACTGTTTCGCTACAAGATAAAATTATTTTTTCGGCAATAAAAGGAATCGTTCCCGAAACCAGTTTGATTGTAGGCGAGCATTTTCATGTACAATACGACATTCCGTATTATAACATAGGTGTCATTACTGGTCCATGCCACGCTGAAGAAGTAGCGTTAGAACGTCTTTCCTATCTTACCATTGCATGTGGTGATCCTGATAAAGCAAAAATAGTAGCTGAAAATTTATCTGGAAATTTTATCAAAACTAAAATTACAGATGACATTATAGGAACGGAATATGCAGCCATGCTAAAAAACATTTATGCTATTGCAGCAGGAATTGCGCATGGTTTGGGTTATGGTGATAATTTCCAATCGGTATTGATGAGTAACGGAATTCGAGAGATGAAAAAATTCATCAAGAAAGTTCATAAAATGAAACGCAACATCAATGATTCAGCCTATTTAGGTGATTTATTAGTTACGGGATATTCTATATTTTCCAGAAACAGAATGTTTGGAAACATGATTGGCAAAGGCTACACTGTTAAATCAGCCATGATGGAGATGAGCATGGTTGCCGAAGGTTATTATGCCGTAAAAAGCGCTTACAAACTCAATCAGGCTTATGGAGCCAAAACGCCAATTATTGATGCTGTTTACAGTATTCTGTATGAAGGCCAGGAGGCTAAAGCCGTGTTTAAGAAACTGACCGACAAACTGGATTAATTGAGCTATAGATTTGTTTAAAAAATCTAGTCAAAACACTTTATTTATACTCTCTGGTGCTCCATTGCGACGAGCACCAGAGGGGGTGTTTTTAGTAGGAGGACGCTAAAGTTGTTATTAAGAAATTGACAGATCAGTTAGACTAAAAAAATTCATTTTAAAAGGAAATAAAAAAACCGCAGATTCACAGATTATGTTTTTAAATCTGCGGATCTGCGGTTTATATTTTTTACGAATGTAATTTACCTCACGATAATACCGTCAACAAATAAAATTGGAACCTCTTCAACATTAGTTTCATTAATGGAATTGGCTTTGAAAATGAACTTCTTATCGTATAATTTATTGCCCATAAAAAAGGTTAGCATGAACTCATTGTTAAGTACCAATACACTTTTTTCAATCATTTCAATTTTCACCACTGAAACTGCCGGTACCTCTACAAAAGCATGACGCAAAAGCGATGTTTTTTTCATCTCACCGTCAATTGTTCCAAATGCTTTAGAAACAACCATAACGCTTTCAATTAAAAAATCACTGTCATTTACTAAGTAAACATACCATACTTTTTCCATAAAATCGTCGCTCCATTCTTGGACTGCGGCAAGGAATACGTTTTCTACTTCGGGGATGATGATGTCTTTTTTCATAAGATAATCGTAATGTCTGAGATAGTAAAGTCTTAAAGTCGAAAGAAAATCTAAAATAGGTATTTCTTTAGACTTTTGACAGTATCACTTTTGACTAAATTGAGGATTTGAATTGCTCTAAGAAACGAACGTCGTTTTCATAAAACATTCGGATGTCACCAATTTGATACAATAACATGGCAATCCTTTCGATTCCCATTCCAAAGGCGAAACCAGTATATTCTTCCGGATTGATGTTACAGTTTTTCAATACATTAGGGTCTACCATTCCACAACCTCCAATTTCTAACCACCCAGTTCCTTTGGTAATACGATAATCCGTTTCGGTTTTTAAACCCCAATAAATATCAATTTCAGCACTGGGTTCGGTAAACGGGAAATAAGACGGACGCAGGCGTATTTTTGATTTTCCAAACATCTCTTTGGTAAAATACAAAAGTGTTTGTTTCAAGTCAGCAAACGAAACATCCTTATCAATATACAAGCCTTCTACTTGGTGAAAAATACAGTGCGAACGGGACGAAACAGCTTCATTACGAAAAACCCTTCCTGGAGAAATGGTACGAATTGGCGGTTTATTATTCTCCATATAACGCACTTGTACGGATGAAGTATGCGTACGCAATAACGTATCAGGATTGGTTTGTATGAAAAACGTGTCTTGCATATCACGAGCAGGATGGTATTCCGGAAGGTTCAATGCGGAGAAATTATGCCAATCGTCTTCGATTTCCGGACCTTCGGAAACATTGAAGCCAATGGTGGAGAAGATATCTATAATTTGGTTTTTTACCAATGAAATCGGGTGTCGAGAGCCAATTATCATTGGTTCAGGGGAACGGGTAAGATCGCCGTAAATTCCTTTACTTTCTTCTTTGCTTTCCAAAGCTTCCTGTATCAATTTTACTTTTTCTTCAGCCGAAGTCTTCAGCAGGTTGATAACCTGTCCAAATTCCTTTTTTTGATCGTTTGGAACATTTTTGAATTCAGCAAAAAGCACTTTCAAAAGTCCTTTGCTTCCTAAAAATTTAATTCTAAAGCTTTCTAATTCTGCTGCGTTTTGAGTTGAAAAAGCTTGTGCCTCGCCAATATATTCTTTTATCTTATCTATCATTTTCATTCCATAATTGAGAGTGCAAATTTAAGTAATTTGTTTCAAGTTTACCGTTTAAACTTCAAAGTTTCCTTCACAAAATCTTAAATCGTTCCTCCATAATCGCAATTCATCAATCAATCAGTTCTCTTTCGAGGAAATAATTCACAATGGCGTCTTTCATCAAAACCGATTGTTCTCCTGCTTTTAGTGGTGGTAATTCTTCTTTTACTTTGTAGTGTGGCCATCCTTCTTCATCAAAAAATTCAAATTCATAAAAACCATACGGTTCTAATAACCTGCAAATTGCAATGTGCATCAGGTTTAATTTTTCATCTTTTTTGTACTCATTGTGCACTTTTCCAAGTTCTTGTACTCCAATTAAATAAATAATGGCATCTAAATCTAAATCTTCCCCTTGCGAAAATTGATTCGAAAGTATAGTAACAAGCTGTTCCCAGCGTTCTTTAAGTTGTGCGTCTCTTGACATTTTAATTGTTGATTGTTGATTACCATTTTTTGAATGCAGCTTTACATCGTGAATTTTCAAAAAGAATAATCAAATTATTCTAGCAAAGATAAGAACTTGAAAATTGGCAATGGTAAAGAACAATTTTTTTATATTTGCTATTTTATGCTTAAAAATTAATTACGATGGGATTTTTGGATATTATTTTATGTGCTTTATTGGTTTTTGCGTTCTATAAAGGCGTTATAAATGGACTTTTTGTTGAGTTAGCGTCACTAATTTCATTACTTCTTGGAATTTATTTTGCTATAAAATTTTCCTTTATTATGAAAGAGATCTTAATGGGGTTTGTAAAGTGGAATCCTAACACCATTCAAATTGTTGCTTTTGCGCTTACTTTTATTGTAGTGGTTATTGGAATACATCTGTTAGGAAAATTTCTGACCGGAATTGCAAATTTTGCTTTTTTAGGCTGGTTAAATAAACTAGGTGGTGGTTTTTTTAGAGTTTTAAAAACGGTTTTGATTGTGAGTATCGTTTTTTCAGTTTTCGAAAAAATAAACTACAATAATTTTTTAGCTAAGAAAGAAACGCTTGATAATTCTATTTTTTTTAATCCAATACAAAAAATAGCCGTTTTTGTTTTTCCTTCGATTAAGAAAGGATATGATGAGATGAAAAAGAAAGTTTAGCTAGTAAAAAACTGAAGCTTCAAGCCTCTCGAAAGCTAGAAGCTTTAAAAGTTATTAGGATTTCTTATCTACTTCACTTCCTTAATCGCGCTGCTTTCAATCCAGCCTTCGGTTCCATCGGTAAGTTGTATTTTTTTCCATTTCCCAATAATTTCCTCTACGTACACTTTTGTTCCTTCGTGTAATAAAAATAAAGGCTTGCCTCCATCTCTAGGTTCACTTTTTACATTGGCCATTTCGGCAAAAACAATGGCGGGCTTCTCAGAATCAAAATGGCTTTTTTCAAAAATTGCCGAAGAAACTGCGAGTAATAGTAGCACTAAAGCGACAAACATTCCAAAAAAGAAAATTCGCTTGTAGACCGCATTTTCAGAAAAATAATATCCAATAAAAAACAGTAAGAACAGCGTGGCAAAACCTATAGTAATCCAGCCCCAAGTATTGTAATTATAAATGCCTGTAAAATCTCGCATCAATTTTTCAAAACCTACTTTTGGAATTACTTTAATCTCATCAATCGTTCTTTTATGAGCAAATTTTAGGTTATTCAAACTTTCGTTATCTTTAGGATTGAGTACTAATGCTTTTTCATAATAGTAAATCGCAGGCGCCACTTTGTTCCACTTATAATAGGCGTTTCCTAAATTAAAATACAATTCTGGCGATTGTAGATTCGCTCCCAAAACGCTTTCATACGCGCCAACAGCTTCCGCGTATTTGCCTTTTTCATAGAGTGCATTCCCTTTTTCGAAGCCGTTTTGGGCAAAGAAAACCTGAGTTGAAAGTAATAATATGTATAGTATTTTTTTCATAAAAATTTAAACACAAAGGTCACAAGGAAGTCGCAAAGATCACTATTTAAAGTACTCTATTTATAACTCGCCTTACACCTTCTTTTAGCAATTTTACATTAAAATTAATTAGTAATCCTAATCTGCAATCCGACAATCTCAAATACGTTAGCAATTGAGCCAAATGAACATCTGTCAAAGCTTCAACAGATTTTACCTCAACAATAAATTTATCCTCAATAATCATATCAATTCTGTACCCCACATCCAGTTTTACTTCTTCATAAATCAAAGGAAGCGCTTACTGCTTTTCTACTTTTAAATTACTTTCTTTAAGTTCATAAAACAAACACTCTTCATAAGCGCTTTCCAATAGTCCGGGACCTAAAACTTTATGTACTTTCAAAGCACTTTCGAATACAATTTTTGATATTTCGTTTTTAGTCATTTATTTTAAAAAACTAATGTACTCTGTGCCTTCTTTGTGCACTTTGTGGTTAAGCAAATTATTAAGCAATTTGTTTTTCTAATTCAGAGATTATAAATACTGCTTTATCAAAATCCTGTTGTATCGTAACGCTTGACGAAGGCGCATAGCGCGCTACTTCACAATTCTCCGTAAGTGCAATAAAATCATTGACAGCTTCAGGTTTTGCATTTCGGGACAACAACAATTCCTGAATATTATCCTTGCTCATTTCTGAAGTTTCGATGTGTAATTTCGCTTTCAGGAAATTATGCATCGCTTTCTCTAGCGCAATATAAAACAGTTCTTTGTTGTTGATTTGTCTCTTCGCTTCTGACAAATATTTCTTGGCCAGCTTGTTATTCATTCGGATTCTGTTACCAGAAACATCTCCATCAATAGCTTCTTTTCTCTTTTTAAATAACACAATTATAGGGACCAGTAAAAAAGGCGCAAATAATAATGCCAAAAATAAATTTGATCCAAAGAAATCCTCAGTATCAATGGCGGTAAGAGTGGTTTTTGACTTAATTGTTTTAAACTCTTCTACGGCAGCCATTATATTTTTGTTTCCAGCTGTTGTTGTCGAATCAACTGGAATAGGCCCGTCAAGAACATTGATCATTATCTCTGGCGAACGTAGTGTTTTATAGGTACCGGAACTCAAATCAAAATAAGAAAACTGTAACGGTTTTACCGGATAATTCCCTTTGTACTGTGGAATTATAGTATAACTGTCCGAAGTTTTTCCGCTCATACCTGAAAGTGGCGTACTGATATCCTCACTATGAACCGCATCGTACATTTCGAGCGCATTAGGCACCTCTGGTTTTGGTAAACTGAATAATTTCAGATTCCCTTTTCCGGTTACACTTACTACTAAATCAAGACTTTCTCCATATTTCAAATTAGTCTTTGAGGGTGTTACTTTAAAGTCAAAACTACCCACTGCGCCGGTAAAATTTTCTGGTTTTCCTGATTCTGGAAGCGGCTTAACCATAATCGTTTTAGACCCAGCCGAAACTCTTTTAGTTGTTTCTGTAAGCAACATTCGACCAAACATATCCCTACGGTTTGTTGGCAATTGCACATCAATTTCTAAGGATAAAGGTTCAATTTTAAGCCTTCCCGATTTTTGCGGATACAGCACTACTTTTTTGAGTACGATATAGCGATAATTCCGTCCTTTAAACTGTCCTTCCTCTGCTACAAGTTGCTTGATATCAATGTTTTGACTCCAGAAATCATTGTATTTTGGTTTGCTCAATTCTCTAAAATTAGAAATTCCAATGTTCGCAAAATACAGTTTATAAACTACCGTTGTGGGTTCGTTAACGTAAGGATTAGCTTTAGAGACATCAGCAACCAGATACAGGTTTTCATCTGCAGATGCCTGATAATCATTAGGATCACGAGGCTCTTCTGTCGCAGCAGTAACTGTGATTTTTATGGGTGCCGTTTTGTAAATTTGTCCGTTGTACTCTATAGCTGCCGGCTTGATTATGAATGTCCCTTTTTGATTTGGAACTAGAAAATAAGAATATGCCTTTTCAAAAGAACTTCTACCGTTTACCCATGACTGACTCACCTGCTGACTGGGTCCGGCAATAATTCGAAACCCTTCAAAAGAGGGTTGTGCAAAATTATCTCCGTCAACATTCATCATAAAATCAATACGTAGCCTTTCATTCAAGCCCAGCGTAGTTTTGCTAACTCGAGCTTCAAATTGTACTTGAGCACTAAGTGAGCTGCACACCAACAAAACAATTGCTGCAATATATTTTTTCATTTTCAAACTATCTAATTGAATTACCAATCCTTCTCGGTTTTAACTGGTTTTCCTTTCACTTTTTCGGCATTGACCTTATCCTGTACTTTCTTTTCCTCTTTATTTACTGCATTCAAAAGGTTTTCCAAACGTTCTTTTGAGATTCCTCCTGGCGCAGGTTTTGGTTCGCCATTTTCATTGGGTTTAGGATCTTTCTTTTGTTTGTCCTGATCCCCTTTATCGTCTTTTTTATCTTTGTCTTTCTTGTCTTTTTCGCCGTCTTTCTTATCGTCCTTTTTATCGTCTTTCTTTTCTTGATCCTTTTTATCGTCTTTTTTCTTATCGTCCTTTGGTGGATTATCTTTCAGCATTTTTTTGGCCAAAGCATAATTATAACGGGTTTCCTCATCGGTTGGATTATTTCTCAAGGCATTTTTATAGGCTTCTACCGCTTGTGTGTAATTCTTTTCATTCATGAATACATTTCCAAGATTATGAAAAGCACGGTGTTTCTCCCCTCTTGAATTTGAATTTTTCAATGCTTTGACATACGCAAATTTAGCCTCCGAAGATTGTTTTTGCTTGTAAATAGCATTTCCAAGATTGAAAGGTGCCGTTGCTTTATTCGGGAATTTCGAACTTGAGATTCGGTAATTAGCTTCTGCCTCTACAAATTTATTATCTGCATATTCCTGATTTGCTTTGGGCAAAATTCTGTCTTTTTGTTGCGCATACAATCCGGTCTTCCCCGTGAAAGCGAACATTAAAAAAGTAATGATAATAATTTTAAATCTTTTCATGTATTGTGACTTTATGCCTAGAAGGTTTTGAAATCTTCTAGAAATAATTATTTATTTTCGTTAAATAAATCCAATTTCTTAACCCAACTTGTTTTTCTTTCCAATAGAAAAACATCTAGAAATAAAAATAAAAAAGCAAAACCTAAGAACCATTGAAATTGCGATTGAAAATCGGCCATTTCCGTCGCTTCAAATTCGGTTTTTTGAATATTATTCAATGCGTTTTTTATATAGTCAAGGACTTCTTTTGTGTTATTACCGTTTACATATCCTCCTTTTGTGGCTTTTGCAATAGCTTCTAAACTTGCCCGATTCAATTTAGTGATTACCACTTCGTTGTTATTGTCTTTTTTGAAACTCTCAATAATTCCATTTCTTTTCAACGGAATCGTACCTCCTTTTTCGGTTCCAACACCAATTGTAATGATTTTTACTCCTAATTTATTCGCTTCTTCCGCTGCTTCTTCCGCACCTTCGTTATGGTCTTCTCCATCTGAAATCATAATCAATAACTTACTCGTTTTTTTATCATCAAAGTAAGTTGTGGATAATTTGATTGCGTCGTTGAATGAGGTTCCTACAGAGGAAACCATATCCGTATTCATGCTTTGCAAAAACATTTTCGCAACGCTATAATCCGTTGTGATAGGCAATACCGGGAAAGCACTTCCGGCATACGCCACGATTCCTATTCTGTCGCTTCCTAACTGGTTGATGATTTGCGAAACAATTTGTTTGCTTTTGTCCAAACGATTTGGTGCTACATCTTCGGCCAGCATACTTTTAGAAACATCTATGGCAAATACAATGTCGATTCCTTCTCGCTTTACCGTTTCCATCTTAGTACCAATCTTTGGATTTACCAAGCCAAGAATCAGTCCTAGAAAAGCCAAAAGCAAGACTATTACTTTCAAAACCGGTTTGAAAACAGAACTTTCTGGACTCAGTTTTTTCACCATTTCTAAATCCCCAAACTCGCGTTGTTTTTTTCTTTTCCAATATAAATTAGCCAGAAAAACCAACACTACTAAAGGCAGTATAAAAAGAAGATATAAATATTTTTTTTCGTCTAATTCCATAATTTTTTTTACCACTAAGTTCACAAAGAAGCGCAAAGTTTACAAGACTTACTTTCCTAAAGATTTCAAATCCTGTTTTAGTCTTTGTGTTTTTAAATGTTATATAAAGCTTCTAAAAACCGTATTCCTTAATCCTATTTCAGCCAATAATAAAAAACCGGCAAACCAAATAAAAGGTCTGAATTTTTCATCGTAATCATAAAATTTCAATTCTTCAATTTCTGTTGTTTCTAATTTATTTATTGAGGCGTAAATCTCCGCTAATTTGCTATTGCTCGTTGCTCTAAAATATTTTCCGTCAGTTTTTCTGGCGATGTTTTTCATCAATTGTTCATCAATTTCTACTTTCATCATTTGAAACAAGAACTTCCCATTTGGCGCAATAGCATAAGGAAACATGGCCATCCCATTGGTTCCAATTCCTACGGTATACACTTTAATTCCGTATTGTTTGGCAATATCCGATGCTGTTTCGGGCTCGATGAATCCGGAATTATTCACACCGTCTGTCAAAAGAATAATTACTTTACTTTTGGCTTTACTGTCTTTCAATCGGTTTACAGCAGTGGCCAATCCCATTCCTATTCCCGTTCCGTCTTGCAAAACATTATCGTATTTTATACTTCTAATGGCATCTAGAATAACCGCTTTATCGCTGGTTACCGGTGTTTTTGTGTACGCTTCAGAGGCATACACTACAAGTCCAATTCTGTCATTTGGTCGTTCTTCAACAAAATCAGCAGCTACTCTTTTCAGTGCTTCCATTCTGTTGGGTTTCAAATCTTTGGCAAGCATACTTCCAGAAACGTCTATCGCCATGACAATATCAATCCCTTTTGTCGTTTTTGTTTTATTACTTACATCGACCGTTCTTGGTCTTGCCATTGCAATTATCAAAGAACATAAAGCCAAAACCCGAAACACATTCAGTATTGGTTTTAACTTTGTCAAATTCGATTCTGTGCCTTTAAATCCTTCTAGAGAACTCATTTTTAAAGTAGCGGATTGGTGGCTCTTTTTTCGCAGGAACCAGACAATTACAACTGGAATCAATACAAACAACCAAAAAAATTCTGGGTTTAAAAAAGTTATTTTCTCCATTATTTACTTGCGTGTTTTAATTCGACCGTATTCAAAATGCGTTCTGATATTTCATTGCCATACTTGTCCCCTTCTTCATGAAAAAGTAAAATCTGCTGTAATCCGTCTTCTTGACTGAATAAAATTGCTTCATAATACATTTTAGCAGTTGTCTTATTGTCGCGGTCAATTTGAGAGAAAGTTCCATAGGCTTTCAATCCTTTGATTCCTTCTTTGGTTTCAAAATCTTCTTGCTTGACAATCATGTTTTGAGCCCCTTGCGCTTCGAGTGATTCCAAGGCACCGTCCATAGATTTAGCCAAATCAATTTCAGTTTGCTTCCCCTGTTCGCTAGCGCTCGGGTCCTGTTTGAATTTCAAAGTAGAAACCATCACATAAAAACGATCCAAAACACTTCCATAGGCAAATGATTGCATTTCTTTAATCAAAGCCATTCCGTTTTTAGGAAGTGTTTTTGTAAGGTCTACTCTCTTCAATACTTTTGGCGTTTCTATAATAATTCCTGGATTTCCATATTCACTTTTCACCCATTCGCCTTCTAATAATTCTTTTGTAGGATGACCAATAATATTGTCTTTTACATAATCAAATCCTTTGGTAACAATGAAAAAAGTAGTGGTCGCTACCAATAAAAAAATAACCGAAACCACTGCTGTTACAATGCGTTTTTTTCTTTGTTTGCGCAATTGAATTTGAATCTGTTTTTGTCTTTGCACTTCATTCAGTAACATTTCTTCCTCAACGGGAACTTCAACCGGAATTGAATCGTCTAAGGTCACAATTACTTTTTGAATTTTATTTCGATCCTCGGTGATTTCAAAATCCAGTGGTTTCGACTTGGCAAATTTCACTAAATCGGCTTGTTTCAAAACACGCTCCAAATTTTCGATAATTTCTTGCGAAAGCGTCATTTTCTTTTTGACAGAAGCGGCTCTAAGTCCTTGAATCAGTTCCGAAGTGGTGCTTTCCATTGCGGGAATTTCTATTGCTTCTTCAATATAATTTCTGGCAATATCCGTCAATTCACTATAATAGGCTTTGACTTCTCCTTTTTGCCACAATTCTTTTTTCTCTAAAGTATCCAGCAAACTGGTAGCTTTCTCGATTGGTGTTTTATAGATTTCTTCTAGGATTTTTTTCTCTTGTCTTTTTTTAATAAACCAATAAATGAAAGCTCCAATACCTACAATCAAAGCAATAATCAACAGGTATTTCCACCAATCCCCAATTGGGTTATCGGCTGGTGCAATATCCTTGATGTCAAACATTTTTTGTTTCAAAGTATCCACTTGCACATTCGCGACTTCAACCAAAAGAGAATCCGTAAAAAACGGTTTACTGTTGATAAAAATCTTGATACTTGGAACAACATATCTGCCTGAATCAAATTGGGTTAAACCGTATTTTTTGATTAATTCATAACGACCGTCCATTTTGACGGTATCAATAGGATAAGACTGGATCACCTCTAAAGCACCAACGTTCTTTAAATTTGGAAAAATAACTTTGGACGAAGTATCAACAGTAGTTTTTATCGCGAGTTTAAACTCCGCACCAATTTTATTTTTAATCGTGTCAATACTTGTAACTACTTGCTTTTGTTGTGCGAAAACAGCAGTAGAAAGCAGCAATAGTAGTAGGTATAATTGTTTTTTCATCTTTTATTATTGAACCTCTTTCGATTTTTGATTGAGGATTAACGATTTTTGATTTCTGATTTAACCCCGAAACTTTGATTCGCTTTTCATCAAAAATCTAAATTTATTTCAGATTTGTTTTAGCTGTTTTAATACTTGATACGAAAATAGAAATTAGCTCATTAGCCTCATTTTTTGCAATAGTTAGATTTGTTAAATCGGACGTTAAATTTGATTTTTCAATAATTTTTAAACAAACAAAGCTTTCTCTTAATTCTTTTAAACAAATGCCCATTTTATGAATAAAATCTTTACTACTTTCTGCACTTTGTGCCTCTCCATAATTTAAAGCAGGAGAAGTTCCAGATCTAATTATTTGCCCTGCAAGATGATTTCCAGCATAGTTTTTTTCAAATTTGCTTGCAACGATTATTATTGTGGCTGCAAAATCTATCAATCTATTTTCTAATTCTTGCTTATTCACTTATTAAGTTTATATTTTTATTTTGCCCGTTTAAAATCTATTTTCCTTTTCTACAAAATCTAAAATCAAAAATCGTTAATCAAAAATCTGAAATCATCATCTCGATTTAAAGTAACTAAGCAATTTCGTCACATAACTTTCGTCAACTCTAGTATTTACAACACCTGAACCTGATTTACTGAATGTTTCTTTGAAATAGTTGACTTTATTATGGTACTGTTTTTCATAATTCATACGCACTGATTTCGAACCGGTATTCACCAATTGAATTTGACCAGTTTCCGCGTCAAGCATAGAAACCATACCTAAATCCGGTATTTTTTCTTCCCGAATATCATACACGCGAATTCCCGTTATATCATGTTTTTTTGCGGCTATCTTTAATGTATGCTCGTAATCTTCCGCCATGAAATCAGAAATCACAAAGACAATCGCTTTCTTTTTTTGGGTTCCCGATAAAAATTTCAAGGCTTGTGCAATGTCTGTTTTGTGGCTTTTAGGTTGAAATTCGATTAATTCCCGAATGATTCGCAATACGTGCGACCGTCCTTTTTTAGGTGGAATATACAATTCGATTTCATCTGAAAACAAAATCAAACCTATTTTATCGTTGTTTTGAGTGGCCGAAAAAGCCATTGTTGCAGCAATCTCTGTAACAATATCTTTTTTGAATTGATTTTTTGAGCCAAAACTTTCTGAACCCGAAATATCAACCATTAACATCATGGTCAATTCGCGTTCTTCCTCAAAAACTTTTACGTGCGCTTCGTTATATCTTGCGGTTACATTCCAGTCAATAGCCCTAATATCATCTCCAAATTGATATTGCCGCACTTCGCTGAACGTCATTCCACGCCCTTTGAAAGATGTATGGTACTCTCCCGAAAAGATATGATCGCTCAATCTTCGGGTTTTTATTTCTATTTTTCGTACTTTTTTTAAAAGCTCTTTTGTATCCATTTATTTGTTGATTGTTGATTAACGATTGTTGATTTCAGATCTAAAATCTAAAATCAGTAATCTAAAATCTAAAATCTTTTTAAGGTACTTCTACTTCGTTTACTATTTTGTTGATGATATCTACTGAAGTAATATTCTCGGCTTCGGCTTCATAGGTGATTCCTATTCTGTGACGCAACACATCATGAACCACGGCGCGAACATCTTCTGGAATTACATAACCGCGGCGTTTGATAAAAGCGTAGCATTTTGCGGCATTCGCCAAATTGATACTTCCACGTGGTGATGCTCCAAAACTGATTAATGGTTTCAAATCAGCCAATTTATATTTCTCTGGGTAACGCGTGGCGAAAATGATATCAAGAATGTATTTTTCAATTTTTTCGTCCATATAAACCTCACGAACTGCTACTTGCGCGCGTAAAATTTGTTCTACTGAAACTACAGGATTTACTTTTTCATAACTTCCTTTTAGGTTCTGGCGAATAATCATGCGTTCGTCTTCCATTTTTGGGTAGTCAATAACCGTTTTCAACATAAAACGATCGACCTGAGCTTCTGGTAATTGGTACGTTCCTTCTTGCTCAATTGGATTTTGAGTTGCCAAAACCAGAAATGGTCTATCTAGTTTAAAGGTTGTATCACCAATAGTCACTTGCTTTTCCTGCATGGCTTCCAACAATGCCGATTGCACTTTAGCAGGCGCACGGTTGATCTCATCGGCAAGGACGAAATTAGCAAAAATAGGTCCTTTTTTTATCGAAAACTCATTTTGCTTTATGTTGTATATCATAGTCCCTACAACATCTGCTGGCAATAAATCCGGAGTAAACTGGATTCGACTAAAAGATCCGTGTACCGCTTGTGAAAGTGTGTTTATCGCTAAGGTTTTTGCTAATCCAGGAACTCCTTCTAATAAAATATGCCCCTGTCCCAAAAGCCCAATTAACAAACGCTCCACCATGTGCTTTTGACCCACAATAACCTTATTCATTTCCATGGTGAGAAGGTCAATAAATGCACTCTCTCTTTCTATTTTTTCATTAATTGCTCTGATGTCTAAAGTCGACGTATTTTCTTCCATTTTATTACTTTTAATAACCTTGAATTTAATGCCTTCGTTTTGAAGGTGCAAATTGAATTTTTTTTTAGAAGGAAGATGTTAAGAAATGGTTAAAACTTCGGTAAATACGCTAATTTTAAGGTTGAATTATGATACAATTTTTATATTTTTAAGAACTTTGAAAAATATACTTTGAAATAGTAGAATTATGAATTTAAATAAAAAATAAAAACCATGAATAAAACAAAATTATCACCTATTGTAGCGGGTGTCATGAATTGGGGAGTTTGGGATAAAAATCTCAGTACCAAAGAAATGGAAAACATGATTAATGTATGCTTAGAAAACAAAATCACCACCTTTGATCATGCTGACACCTATGGTGACTACACCACCGAATCTGATTTTGGTAAAGCCTTTGTTTCGAGTAAAATTGCTAGAGAAAAAATGCAATTAATTTCTAAGTGTGGTGTACAATTAGTAACAGAAAGCCGTAACAACACCATTAGACATTATGATTATTCTAAGGAATACATCATTTGGTCCGCTGAGAATTCATTAAAAAATTTGCAAACAGACTATCTGGATGTTCTTTTATTACACAGACCAAGTCCATTGATGCAAGCAGATGAAATTGCAGAAGCTGTCCTTAAATTAAAATCAGATGGGAAAATTATTGATTTTGGACTTGCGAGTTTTAGCGCTTCGCAAACAGAATTAATTCGTCAAAAAACAGAAATTAGTTACAACCAGGTGCAATTTTCAGCTACCAATTACAAACCTATGGTAGATGGTAGTTTTGATTATATGGAAACTAATAATATTCGTCCGTTGTCAGGGAATCCGTTAGGGTCTGTTTTTAGAGAAGACAATTCGCAAACCCGTCGTTTGAAAAAACTATTGCTAAGCTTAATGGAGAAATACAATTTGGGTTCCGATTCTATTTTACTTTCTTGGATTTTGCAACATCCTGCTAAAGTTATTCCTATTGCCGGAACGGTAAATGTGGCCCGAATTCAATCCCTTATGAAAGCTGTCGAATTAGAGTTAGATAAAGAAGACTGGTTTGCTATTTGGGTAGAAAGTATGGGGAATGATGTGCCTTAGTTTGACAACAATAATAACCATTTGCTGCAGAAATAGCTCAACTTAAACGGCACTAATTCCAATAAATTAATAGGTGAAATTCGTGTTCGCTTCTACCAATTCGTTTTTTGCGTGAGGGGTTGTAGTGGAGCTCTTTTATTATTTGGTCTCGTTTTTTGGAACGAGACCAAATAATAAAAAGCGGGAACAGAAAACCCGACCCGAAGTTTTCACGGAGGGTCACGCCCAAAATAAAACAGTCCTTATGTTAGGATTAAGTAAAACAAACAAAAAACATGAGTAAAACAGCCCTAATAACTGGAGCAACCAGCGGAATTGGTAAAGCAACAGCTCAAATATTAGCTAAAAACAACTATAAAATTATTCTTTGCGGACGCCGTGAAGACCGACTAATTGCTCTTGCAAAAGAACTTTCGGCAGTTACAGAAGTGCATACGTTGTGCTTTGATGTTCGCGATAAAAAGGCAGTTTTTGAACGTATACATGCTATTCCGGAAGCCTTTGCTGCAATTGATATTTTGATTAATAATGCCGGAAATGCGCATGGTTTAGACCCTATTCAAAACGGGGATTTAGACGATTGGGATGCCATGATTGACATCAATGTAAAAGGACTTTTGTATGTTTCGAAAGCTGTAATTCCGAGAATGATCGAACGAAAATCAGGTCATATTATCAACATTGGGTCTATTGCCGGAAAAGAAGTGTATCCAAACGGAAACGTGTATTGTGCCTCCAAACATGCTGTTGATGCCTTGAACCAAGCCATGCGAATGGATTTGAATTCGTATGGAATTCGCGTTGGCGCCATACATCCGGGTGCCGTAGAAACGGAGTTTAGCGAAGTGCGTTTCAAAGGAGATACTGATCGAGCAGCCAATGTTTACAAAGGTTTTGACCCCTTGCGTGCTGAAGATATTGCCGATATTATTCACTTTGTAGTTTCTAGGCCGTATCATGTAAATATTGCCGATTTGATAGTGTTGCCAACAGCACAAGCCGCAGCTACTATTTTGAAAAGAGCTATTTAAAATTGATTTTTAGATAATTTAGAAAGTCTAGGAATCCAACCATCTATGAAGCTTACTAATCACTACTAATGATCAACAAACGCATACTTATCAAAAACCTACTTGCTCATAATGATGAGAGCAGTTTTTATGATAAAAAACGTCAGTTGAATTTGCATACTCGAGAAGGAAAAGCCAAGTTTCTCAAGCATATTTGTGCGTTGTCTAATTCGAATCCTACGAACAATTCCTATATTGTAGTGGGTGTTGAAGATCAAGAGAATACAATCGTGGGTGATGACTTTTTTGACGATAGCCGAATTCAGAATTTAATAAATGCGTATCTGGAAAATCCTCCAAAAATTCAGTATGAAAATGTACCTTTTCCAAATTTGCCAAAAGACAAAGTGATTGGACTGGTAACAATCAAGCCAAAAACCAAAACCTCCCATTTCAAAAAAGGAATCCACACGATTCCTGCCAACAGTATTTTTATTCGCCGAGGCAGTAATACAATGCCAGTTGAAGGCGAAATAGAAAAGAACTATCAGAATACAGAAACCGTAATTGGTATCGAGAATAACTCTAGGAATAGCATCGAATACACACTAGATGGCGTGATTGATTTCATGAATTTTCGCCACAAGGATATGGCGCCAAAGTATAAAGTTTTCAAAGAATTATTTGTGATTTGCTGGGCAGGAATTCCTAAAAAATCCCGAGACAAAACCTATTTATCACGTGTAGATATTGAACTGATAAACGAACAAATTAAGTTGTTTTATTCGGCTCAAGATGTGGTCGAAATCACTTATGACGAAGACACTTTTACTATTATTGAATATGTTTCCTTGGGTTTAAATGACAAAACGAGTTATTATCCTTTAGAAAAACAAACTATCCATTTTCACGACAATGGCTATTACAAAATTGAAAGAGAGATGCTTTTTCAGCCACCAGAATTCAATAAGAAAATGCTGTTTCACATTTATAATTCAAATATTGCTTTGCTGAAAAAACTCCAAAAAGGACTTTCCTTATCTGAGCGGGAACACAAAGATTTAGAGAATTTGCCTTCTACCTTTATGATTTGTTACCTTAACGGTTTTGAAGAAGCCAAACAAAAACTGATTGATACAAAAGCGCTTTTGAAACCTTTCAACCAAGTCTATTTATCGTTTAAAGAGGCGCTACGAATTCTGAGAAAGATGAAATATGATGTGCAGTGATAGTCAGTAGCTATTTTCTTTTTCTACTATTTTAGCCGAAATCGATAATTGCAAGAACAAAAATTAAAAATTAGCGTCAATCGATTTTTAATTTTCATAAGTCCTAAATAAAAGCGATCAATTCTTTTAAAAATTGACAGATCAGTTTAGCCAGCAGCAGCGACAATGTGATGATTGCATCCATTTGAAAATAATTTTAGTTTTGTAAAACTACTCGGAAAAATTAAATAAAACAATCACCAAAAATAGTGATATTTGGTTTTGACAGTAAAACACGGTTCTTTTTAATTTAATTAAAAAAACAAGTTAAAAAGTAGTACTTCACCACTCTTTTACTTATTTTTATAAATTGAAAAAAGCACTTATTTCCAGCTTTTTTTACTCTAATAAAAGAACAAACAGTACATGAGAACACTTGTTATAGGCGATATCCATGGTGGTTTACGAGCGCTGCACCAAATTATGGAAAGAGCCAATGTTACTAAAAAAGACACCCTGATTTTTCTGGGAGATTACGTTGATGGCTGGAGCCAATCCCCTCAGGTACTTGATTTTATCATTGATTTAAAAACCAAACAGAATTGCATTTGCATTCGCGGCAATCATGATGATTTATTACTGGAATGGCTTGATGAAAGCAAAGATAATTTGTTGTGGTACAAACATGGCGGAGAAGCAACCGTAATAGCGTACGAATCCGTCACCTTAGAAACAAAGAAAAAACACATAGAATTCCTGAAATCACTTGAAGATTTTCATTTGGACGAGCAACACCGTCTGTTTGTTCATGCTGGTTTTACCAATATGAATGGCGTTCATTATGAATATTTTCCTGGCCTTTTTTATTGGGACAGAACGTTGTGGGAAACTGCTTTGTCTTTCGATATAAGAATGAAGCCCGATCATCCTTTCTATCCAAAACGTTTTACGCTATATAATGAAATTTTTATTGGCCATACACCCGTTTCGCGTATCGGAAAAACGACTCCTGTTCAAAAGGCAAACGTTTGGAATGTAGATACGGGGGCGGCTTTCAAAGGCCCTTTGACCATCATGGATGTGAACACTAAGGAATTCTGGCAAAGCGAACCCTTGAACCAATTATATTTTGACGAGAAAGGGAGAAATTAGATTTATTGAACTACTTTTGCACCAACTTTAAAAATTTAAGAGTATGAAAAAGATTACTACATTAGTATTGCTATTGACGGCTGGACTGTTACATGCGCAAGCATTCAAAGGAGATGGGGACGTGAAACTTGATATTGGAGCAACGATTCAAAACGGAGGGTCTGGAATTCGTGTTGCTACTGATTTTGGTCTTGGAGAAAACATGTCATTTGGATTTGCTGCTTCTTACTTGCTATCTGTTTCTAAAGATAATCTAGGAAACAAGCCTGATTTTGGAGACAGAATTGATGTTAGAGGACGCTTTAATGCCAACTTAGGAAATGTTTTTGAATTAGATCCAAAAATGGATATTTACCCAGGATTGGATTTAGGGCTAAGAAATTTTGGCGCCCATTTAGGTTTTCGTTATTTCTTTTCTGAAGGTTTTGGCATATTCACCGAAGCTGGAATTCCTATAGCGAGTTACAAAACGAACCCAATAGGTTTTGACAAGTTAAATAACCAATTTACATTTAATATTGGAGCTTCTTTCAATTTATAGAAAAAATTATTTAAAAAATAAAAAGCGTCTTGTAAGTAATACAAGACGCTTTTTATTATAGCAAAACGAGTTTATTTACTAATTGAAATACTCCAATCAGCCCCACTGTATATTTTATATTTCTCAGAGAAATTACCTTGATTGATTGCAACTGCAAAATTCAAGAGACTATTAAAATAGCATACATTACCACCAACTGGAACCTGTCCAAAGGTATTTACCAACTGCAATTTACCATCATACTTTTTCTGAGTTCCTTTAAAAATTTGAACTCTAACGAAATCACCTTCTTTTAAATTTAAATTAGCTGACGTCTTTTTGTCTATGTTTGTCCAAACGTTACCAAATTGAATGTCTAAAATAGGGATTCCACCTTTAACAATTCCTTTTTCAAATATTGGTTTTTGGTATTCAATGTTCACAACTTCATTGGGTAATTTAGGCCCAACTTCTTCAAATGTAATTGATTTAGATGCCAAACGAGCTCCTGTAAAAGCATAAACATCGCGACCATGAAACGTATAGGATTCTTCGGAGTTTTGTCTTCGGTTTTTAACCTCGTCAATCTCCCTAATTTCCTGAATCCCCAATTGTTCAGCGATTAATGTTAGTGTTCCGTTGTCAGGCGTTACAAAATAATGTCCCGATTTTGTAAGCAATACCACTGAATGGCGCGAAGTTCCCACACCAGGATCACAAACCGAAACAAAAACTGTTCCCGTAGGATAATATTGAGCCGTTTGCGACAATCTGTATGCTGCCTCCCAAATATTAAAAGTTGGGATTTCATGCGTTAAATCAAAAATTTTAAGGTCTGTTGAAACGCCTACCGCTACCCCTTTCATTGCAGAAACTGCGCCGTCTTTTTGACCAAAATCAGATTGAAAAACCAATACATTGTTTTGTGAAAAACAGTGAAAAGAGACAAAGAATAAAAAAAATACAATTCGTAATTTCATTTTTTTAAATTTTTAAAGAGCTGCAAAGATATTTTTATTTTTGTTTTTTAGAATAAAAAACCAATAATAAATTAGAATTAAGTCATTAAACAATTTATCGTCCTACTTATTAAATTAAAACAAATTAACAATTTTTAAGTTGAATTCCGTTATTTATCCTAAAACAAAACATTGTCTAAATTTTCAGCACTTACAACAGTACTTTTTCAAAACAAAGCACATCGAACGTCATTTTTGGCAAAAAATTCAAGAATTTTTGTACGCTATTTTTTTTAATATACCTTTGTCCGCAAAATTAGTAGCAGATCAAAAACGACTATACTATATATAAACATCAAGCGTTTGAAACCAACCAACACCAATATGAAAAAATTTCTACAAACTAGTCTCACCGCATTCTTCATTTTTTACAGTGCCCTTTTTTATGGACAAAACCATGAAATAAAGGGAACGGTAACTACTGAAAATGGAACTCCTTTAGAATTTGTTACAATAACAGTAAAAGAAACAAAATCAAATAGCATAACAGATTCATCGGGGAGTTTCACGATAAATACGACTACAAATGCCACAAAATTGATTATTTCTTTATTTGGATATGAAACAATAGAAGTTGACGCTAAAGAAAACGCTATTACAATCCAATTAGCATTAAACAATAATAGTCTAGATGAAATTGTGATTGTAGGAAGTAGAAATCCTAAAAAAAGCAAACTGGAAACGGCGGTTCCTGTAGATGTTGTAAATTTATCTAAAATTAGAAACAGTATTCCACAAACGAGTTTGAATGACATTTTGACGTATCTCACTCCATCATTCAATTCCAGTCGCCAATCATCATCTGACGGAACTGAACACATAGACCCTGCTTCTTTGAGAGGATTAGGACCTGATCAGGTTTTGGTTTTGGTAAACGGAAAAAGAAGGCATACAACGTCATTGGTAAATTATCAAAATACGGTTGGAAACGGTTCTGTTGGAACGGATTTGAGTGCCATTCCTGCCTCATCGATAAAACGAATCGAAGTCTTGCGAGATGGAGCTGCCGCACAATACGGATCAGATGCTATTGCAGGAGTTATCAATCTGATATTGAAAGACAATGTAGGACTAGATGCTAATGCTACCTATGGACAGACTTCTCGTAATGACGGACAAACAACAAACTTGAATTTAAATTACGGAACTAAAATAGGAAAAAATGGTGGTTATATAAACCTTACAGGAGAATTTAACAACCGAGAGAAAACCAATCGTTCTCAAAATCATAATCTAGTTATTTTTGATCAATCAGCGTATGATAATTATTTTGCTTATGATTACAGCAATGATAATGCACGCGCAATTGATGACGCCGCTATTGCTGCTGCTGGACTTACACGAGATGATTTTAATTTTCAAATAGGTGACGCAAAAATAAGAAACGTTCAAGGTTTCTTTAATATGTCGGTACCAGTAAACAGCAACATAGAATTTTACGCTTCGGGCGGTATGAGCCATAGAAATGGAACTGGTTTTGGATTCAGACGTTTGCCTAGCGAAACTGGCAACGTAGTTGCTGCTTTATTTCCTTACGGATTTCAACCTGAATTAAATTCTATTGTAAATGATAAATCTTTGATTTCCGGCTTTAAATTCAAATTGGCAGATTGGAAATTAGATTTGAGTAATACTTTTGGTCAAAATAAATTTGATTATGGGGTTTCTAATACCAACAATTTTTCAATGGGAACAAATAGCCCTACTAGTTTTGATGCGGGAACCCACTCTTTTTTACAAAATACGGTTAATGCAGATGCTTCTCGATTGTTTCCAACTATTTTTAATGGGTTGAATCTTGCTTTTGGAGCGGAATATAGATTAGAAAATTATAAAATTAATGCTGGTGAAGAAGGTTCTTACATAGATGGTGGCGCACAATCTTTCCCTGGATTTTCTCCCCTAAATGAAGTGAATAAAAACAGAAATAGTATAGCACTTTATAGCGATATTGAAATAGATTTCTCTGAAAAATTCATGATTGGAGTTGCAGGTCGTTATGAGGATTACTCTGATTTTGGGAACACAATAAACGGTAAATTAGCTGCAAGATATAAAATTACAGACAACTTTTTTGTTCGTGGTGCTACTAGTACAGGCTTTAGAGCACCTTCATTACACCAACAATATTTCAATAATATAGCTGCTGATATTGTAGATGGTAAGCCTTTGAATTCTGGTATTTTTAGAAATGATAGTGATGTAGCTATACAACTTGGCATTCCTAAACTAAAAGATGAAACCTCAAAAAACTACAGCATTGGTATTGTGTATTCTCCTATAAAAAATTTACACTTCACTATTGATGCGTATCAAATTAAAATTGACAACCGCATTATCATTACCGGAAATTTAGGAAATGATGCTTTTGGTGATGCTGTCCCAGAACTTCAAACTTTATTTGCTCCTTATGGCGTGCAAACAGCACGTTTCTTTACAAATGCTATCAACACAAAGACAAATGGAATTGATTTTGTTGCCGATTATGATATGCTTTTAGGAGATGGAAAACTTAACATTTCGTTGTTATACAATTATAATAAAAATAAAGTAGCTGATAAATTAAACAACGTTCCCACTGCTTTTATTGGTCAAGAAGACGTGTATTATGGCCCACAAGAAAGAAGCTTAATTGAAACCAATACGCCAAATCATAAAGGAACTTTAAGTTTTAATTATGGGATAAATAAATTCAATTTTTTACTTAGAGAAACTTATTTTGGTGAAGTTATTCGTGATGGTTTCCCTTTTGGAACGACACAAAAACATAGCGGAAAAGTGGTTAGTGATTTTACCGTTTCGTACAAAGCAACGCCACAAATTACGTTTACTCTAGGAGCAAACAATTTATTTGATGTTTTTCCAGACAAACAAATTTACGAAAACAGTTATTTTGGTGTATTCAAATATGCCCCTGTTCAAATGGGAACTACTGGCGCTTACTACTTTGCGAGAATGAGTTACCGTTTATAGCATTTACTCAACACATAAAAAAAGGCAATTTGAATAGTTCAAATTGCCTTTTTTAGTTATTTTATTTTAGCTACAAATCAAATTTTATTCCTTGTGCCAATGGCAATTGGGTACCGTAATTGATTGTATTGGTTTGTCTTCTCATATACGCTTTCCAAGCATCAGAACCCGATTCGCGTCCGCCACCCGTTTCTTTTTCTCCACCAAAAGCACCTCCGATTTCTGCTCCAGAAGTACCAATATTTACATTGGCAATTCCACAATCTGAACCGGATTGAGAAAGGAATAATTCCATTTCTCTCATGTTATTGGTAAAAATAGAAGAAGAAAGACCTTGTGGAACTCCGTTTTGCATAGCAATTGCTTCTTCAATCGTGCTGTATTTCATTACATATAAAATAGGAGCAAAAGTTTCTGTTTGAACAATGTCTAAATGATTTTCAGCCTCAATGATACATGGTCTTACATAACAACCGCTTTCGTAACCTTCACCTTCCACTAAACCACCTTCAACAATTATTTTTCCACCTTCTTTTTTGGCAGCTTCAATAGCATCTAAATAATCTTTAACCGCGGCTTTATCAATAAGTGGCCCAACGTGATTGTTTTCGTCCAATGGATTTCCTATTTGCAATTGGCCATACGCATTTTTCAAAACGCTAATCGTTTTTTCATAGACACTTTCGTGGATAATCAAACGTCTGGTCGATGTACAACGTTGCCCTGCTGTTCCCACTGCTCCAAAAACGGCTCCTACCAATACCATGTTGATATCCGCGTGCTCCGAAACAATAATTGCATTGTTTCCTCCCAGTTCAAGAATAGTGTTTCCAAAACGTTCTGCAACGGTTTTTGATACGTGACGACCAATTCTGGTTGATCCTGTAAAAGAAACTAAAGATATTCTTTTGTCATTATTGATGAAATCTCCTGATTCATTTCCAGTAACTAAACAACTCACCCCTTCTGGAACGTTATTCCTTTTTAAAACTGTTTTGATAATATTTTGACAAGCAATTCCACATAAAGGTACTTTAGAGCTTGGTTTCCAAATTGCAACATCACCACAAACCCAAGCAATCATTGCGTTCCAACTCCAAACTGCTACTGGAAAATTAAATGCAGAAATAATTCCAACGGTTCCTATTGGGTGGTATTGCTCGTACATTCTGTGTAACGGTCTTTCAGAGTGCATTGTTAATCCATAAAGCTGACGTGATAATCCCACTGCAAAATCACAGATATCAATCATTTCCTGAACTTCTCCGTATCCTTCTTGAAGACTTTTCCCCATTTCATACGAAACTAGCTTTCCTAGAGGTTCTTTAAATTTTCTTAATTCATCACCCATTTGGCGAACGATATCACCTCTTTTAGGAGCTGGAACCATACGCCACTCTAGGAATGCTTCGGAAGCTTTTTGCATCGCTTTTTCATAATCCTCTTTTGAAGATGTTTTTACTTTTCCAATTAAAGCTCCATCTGCTGGTGAATAACTTTCAATGATTTTTCCGTTGGCAAAATTAGATTCACCGGTAGATGTTCCTTCATTTATGGCTTCAATCCCTAATTGCTTAAGGGCTTCTTTGATTCCGAATTGATCTGCTATTGTTATCATTGTAACTTTTTTATTAAAAATTGTTATATTTATATACAAACATACCGATTTAACGTGAAATAGTAATCAGTATTATTTAATTTTATTGAAAAACTATCAGCGTCATTAAAATAATTTCTTTTGATTTTTTTCGAAAACTTCTATGTCGTTTAAGTAGTGATTCTGTTTTCGAATAAGACAAACGTCTATCGGCATCGATTCGTTTTTAGCCCTGATAGCAGCGGCATCCCCCGCTTTTGGGCGGGGATAAAGCGGATAGCAGGAATAGCTCCTAAACAAGAACTACAATTTAAACAAACTTAGGATCAACTTCCATTTCAGTTCCACACTTTGCGCAGGTTCTCAACTTTTTTGAACTATAAAAATGTCTGAAATGTGGTAGAAAATCTTTTTCGATATCGTGTAACTCAAAATAAACTTCGTGTAATTTATGATTACAGTTATCACAAAACCACAATAAACCGTCTGTATAACCTAAACCTGCTCTTTTGCGCTCGATTACTAAACCTATCGAACCTTCAGAACGAACTGGTGAATGTGGTGTTTTGGCAGGGTGCAAATACATGTCTCCTGCATGAAGTTCCATTTCTTTACGTTCGCCATTATCTTGGACGATTACTTTTATAGAACCTTCTAATTGATAAAACAACTCTTCGGTTTCATTATAATGATAGTCTTTACGGGCATTTGGTCCCGCAACTACCATCACGATATAATCTCCCGAATGTATATATAAATTTTTATTCCCTACAGGCGGTTTGAGTAAATTACGATTTTCATCGATCCATTTATTGAGATTAAAAGGTTTTGCTATTGCCATGATTTTAATTTTAATTGTAAAGTTATGAAAAAGTAAATCGTTATTTTTTTTCCTTAATCAAATAAATATAGACAGGGAAGTGGTCGCTAAATCCAATTTCGGTGGTGGAATGCCGCAACGGATAACCTTTGTATTGTCCATTGGTTTGTATCAAAAACGACTTGTTATAAATTCCGGCTTTCCAATAGCGAAAACTTGAATAATCAGATTGCAGTAAGGTTTCAGACACCATTATTTGGTCAAAAATATCCCAAGCATCACGATATGCAATTGTTCCCATCCCTTTCTTAGCCATTTCTTCAAAAGGATTATAGATTCCAAATGCCTCAACTTCTGCCTTTTTTGCTTTGGCGCCAAGACTAATTTTGACGCTTTTGTTATACGGTCCATCGTTCAAATCGCCCAAAGTAATCACTTTTGCATTTGGATTTATTCGTTGCAAAGAATCGATTATTTTTCGGTTCAGTGCTCCGGCAGCTTCCCGGAACGGACTTGATTTTTTCTCGCCACCGGAACGGGATGGCCAGTGATTGACAATAATATTGATTTCTTCTCCGTCCAGAAATCCAGTTACCAATAACTGATCGCGCGTGTAAACCCGATAATTTTTGGTGCTTATTTGCAATTCGTCATCTGTTTTTTCTTCAAAACTGGCTTTGGAACTTTCATTCGTCGCGGTTCCTTTTTTATAAATGTATAAAGGAACATTGCTGTAACTCGTGGGTTGAAATTTACTTTTTTGATACAACAGCGCCACATCTATTCCTCTTTTGTCCGGCGAATCAAAATGGATGATTCCGTAGTCTTTCTCGATCAGTTTGGGTTGTTTGACTAGATCCTCTAAAACACCTCTGTTTTCGATTTCACAACCACCAATAAAGGTGGGTGAATCCGGATTTTCAGCAGAACCTATTTCAGCTAAAACACGCGCTAAATTCCCAAGTTTCTTTTTGTATTTATCAAATGTCCAACGCTGCAAACCTGTTGGCGTCCATTCCTCATCAAAAGTGTCAGGGTCGTTTATGGTGTCAAAAAGGTTTTCGAAATTATAAAACGCAACGGTATGAATAACATATTTTTTTGCTTGCGCATTAGCTATTGTAAATGGAAAAAATAAAAAAAGAATAGGAATACAGCGTGCAATTCTCATAAGGTATCATCTATTTCCGGTCGTTTGCTTCAATCTCTTTTACAATCTGTGCCTTGTAAAAATAGTCATTTGGACTTGAAACATAAAATTATTTTCTAATTACCTATATTTGTTTTAAGAATTTAATACCTTAATCCATTCATTTTTTCTCGAAAACCAACACTCTATGAGTCAAAACCGATTCCTAATTAACATTCGTAATCCTATTTTATATCAATTACTATTAGTTATTTTTATTTTACAATCTTTCAACAGTCAAGCCCAAAATCACATGATTACACCACCACATTTACAAAAAGGAGATACCGTAGCTATTTTGGCAACAGCCAGAAAAAACCTTGATGATAACTTGAAACCTGCCATTGATTTATTAAAAAGTTGGGGATTAAACGTTGTTATTGGCAGCACCATAGGACTAGACAACAACCAATTAGCCGGGACAGACGAACAGCGTGCAGCTGATTTTCAGCAGCAATTAAACAATCCAAATATCAAAGCCATTTGGTGTGTGAAAGGCGGATACGGAACCGTGCGCATGATTGATTTATTAGATTTTACTGCGTTTAAAAAAAATCCAAAATGGATTGTTGGCTTTAGTGACGTAACCGTTTTACACAATCATTTGAATACGTTGGGTTTCAAATCCATTCACGGAATCATGCCAGTTACCGTAGCAAAAGCAACTCCTGAAGCAATAGAAACGTTAAGAATTGCTCTATTTGGCGAGAAATTAAAGTACGAAATTGATCCTTTCATGATGAACAGACCAGGAAAAGCTACCGGAGAATTGGTGGGTGGAAATTTATCAATTCTATACAGTTTGTTTGGTTCACCATCAGCGATTGATTGTACTGATAAAATCCTGTTTATAGAAGATTTAGACGAATATTTGTATCATATTGACCGCATGATGATAAATTTAAAACGAAATGGCTGCTTGGAAAGCATCAAAGGAATTGTTGTGGGCTCGATGACTAAGATGAAAGATAACGACATTCCTTGGGGCAAAAATGCGATAGAAATTATCGAAGATGTGACCAAAACATACAATATTCCTGTGCTCTATAATTTTCCTGCGGGTCATATACAGGACAACAGAGCCTTGATTTTAGGAGACATTGTGACTATAAATGTAAATGAAAAATGTAGTACGTTGGTTTTTAAATAAACCCTATGGACTGAAAACAAATAGAGTTAGTTGACAGATTTAAAGTCTGCACGGTTGAAAACGTACTGTTTCACACGAATTCTGCGAATTTTCACAAATTGATGTGTGAAAATTCGTAGAATTGTTTTGACTGTTCGCTATCGCTCAGGTCTTGTTTAATTTTTTTTAGAAGTGAAAAGCGGAGACAAAATACTAAAAAATTAATTTATGGCAGAACACAACGAACTTGGAAAACTTGGAGAAGAACTGGCCGTCGAATTTCTAAGGAAGGAGGGATACCGCATTTTAGAAACCAACTGGATGTTTCAAAAAGCCGAAATAGATATACTTGCCCAAAAAGAAAACATACTTGCAGTTGTCGAAGTTAAAACGCGCTCTTCATTAGATTTTGGCTTGCCTCAAGACTTTGTAAAACCCAAAAAAATACAACTTCTTGTGAAAGCGGTGGATGCATTTGTAAGCGAAAGAGATTTGGACATTCAAGTCCGTTTTGACATAATTGCCGTCCATAAAGAAGATAAATCATTTGTAATTGAACACCTTATCGATGCTTTTTATCACTTTTAATCTATTTTTTTAAATGTTATATTTGTAACAAATTGTTTTTTTATTTACATTTGCATTGTATTTGCGCACTCCTACACACATAATAAAAACCAATTAAAAAAATAAATCATGAAAACCGTTTCCTCCATTGTAGAGAACTACATTAAAACAAAGCCGTTTTTGTTGAATGCACTATCACTAGGCATTATTAATTTGACCTCATTATCCAGAAATATAATGACCGAATTAGAAAGTGAATTTGGCAAGGAAGTGAAACAAGGTGCGGTTGTTATGGCTCTAAAAAGACTAACAGAAGAACTGGATTTCAGGTTAAATCATAAGATTAATAAAGTAATAAAAAATATTGGCGAAATCACCGTTCGTTCTTCCTTGACTGATTATACTTTTGCAGCAACTGACACTGTTTTGAACAAACAAGCCGATTTAATTACAGATATTAATTCGCTTCCAGATATTTTTTATACCTCATCCAGAGGCGTAAATGAAACTAATATTGTCGTAAGCAATAGCGTTAATCATTTGGTAGACAAGCATTTTTCAAACGAAAAGTTGATTCAAAAACTAGACAATCTTGCCTCTATAACAGTGAAATTACCTAAAGAAAATATCGTTGTACCTGGTATTTATTATTTCATTTTCCAGCGTTTGGCTTGGGAAGGAATTATTATTAATGAGGTAATTTCAACTTCTAATGAATTTACTATTCTTGTAAGTGAAGAACAAGTAGATGTCGCTTTTAAAGTGATTAAGGATTTAAAGAATTAATTTATATATTGTTAATTATATAAAGCTTCCAGCCTTTAAAAGGCTGGAAGCTTTAGAAATAGCACATGGCTGGAAGATTTAAAAAAAAATTATTATGAATCCAATTCCTCTTGAAAACGGTAAATACTATCATATTTTCAATAGAGGTAATAACGGAATCGATTTATTTTTTGAAACTGAAAACTACAATCATTTTTTAAGATTGTACACAAAATACATTGACCCAATAGCCGAAACTTATGCTTGGTGCTTGATGAAGAATCATTTTCATATTCTTGTTTATATTAAAGAAATGGAAGAGATCGATGTTACAAAATTAGAATACTCTTCGACAGAAAGACCAAAAATGGTAAGTGCTTCAAAACAGTTCTCTAATTTATTCAACGCTTATACCTTAGCAATGAATAAACGTTACAAAAGAACTGGAAGTTTATTTGAGAAGAATTTTAGGAGAAAACTAGTTACTTCTGAGGCCTATTTTCAAAAACTTATTTTTTATATCCACAACAATCCTCTACATCATAGATTTACAGACACTATTATAGAATATCCTTGGACTTCTTATGGAACAGTTATTTCAACTAAAACAACCAAATTACAGAGAGATAAGGTTATCGAAACGTTTAATGATTTGGAAAACTTTAAATACTACCATACTATTAATCAAGATTTAGATGAAATCGAGAATTTGATTATAGAATAAGTTAATAAATTAGAAAGCTTCCAGCCTTTGAAAGGCTGGAAGCTTTAGAAAAAACACACAGCTGGAAGCTTTAGAAACAACACACGGCTGGAAGCATTATTTATAACATTATTACTTCCCTCCCAACATTTCCATAAACTCAAGAGCTGTTCTTGTATTTTTAACATTATCAAAAGTCAATAAAAGTCTTAATCCTGCAGGAGTTTCTTTTTCTTT